>Ga0181552_10001409_pt1 | contig 18299 bp, 8 predicted proteins | sample 011ome_18_FD_130583 | JGI IMG/M metagenome (GOLD analysis project Ga0181552, IMG submission 130583) | Coastal salt marsh microbial communities from the Groves Creek Marsh, Skidaway Island, Georgia - 011501BT metaG (megahit assembly) | ecosystem: Environmental > Aquatic > Marine > Intertidal zone...
CAGGCGAAGTCTCCGTTGCACCATGCGGATGTGGATACGATCCGGGATACAATCGACTTCCTAATAATGGAAAGGAGGAGGCAAGCGTCGAGACTGCAGAGCGAATGGGAATCAAGGGAGCGAGAGAAGTTGGAGCAGCTCGGTCAGAATCAGGCGTTCTACGGGTTCAAGCCATTGATGGTCAACAACCCAAATATTCCCCCTTCCATGGTGGAGTTTCAAGAGAACGGGACCGTGTTCCTGAAGCAGCAATCGATCGCGCCAAGAGGGACGTTTTATTCGTTTGCCTGCTCGTTGGAAGAAGTTCCGGATTCTCTGATAACGGGTCTTCGCGTCGAATTCTTGCCGCATCCCGAGGTAAACGAAGGCTCCTTGGGATATGGCAAGGAAGACGAATTGGGAGCGTTTGGAGTGTCTGCGGTTTCCGTCTCGGCAGGGAAGGTTCCCGTTGCCGACTTCGACCTGAATAGCGAGGTTGCTCTCAAGGATGCGACCGCGAGCTACTCCCACGAAGAATACCCAGCCCGAGCAATACTGGACCCCCGATGGCCCACTGCCTGGTCGCCCTTAGGACAGGTCAGGAAGTCGCAGCATTTAACCCTCACGTTTGAAAAGCCGGTAGACCCTAGAGAGGCTCCCTATTTCTCCATTATGGTAAACTTCCAGCAGATCGCCAATGCGGGGCATTTTAGAATGATGGCGATGACGGGCAAGGACGATGGAACGAATATCCCTTCCTCAATTCAGCGTATCTTGAATACACCTACAAAGGAGAGAACCCAAAGCGAGATCGAGGAGATCGCAAAATATCACGAACTACATGATCCTGAGCTGGAGAGTTTGAATACCGATCTTGCCACCTACCGTAGGCGTCTCAGTGAGATGACCAAAGCGTATTCTGTTCAAGTAATGGATACGGCCAAGAATCCCAGAAAGACGTATATCTTAAATCGTGGCAGCTATGATCAGCCGGGTCGAGAAGTCGAGCCGGGCGTACCTGCTTTTCTTCCTTCTTTACGGGAAGACGCCCCCGCCGATCGTCGCGCCCTCGCCGATTGGTTCACCGATCCCAGTCACCCTTTGACGAGCCGAGTAGCGGTAAATCGGATTTGGCAGCTCTTTTTCGGCAATGGGTTCGTGTCCACTTCTGCTGACTTTGGAGCCCAAGGAGAATGGCCGAGCCATCCAGAGTTGCTTGATTACCTTGCGGTTGACTTCATCGAAAACGGATGGAGCGTAAAGGCCCTCGTTAAACAGATTGTAATGTCGCAAACGTATCGACAGCGATCAGAAGTTACCGAGGAGCAGAGATCCATTGATCCTGAGAATCGCTTGTTGTCGAGAGGGCCTCGTTTTCGACTGCATGGCGAATTCATTCGCGACACCGCACTGAAGGCTAGCGGGCTTCTCAATGATTGGATTGGAGGGTCGAGCGTGAAACCGTACCAACCTAGAGGGATATGGCGCGAAATTAGCCACTACGGTTCTGTCAAAGATTTAACTCAAGTATTTGTTCAAGACCAGGGTCGTAATTTGTACCGAAGAAGTCTCTACACCTTGTGGAAACGAACCAGTCCTCCGCCATCAATGATGGCGTTTGATGCCCCGAATCGGGAGCTTTGCGTCATGCAACGTGAGACGACAAACACCCCTCTGCAAGCGCTGACTCTCTTAAACGACCCGCAATTTGTGGAAGCGGGACGCGTGTTCGCAGAGCGAATATTGCAAGAGCTGTCTGACGCTACGGATAGGGATCGCGTTTCCTTGGCCTTCGAAACCGTAACCAGTCGGATGCCACGCAATGATGAACTGGAGGAGTTGGTCAAAGCGCTAGAAGAGCAGCGGGTCTATTTCGAACGAAACGAGAAAGAGGCCATGGCCGTTCTAGGAGTGGGAGAAGCGACGCGAAACGGCCGCATAGATGTAGCCGATCACGCGGCCTTTTCCGTGATCGCCAATCTGATTTTCAATCTAAGCGAGGCCGTGACGAAGGGATGACTGTGATGGACTTTAATTTCGAATCGACCGACATTTGGCAACCGCAAGCATTAGCCCGCGAATAACATGGACCCATTCATCGACTTTCATCGTAAGCTAACGCGACGTTCGCTCTTTGGCCAAATGGGAAGAGGGCTGGGTGGCATGGCGTTGGGGTCTCTGCTGCTGCCAAGGTTTCTTAGAGGTGGAGAGCTTGACCAGTCGGAGGGGGGTGATTCGTCATTGCTGAGAAATTTGCCACACTTTGCCCCGAAGGCGAAGCGAGTGATTTACCTGTTTCAGTCGGGTGGACCTTCTCACATCGATCTATTTGACTATAAGCCAAGCATGAGGGATCTGCACGGGGTTGAACTTCCCGACTCAGTGCGTGGAAACCAGCGCGTTACAGGCATGACCCAGAATCAGTCGAGCTACCCCTTTGTGGCGCCTCATTGGGATTTCAAACGCTGCGGCAACAGTGGGGCATGGATCAGCGATCTTCTTCCCTACACTCAAAAGGTGGCGGACGATATCACGGTTATCCGTGGAATGAATACGGAAGCGATCAACCATGATCCTGCGGTAACCTACATCAACACGGGCTCGCAACAAATGGGTCATGCGAGTTTGGGGTCCTGGCTCAGTTACGGATTGGGAAGCGATAACCAGGATCTTCCGGCGTATATGGTCTTGCTGTCGCAGGGGTCGGGCAAGAACCCGGGTCAGCCGCTTTTTTCCCGGTTGTGGGGGAATGGCTATCTGCCATCGAGTTTCCAAGGCGTTAAGCTGGGGTCTGGTACCGATCCCGTATACTTTCTGCAAAATCCTCCCGGAGTGGATCGCGTGCAGCGGCGAAAGGCGTTGGATCGTCTAGAAACCCTGAACCGAGCCCACGCTCGGCAGGTAGGAGATCCGGAAATTCACGCCCGCATCGACGCTTATGAAATGGCATATCGCATGCAGACGTCGGTTCCGGATTTGATGGATTTGAGCGAGGAGCCTGATTCTACGTTCGAGCTGTATGGGGAGGAATCTCGCAGGCCCGGAAGCTTTGCGGCGAACTGTCTTCTGGCGCGTCGTATGGCGGAGAAAGGGGTTCGGTTTGTGCAACTGTTTCACCGGGGCTGGGATCAGCACAAGAAGCTCGCGACACAATTACCCAAGCAGTGCCGCGACGTGGACCAGCCTTCGGCGGCGTTGATAAAGGACCTCAAGCAGCGCGGGCTCTTGGATGAAACCTTAGTTATATGGGGAGGCGAGTTTGGCCGTACCGCCTACAGTCAAGGGAAACTGGGCGACGCGAGTGCAGGCCGCGACCACCATGGACGCTGTTTTTCCATTTGGATGGCGGGCGGCGGTGTGAAAGGAGGCTTTGAATACGGATTGAACGATGACTGGGCCTACAACGTCGTCGAGGATGGGGTGCACATTCGCGACCTTAATGCGACCATTTTGAAATGCATGGGAATCGATCACGAGCGTTTCACCTACAAGTTTAGAGGACTCAACCAGCGCCTAACAGGCGTGGACGAGGCTAGGGTTGTGGACGATATTTTGACGTAGGGAGCCTTGAATTCGGCTTATATGGTAGGGCGAGACTGTCCCCAGTCCGCCGCAAAGCCTAATACCACAAACACTACCCAGTTTGTTGTGTAAGAAGATTAGGACAAGGCGGCTCGCCGGGCCGTCGAGCCCTACTTTCGAACCATTATTTTCTTTGGGTATATCCGTTGGAGCTTGGTTCGATGTCGAATCTGGTAGCGGGCGATCTCCGAGCGCCCAGACAAGGAATGGTTTGTGGGCGCTCGGAGATCGCCCGCTACCCAACCCCCTATTCCGATTCCAAAAACTCCATCACGCGGACGTCGTAGGCTTTGTAGCGGCCCATCCAGTCGGCTGCGGTCAAATCCTTGGCATCCGAAGGCCAGATGGCGGCTGACTTTTTGAATACACTCTGATCGTAAGGATAGGCTTCGCTTACGTGGTCCAGGGCGTTGATCGCTTGGAGGCGAGCCATGACATTGGGATTGTTAAGCAAGACTTCGTTCAGGACCGGACGAGGATCCTTCTTCCCGAGGCGAGCCAAGTGCTCGGCAGCGGCGATCCGGGTGGAGGCGATCGGACTACGGGTGAGCGCCTGTATACGCCTGGTTGCTCTCTCGTCTTCCGTTTTCAAAACCATGCAGTTGATCAAGGCCCAGTATTGGATAACCGGATTTTGGTTCCCGAGCAAGCGGGTCAGCCTGGGAAGGGCTTTGTCTCCTCGATCGAGCAGGGCGTCGGCGGCGTCCATGACTTCTGCGAGAGGGTATTGCGCGTTGTCCCGAGCGATGTCGTAGGGTGTCTTACCAGAGCCTCGACTCCATTCAACGAGCAGCGCTTCGGGGATAAATCCTGTGTCGCGAGTCTTGAGAAGATGGTCGCGATTGGCCTTTCGCATGCGTAGCAGGACTTCGCGATGCTTGGGGTCATTGGCGAGGTTGTTCACCTCGTCAGGGTCGGCTTCCAGGTCGAATAGCTCTTCGAGTGGAGCCGGCAGAAAGAACGCGCTTTGGGCGGCTGTGGTCTTACCCTGTTTGAACAACGCTTCCCATTCTCCGGTGGCAGGGTTGTCCCAGAGGTAGTTGACGTGCTGTCCCGTTGGAAGGTAGGCGAGGTAGTTGCGGATGTAGTTGTAGCGACCATCGGTCACACCGCGTTTGAAATCGATTCGCTCGTCGGCCCGGGCCCGGAAAGTGTGTGCGTATTCAGGAGCTGGAGAAGCTTTTTCTCCGAGAAACGCCCGGCCCTGCATGTGATCGGGAATATCTGCTCCTATCAGGCTGAGCAGGGTAGGGGCGAAGTCGACAAATCCTACCCGTTCATCGGTTTGGGTGCCGGGTTTATGAGGAGAAAGGTGGGCCCACTTTTTTGGGAATCTTACGACGAGGGGTACGTGCGTGCCACTGTCGTAGACGAAGCGTTTGCTGCGAGGCATGATACCGCCGTGATCTGAATAGTAGAATACGATGGTGTCCTCCGCAAGACCGGCATCCTCCAGATCTTTGAGCTGCTTAGCGACGAAGCTATCCATCTCCTGGATACGCGTGTAATACGAAGCAATCCGATCTCGTACGGTTTCCGTATCCGGAAGGTAGGCGGGGACGCGAACTTGGCTCAGCGGGATTCCGGGTTTCACCGTATTACGAGACGGGTGGAGCGAGCTCTCGTGAGTCAGGTTGGTATTGAAAATGGCGAAAAAGGGCTTCCCTTTCGGCCGGTTTTTCCAGTGGGCATTACGGCTGCTCTCGTCCCATCCCGGCGTATTTTGGTCTATGTTATAGTCCTGCTTGCTGTTGTTGGTGACATAGTACCCCGCGTCTTTCAGATATTGCGGATAGATCTTCACATGCGAAGGAAGCGCTGCTTGGCTACGCATGTGCTCCCCGCCGAACGTGGGTGGATACATCCCTGTGATGAGTACCGTACGAGCGGGACCGCAAACGGCTCCGTTAGCGTAGGCGTGCTTGTATAGAATTCCGTTAGCCGCGAGACCGTCGATGGTGGGTGTTTTCCCATGAGGGTCGCCGTAGCATCCCAGGTAATCCGGGCTATTGTCTTCGCTCGTTATCCAAAGGATGTTGGGCCGATCGGCAGCCGATGCCACGAAGGGAATGGCTAAATAGAGAAATGCAGTAGCTAGGGTAGTGAGTTTTTTCATATTAAATGGAAGTCGCTAAACGGTAACGAGGTCAAAACGGACGTCCACAAGATTCCAAGGTACCGGTCACGGTTGGACAGGAAACATGAGCATTCCGCAAATGAAGTTCTAGGTCGATTCTCGTAGGACGATTTCCGCAGGCACGAGGATCTTTTTCTTTGCGTCAGTCGTCGTTGCGTTGGCTTTGTCCGCGCAGAGGAGCCGCATTTGCTCGGCGGCGATTGTCGCCATTTCCTCGAATTTCTGCTTAACGTAGGTCAGCTTGGGTGTCGTCTTTAATCCTTCGAAAGTGCCGTCCACGCTGATTACTTTTACTTCCTCAGGGACATTGACTCCGATGCAGTCGAAGATGTTGAGCAGGTCGATAGCGGATTCCTTCTCCAAGCAGAAGACGGCATCGTGATCGCCTAGGTTTCGGGCGATCTGTTCGAGCTCAAAGACTCTCTTATAAGTATTGGTGGGATCGATCCAGTGCTCGTCAAAGTCGGATAGAGAGCCGCCAATTTCAATCCACTTGGCCTGAAATCCGAGTTTGCGAAGCGAGTGCCTCCCGTCCTGGTTAGAGTAGGCCACGACGCAGGGGGAGGTTGCTCCGGATTGCCAGAGATGGTCCGCGGCGAGGGCGCCGATTTGCTGATTATCGGAATCGATCATGAAGTCCGCGTTCCAATTCTGGGGGGTGATGACACCAATGCAGGGTATGTCCTGGGTTAGGGATTCCAAGAGTTCGTAGCGGTCGAAGTGTCCTGCCAAAATGACCCCGTCTATTTGTTCGATCCAATCGGGAGTGATCTCGGCGGCGTCGATCGCCCATTTCAGGTGGGTACGAATCTTGGAGCTAGACTCCCGGTCAAGGAGGGTCTTGTAAAACCGCTGGAGTCCGGAAAAGCGGATACTGTCGACGCCTACAGTGATTAGTTGCACGTTGAGAGTCCTCAGACCCGTTGCCTTGAACCCCGGGTGCAATTCGAAGCGGCGATTAGGAGCTTTTCGTAGGTACCCCTCCTGTTCGAGATCAAGATAGGCCCGCCAAATTGCGTCTCGGTTCAGGCCGATCAACTCCGCTGCTTTGCGGACAGAGGGGAGGTAGCCGTTTCCTTGGACTTTCCCACGCTGAATGAGCTCTCGTACGCGTTCCCTTGCTTGATCGCGCTTCAGGACGGCTTCTTTGAATTGCGGGTTTTTAGACTCCATGGCCTCAGGATTTTATAAGGTCAAAACCTCCTAGGGGGTTGCATCAATTCTTTAAAGGAATTCACGTTGTCAGGTAATGTCCAGTCGGTTTGCCGCGTTTTCTTGTGATCCAAAATTATCGGTTCTGACTAATCGATTAATTCAGACAGAGGGAGTTTTTCATGGGAAATTAGGGTAATCTTCCCTTTTAACGGAACAGATAGTAATCTGACGAGAAATCAACTCAAAGGAGCTTGACCTGCAGGTGTTGACTGACAATCAAGGTTTACTGTCAGTTATTGTCAGACTTCGCGTCTGTGCAATTCCAGGCAATCAATCTACCAAACTTAAATCGATTCCGGAGTTCCGTAAGCTGTCCCTTAGCTCCGGGCCCTCTCAAAAACGACAAGCTACTTATTTCACCCCTTTGCCAACTATCCATAGCGACTAACCTTGAATTGTCTCTTCCAAATTTTTGGGAGGAACACGTTGGGCTGTCGTAGTTGAACGGATTTCTATAAAACCAAACTAGAAAATACCACTATGATGAAAATGAATATAACGCGGCTGGCGCTTGCTGGTCTTTTAACGACGGGCGTGTTGGTGCAGGCCCAGGACGACGACGATGTCATCGAGTTGTCCCCGTTCGCAGTTACTGCTGCGGACGACATTGGCTACCGAGCCACGACGACCCTCGCGGGTTCACGTGTCCGTTCTAACATTGGCGACTTGGGCGCCTCCATCGCGGTTATCACCGAGGAGTTCATGCAGGACACCGGCGCGACCGACGGCGAGTCATTGCTCTCTTTCGTGGGCAACATGGAAGTCGGTGGAGTGCTGGGTAACTTCTCCAACTCCAATGGCGACAACGGCACGGTCGAGTCCCGCGTCAACCCGCAGCGCGGTCAACGTGTGCGCGGCCTCATCAGCGCGAACCTGACGCGCGACTACTTCCAAACCGACGTCCCGTTCGACTCCTACAACACGAGCCGTGTGACGGTGAACCGCGGCCCGAACTCAATTCTGTTCGGACTCGGATCTCCCGGTGGAGTGATCAACAACGGTCTGAAGCGTGCCTACATCGGGCAGGACACCACTGAGGTGGCGTTCCGTTTCGACCACCGTGGCTCCATGCGCGCCACCTTCGACATCGCCCGTACTTTAGTGGACGACCGTTTGGCGATCCGCATAGCCGGCCTTCGCGGGGAGCAGAAGTACAAGCAGGATCCTGCCTACAAGGACGACACTCGCGTGTACATGGCTTGGGAAGCGACCCTTTTCAAGAATGAGAGTTCCAACTGGCTGGGCCGCACCTCTATCCGCGGCAGTTTCGAGACGGGCGAAATCGACTCGAATCCGCCAGACGTCATCCCACCGACGGACTTGTACTCGTCTTGGTGGAACGGCCTGGGAACGCAGGAAGACGTGAACCGCATCCTCAGCGTGCCTGGCGTAGATCTCTCAGACGTAAGCAACAACATTATGACCCAGGCCCAGGTGCGCAGTCTCTTGGATTCGGGCATCGAGACGATTCCAGACGGGATTCTATCGGAAACCTATACCCGCGACGATTTCATCGCTACGGAAGGCCAATTTGTACCGCGTACGACAATCGACCGTTTCAAATGGGGCAACCCGTTTGGTGACGATCCAACGGCGGGCGGGCGCAACAGCCAGGCGAGTCGGCACCCCTATTTTCTGTATCCAGCAATCAACTTCAGTTCGCATGATGCCCAAACCGCTGGTTGGGATAACGATCCCCTGCTGACAGATGCTCTGGGCGGTTTTGGTATCCAAGGCATTATGGGTCGCTGGCGTCCGAGAGGATTCGCCACGCAGGACGCCCAATGGACCAATGCGGCCACGGGTGGCACAGGATTCTCGGCCGCGTCTCTTCGTAATCGTGACGTGTTCGACTATCACAACCTGCTTTGGATGGGGACCACCAACAACGTGAACACCGAGTTCGACATGAACCAGGTTTTCCTCGTGCAGGAGTTCTGGGACGGCAAAGCCGGCCTCGAGGTCGCGTTCGACACGCAAACGCGTGAACAGTACGAATTCACGCCATTTGACACAGGCAGCGACAAGGGGATCAATTTGGATATAACGGAGGCTCTTTCTCCCGGTGACTCTGACTTCAATGGTTTCGCGGATCGCTTGGCCAATGGGGGCCTAGGTCGCCCGGTCGTCTTTTGGGCGGCCAACTGGAAGCGTTTTCGCACCAACGAGCAGGACACGATTCGCGCTACCGCCTTCGGTACCTTTGACTTCGCCGATGTCATGAGCAATGACCGATGGTCTAAGATTCTCGGCAAGCACACCGTAACCGGTCTCTATGAGGAACGCGAGAACGTCAACCTGACCCGCCAAATTCGCGGCTCCTGGTGGGCGGACAACAGCAAGTGGCCGGGCGACGCGGCCATCTCCAATGGTTTAAGCGACAACTTCCGCCGCATCGTGAAGACTCAGGTCTACGTGGGACCGGACGCGCGTAGCTTCACCAGCCCGGACCAAGTCCGCATCGACGGCTACCTGACCACGCCCTTCCCGAAGATCGGCGACGAGTACGGCATCTGGTACTTCGACAATGCGGAGAAGACCGACAAGCAGGCGATCTGGCGCATCATCGAAAACGAGAACCCGGCAAACTTCAACAAGAGCGTTCTCGAGTCGGAGGCCTTCTCGCTGCAGAGTACCTTCCTAAATGGCAATATCGTCGCTCTCTATGCTGAGCGTTCGGACACGCAGGAATCGTGGCTTGCCCCGAATCCTGGCGGTTACGGCGCGGCCGGTCCTGATGGGGCGACCCGCCTGGACTTGCCGGGTCTCAACGAACTGGACGGCACTTACAATGCGGACCTGCTCTACTTCTTCGATACGCCTAACACCGTTAATTCGGGCGACACCAGCACGAAGAGCTTGGTGGTAAAGTTCCCTGAGGAGTACCTCTTTGAGCTTCCTTTCGGGATGGACCTTCAGGCCCACTACTACGAGGCGGACAGCTTCCAGCCGGCGGGCGTTTCGGTGAACTTGCTCAACCAGCCGCTGGCATCGCCATTGGGCACGACCGAGGAGAAGGGTTTTCAAGTCACCCTGTTCGAAGGCAGGCTCTCGCTTCGCTACAACGATTTTGAAACGGCGCTCTCTAACGACCGGACCAATCTTGGTGGTGGAGTGGGCAGTGTCGGCGGCCGCATCGGCTTCTACCTCGACCGAATCACCTCGGCCGAGAACGACACTTCGACCAACCTGTTCCCGGACGGCTATGTGCCGGACCCGAACGTGACGGGCGACTACGCGGACTTCTTCGCCAATCGGGGAAATTATACGGCTACTCCAGGGTCCGACGCGGCCAAAAGGCCGAACACGTCTCCTGACAATCGTCAGCGTATCAGCGGCACGGGAGCGGACTTGATCGGGGTGGCTTCTTGGGAAGAGTACTACGATGCGATTATCTCTGCGACTGTTCCTGAGCTGCAGGCCCTTCGCAATCACCGCGTGGAAACGCTGGAAAGCGGCGAGCGTGTGGATCTTGTCGATCCGCAGCCGGGTCTGAACTCGACTCGCGACTTCGTCGCTACGGGTAAGGAAATAGACATCGTCGGCCAGGTGACCCGCAACCTGACCCTCTCGGCCAATGTCGCCAAGCAGAAGACGGTCACATCGAATACGGCTCCGGTCGCGTGGGACCTGGCACTGGAGCAGGCCGCTCGCTTGCAGCAGCCTCTCGGTACAGAGGGCTTCAGCCTCTGGGATCTTCGCGGCTCGCCCTTCCAGCGCGAGTCTGACCAAGTCGGCCAGCGCTTCACGAACCAAGTGCTGCGGCCAATGACGTTGGCGAGGGCTTTGGACGGAACGCAGCTGCCTGAGCAGCGCGAATGGCGTATCAATGTAACGGCTCGCTACGACTTCCTCGAAGGCGGCCTTAAGGGTATCTCGGTTGGCGGCAGCCTGCGCTACCAGGACTCGATCGCGGGCGGCTACCCGAACCTGCTGAACGAAGATGGCGACGTTATTCCAGACATAGCGAATCCCTGGATGGGTCCGGACGACATCAACGGCGACGCCTTCATCCGCTACCGTCGCAGCATAATGAACGACAAGGCTGACTGGACGATCCAGCTCAACGCCCGCAACCTGTATCGCAAGAATGGCGACGAGGACATTCCGATCGAGTTCAACCCGGACGGATCGGTCACCTTCGTGCGCGTTCCTGTGGAGCAGCAGTGGTTCCTGACGAACACGTTCTCGTTCTAGCCGGTTAGATTCCAACGCAAACTTTCGAGACCCTCGCTTAACGGCGAGGGTCTTTTTTGTGGTCAAGGGAATAGTAGGTGCCCCGAATTGTCGGGTCGATTCTGGGAACGCCAAGCCCCAGCTTGGCAGCCGTAAGAATAATCCTCTAAAAAAGTCGCACAGGCATCCCACCAATCCTCAGTCGAGTCGAAGGAATTGCCTTCCACGTCCTTTCAAGAAAAAGAGAAAGAGTTCCAGTCCCCATTTTGCGAACTTCTTGGGGCCAATAAGATTTATAAAAAATCGTCCGTCGAAAGAACCTGTATTCTTTGGCGATTCGATTTCAGCTGAATCTTGGATTTTGTCGCATTGCGTAACTTAGGCTTGACGTGAAAACGGTCTTTTTTTTTGGATATTGTTGAATCAAATAAAATTACAAAACCTAGAACACCCTTTCCCCAAGGTTAAGCAACCCTCGGTAAACAGCGTAAATCATCGATTATCAAGGGGTTACGACTATGCAAAACCAAATTCCTACAGACTTTTCATACTGATTCGCGGCTCGGGGGAGCGTGCTTTTTTCGGTTTTTTCAAACGCAATCTTGCAAGTACTTTACTCAATTTCACAAAAACGAACTTTCCCATTTTACTCCTCGAGGTGCTTTTCTTGGCCGGCTTTTGGTCTGATTTGGCTCTCTCGAGCGAGCTTTGTATGAGTTCAATCTAGATAAAACAAAGAAACTACCACTATGATGAAACTGAATGGTATCAGATTAGCTTTAGCTGGTCTTTTAACGACGGGTCTGTGCGTACAGGCCCAGGACGACGACGATGTGATCGAGTTGTCCCCCTTCGCGGTCGACGCCGCCGAGGACATTGGCTATCGGGCCACGACGACCCTTGCGGGCTCGCGCGTGCGCTCGAACATTGGCGACTTGGGCGCCTCAATCGCAGTCATCACCGAGGAGTTCATGGAGGACACCGGCGCGACCGACGGCGAGTCCCTGCTGCAGTTCGTCGGCAACATGGAGGTCGGCGGGGTTCTGGGCAACTTTTCCAACTCCGACGGTGGCAACGGCACGGTCGAGTCCCGCGTCAATCCGCAGAGAGGCCAGCGTGTTCGCGGTCTGGTGAGTGCGAATTTGACCCGCGACTACTTCCAGACGGACATCCCGTTCGATTCCTACAACACGTCTCGTGTCGTGGTGAACCGCGGGCCGAACTCGATCCTGTTCGGATTGGGTTCTCCTGGAGGGGTCATCAACAACAATTTGAAGCGGGCCTACATTGGGCAGGACACCACGGAGGTGGCTTTCCGTTTCGACCATCGCGGCTCCATGCGAGGCACCTTCGACATTGCTCGCACCTTGGTGGACGATCGCTTGGCGATCCGTATCGCTGGTCTGCGCGAGGAGCAGAAGTACAAGCAGGATCCCGCGTTCACGGATGACACCCGCATGTACTTGGCTTGGGAAGCGACGCTTTTCAAGAATGAGAACTCCAACTGGCTGGGACGTACCTCCGTGCGCGGCAGCTACGAGCGCGGCAAGATTGACTCGAATCCCCCAGACGTAATCCCCCCGACGGACTCATTCTCGTCCTGGTGGAATGGACTGGGCACCCAGGAGGAGATCAATCGTATCCTCAGCGTTCCCGGAACGGACCTGGACGACATCAACAACGGGGCCTTGTCCCAAGCTAACGTGGCGGCGCTGCTGGACGCGGGAATCGAGACCATTCCTGACACTTTCACCGGCACCCGGGAGGAGTTCATCGCCCTGGAAGGCCAGTTCGTGCCCCGCACGACCATTGACCGCTTCAAGCGGGGTAATCCTTTAGGAGGAACCACGCAAGGAGGACGCGACAGCCAAGTTAGCACGACACCCTACTTCCTGTTTCCGGCGATCAACTTCAATTCGCCGGACGATCAAGTGCCCGGCTGGGACAGTGACCCGCTGCTGAGCGATGCTCTGGGCGGTTTCGGCATCCAAGGCATCATGGGCCGCTGGCGCCCAAAAGGCTTCGCTACCCAGGACGTCCAGTGGACCGGAGCAGCTACCGGCGGGACGGGCTTTTCAGCCAAGTCCCTGCGCAACCGCGACGTGTTCGACTATCACAACAATCTGTTTATGGGCACGACCAACAGTATCGTGACCGAGTTCGACATGAACCAGGTGTTCCTGGTGCAGGAGTTCTTCAACGGCAGTGCCGGTATCGAGATGGCGTTCGACACGCAGACGCGCGACCAGTTCGAGTTCACCCCGTTTGACCAAGGCGACCGTAAGGCCATTCAGCTGGATATCAGTGAGAACCTCTCACCCGGTGACTCTGATTTCGACGGGGTTCCCGACCGCCTCTTCAACGAGAATTTGGGCCGCCCGGTTATTCGCTGGAACGACAACTTCGAGCGAACTCGCGTGAACGAGCAGGACACCTTCCGGGCCACCGCGTTCGCGACGGTGGATTTCCAGAACTTCATGCAGAACGACGGATTGGCCAAGATCCTAGGCAAGCACACCTTCACGGGCCTCTACGAGGACCGCGAGAACATCAACTTGCAGCGTCAGATCCGCGGATCGTGGTGGGCGGACAATAGCAAGTGGCCTGGAGCGGCTGAGATCTCCAACGGTCTGAGCGACAATTTCCGCCGCATCGTCAAGACGCAGGTCTACCTCGGACCAGACGCGCGGAACTTCACCAGCGCGGACGACGTCCGGATCTCCGGCTTTCTGCAAACGCCCTTTCCTAGGATCGGGGACGAGTATGGAATCTGGTACTTCGACAACAAACTGAAGACGGACCAGCAGGCCATCTGGCGGATCATCGAGAACGAGGGCCCGGCCAGCTACAACAAGAGCCAGCTGGAGTCGGAGGCTTGGAGCCTTCAGAGCTCCTTCCTCGGCGGCAACATAGTTGCTCTCTATGCCGAGCGCTCGGATACGCAGGATGCCTTCCTCGCGCCGAACCCTGGTGGATATGGTGCGGCTGGGCCAGACGGAGCGCTTCGCTTGGACCTTCCTGGCATCAACGAGGTGGACGGAACGTACAACGCGGACCTGCTCTACTTCCCGGCTCAGCCGAACAGTATCAACTCTGGCGATACGAGCACAAAAAGCTTGGTGGTGAAGTTCCCCGAGGAGTACCTCTTCGAGCTTCCTTTCGGTATGGACCTGCAGGCTCACTACTATGAAGCGGACAGCTTTCAGCCGGCCGGTGTATCGGTGAACATTCTCAACCAACCGCTGCCTCCGCCATTGGGGGTCACGGAGGAGAAGGGCGTGCAGATGACGTTCTTAGAGGGCCGCCTCTCGGTCCGCTACAACGAGTTCGAGACTTCGCTGCAAAACGACCGCACCAACCTGAATGGTGGCCTGGGCAGTATCGGCGGTCGCATCGGTTTCTACCTGGACCGTATCACCTCGGCTGAGAACGATCCGTCGACGAACCTGTTTCCTGACGGCTACTCTCCCGACCCGAACGTGACCGGGGACTACGCGGACTTCTTCGCCAATCCCGGAAACTACACGACTGGTGATCCGACGGAGAACGACGCGGCCAAAAAGCCGGACACGGTGCCGGACAATCGCCAGCGTCTCAGCGGCACGGGCGCGGATCTCATTGGTGCAACGTCTTACGAAGAGTACTACGATGCGATTATCGACGCGGTCATTCCCGAGTTGCAAGCTCTGCGCAACCACCGAGTGGAAACGCTGGAGAGCGGTGAGCGTGTGGATCTGTCTGACCCACAACCGGGTCTGAATTCCACCCGCGACTTTGTTTCCAGGGGTAAGGAAGTGGACATTGTAGGTCAGGTGACTAAAAATCTGACACTGTCGGCCAATATAGCCCAGCAGACGTCCGTCACTTCGAATACCGGTCCGATCGCGGGCGCTCTCGCTCTCGAGCAAGCGGCTAGACTGCAGCGCCCGATTGGTCCGTTTGGCTACAGCCTTTGGGAGTTGCGCGGTTCACCGTTCCAGCGTGAGTCCGACCAAATTGGTCAGCGTTTCACGAATCAGGTCCTTCGTCCAATCACATTGGCCAAGGCACTTGACGGCACGCAGCTGCCCGAGCAGCGCGAGTGGCGTGTCAACCTCACGGGACGCTACGACTTCCTCGACGGGGCCCTCAAGGGTGTCCAAGTCGGAGGTAGCTTGCGTTACCAAGACGAGGTTGCGGGTGGCTACCCGAACTTGCTCAATGAGAATGGTGACGTGATTCCAGACGTCGCTAACCCTTGGTTCGGACCGGACGACATCAATGGGGACCTGTTCGTCCGCTACAGCCGTCCGATCATGAATGGTAAGGCAGACTGGAGCATTCAGTTGAATGCCCGTAACCTCTACCGTAAGAACGGCGACGAGGACATTCCGATCGAGTTCAACCCGGACGGATCAGTGACCTTCGTACGTATCCCAGTGGAGCAGCAGTGGTTCCTGACGAACACCTTCCGGTTCTAGTCAGTTAGACCCACGCAATCTTTCGAGACCCTCGCTTCGCGGCGAGGGTCTTTTTTTGTGGCCTCTGAAATGAAGGAGCCTCGACAAATCGGGGCGATTCTGGGAACGCCAAGCCCCAGCTTGGCAGCCTTAAAAATTGATCGCGGCGCCCTAATCCTTCGCCAAGGCTACGGAGGACTGTCGAAAGCCTACTCCTACGATTGGCGAATACCTGACTTTCTCGCCTTTTAGCTCTACGTTGTTAGGTTTCGAACGATTGTTATGAGGTCGTTGCCCTACCATTCGTCCATTTAACAAAGTAGTCTTAAGTACGACACAATTTCCTGTCCTCAATTGTTTACCATTCTCGAAGGCGATCTCGCTTGCAATCGTAGGAGCTGTGGTAGACTCGGGGATGCAACTTGCTTTGCCTCGGGGCGGGTTCCTTAACCCTTCCGTCTAATAATGGTCTACAGATGAATACGGTTCAGTCGCTCCTTTCAACTAAGAGGGTATGGCCGCTACGGTCGATTCTGCTGTCACTGACGGTAGCAGTCCAGAGCCTGTATGCGGTTCCCAATGGGGAAACGCTTTTCCAGATCACGCCTCCGGTTGAGCTCTCCCGATTGGCAAATGAGTGGGAGCCGCAGCAAGCCTTGATCCTCAGTGTTTCCTTTCCGGAAGCGATGGAGGATCTGGAGATCGCTCGGAATTTCGTCAGCGTGCTGGACGCCGCTCACCCCTATTTGGATATTTACGTTTTCTGTGAGCAGGAAAAGCACAAGGAATACGCCCACTTTCTGTCGTTGATCCACCATCACCCGCGGGTGGAAGCGATTATGGAAAAGACCCATTTTATCGATTCCCGTTCGCTGTTGCGATGGGCACGTGATTTTGGGCCGATTTTCGGATTTGGATCGAACAACCAGTTGGTAACCATCGATATGGTCTATCGCGACCCGATGAAGTCGCTTGAAGAAGAGGCTTTGCAATTAGACGAGCCGCTCGATCCTTTGCGTGATTTTTTCAATCTCCATGGGGACGCCATGCCGGCGGAAGTTGCGGCGCTACTTGAATTTGAATACGAGATTCCGGTGGATATCGTACGCCCCCCGGTATCTATGGATGGGGGTGATTTCATTAGTGATGGGCAAGGAAACGTATTCGTTTCCAGGCAAACACTGGTTCGAAATGGTGGCAACCGATCCGAGCTGGAAAGCGTGTTCGTTCGTTATTTTGGGGCCAAGAAATTGCATATTCTGGAAGCCCTTCCAGGCAGGACGGTCCCTCACCTCGATATGATCGTGAAATTTCTGGATCACGAAACCATCGTACTACCCGATTTCAAGATTTCGAAGGAAGCGCCCATCAATCCTTATCATGCTGGACTGATCCGTGGGGCCCGTTCGGTTCTCGACAAAAACGAACGCTACCTACGAAAGCATTTTCCCAATCATAAGTTTCTTAAAATGCCGATGCCTCCCATCCTTTTCAAAAGCAGAGAGGAAATCGTACGCCAGGCCAAACAGTCCTTTGTCAAGGTGGTCGCTTTGGACAAGGGAATCGTATTAGCGGAAAAGATCAATCGGCTCACGGATCCCCAACTGGTGGATCTCGAGAAAACGGTGCTAACGACGATTCGAAAGGAATTGCCCACAGCGGATCTCAGTACCCCCGAATCGCTGGATGTAGTTTTACGGTACTACGGTCAACTGCCGCTCGACGCCTTTATCGATCGTTATTCGGAACCGGCGACTCGGTACCGATCCTATATCAACAGCGTATTTCTTCACAACGAAGAGGGTCGGCAGGCGTTTTTGGTACCGCAATTCACATCATCGGATGCCGCCGAAGGCGCGTTGCTCAAAGAGTGGGAAAGTGAGGTTGAGAGCGTTTATCGAACTGCCTGGCCGGAAGCAAATATACACTGGATTAATTGCGACTCCATGGTCTCAGAACTAGGATTTATTCACTGCGCGACCCTCACGGTACCGCTTTTGAACGCGGAGTGAATCCAATTAACCACCTCGGGTTAAATTGCTTGAGGCTGGGCGAAGATCCCGACGCGTTGGTGACTTTGTTGCTGAATTGGGTAGCGGGGGATCTCCGATCGCCCATTTATGGTTCTTAAATGTGGGCACTCGGAGATTGCCCGCTACCTTTAAAGCCTCGCGATGTGAGAGAGTAGGAGCTTGCTTGTGCCATGCCGCGTAGGCGATTCAGAACATCACTTCGCTCGCCGCTTTAGGTACACGATCTTATTTAGCCGCAAAAAGTCGCAGAAAGCGCAAAGATGCTACTGGCTGCGTGAGAGGGCAAATTTTCTTATTTCGAGTTTAGCGGATCCGAAGTTAATCAAAAGTCCATGTTCCATGCCAGAACTTCGAAGGTATCCAAGAAGCTGGGCCACGTGTTCATCGGCGAGACGTTTGCAGGCTTTCAGTTCTATGACGAGCATGTCATCAAACACAAGGTCGGCGAAGAATTCACCAAGGACAGTTCCATCTTCATCGCTCACTGAAAGCGGGTGTTGTTGTTCGACTTTGAGACCTAACTTGTTGAGTCTATTGTAGAGCCCGTTTTCGTAGACCTTCTCAAGAAGTCCGTTTCTCAAGTAATTATGAAGAGCGAAAGAAGTTTCACGAACTTGATCGCATAGATGAAATATTTCTTTGTCAGATTTCATAGCAAGATTGGGGTTAGTTAGGGGTTTTTGCGTATTCTGCGCCTTTTTGCGGCAAGAGAAGTTCTAATCTCAACGTCCTGGTTGG
>Ga0181552_10001412_pt1 | contig 18260 bp, 23 predicted proteins | sample 011ome_18_FD_130583 | JGI IMG/M metagenome (GOLD analysis project Ga0181552, IMG submission 130583) | Coastal salt marsh microbial communities from the Groves Creek Marsh, Skidaway Island, Georgia - 011501BT metaG (megahit assembly) | ecosystem: Environmental > Aquatic > Marine > Intertidal...
ACCCACTCCAGCAGGAAGCATAGCTGTAGCGCCTCCTACAAACTCCCCACCAGCTGTTGCAAGAACAGGCTTTCCTAGAACTGCCTGCGAAATAGCGGTAGCTACTTGCTGCCCTGCAGAAATAAACGAAGAAGCAATAATTTGTCCCTGCTTTCTTGCAACTTGAATTGGATCAGTACCCATAATCATATTAGTGATACGCTTAGACATTGTATCTGCTACAGCCCCTAGCATTCCTTGCGCAATATTTAACATAGCATCTTTAATACTACTCTCTTCACCTTTAATAATTGATGAAATACTAGTTTGTAAACCTGTTTCTAGTGCCTGATTTGCTGCATCATATATCTGATAACCATAGTCAGCTTGACGAGCTAGCTCTTCACTTTGCGCTTTTAAGGTATCAAGTTTTGCTATATTTACTTCCTGCTGCCTCAGGGCAGCATTATAATCATCTCCCCCTTTTTCCTTTAGTACTTTTTCAATTTCTTCTTGCTGTCTTAATAATTCTGTTTGTTCTATTCCAATATCTCGCATCTTATTAGCTTGCTCTATACCTATTTTTTGGCCTGTAGTTCTACCAATAGATGCTCTAATATCTGCTGCACTATTTTTTTCTTTTATCATTGCGAGCGTATGCTCAGCAGTGCCTAACTCGTTAATTAGGTCTATTTGCGTATTAATAGCACTGATCCGTTCCAGCTCGGCTTTAGAGTTTCCTAGCAAATCTTTTGCTACTGTTTCTTGTAAAGCTTTTAATTCTATATTTAAAGAAGTTACTGCTCTATCAAATTCAGTATCAGGGATATACTTACTAAATATATCTTTTGCTACTTTTGTATTTTCAGTTTGTTGCCTGGCTAATTCTGCGTAGGTTTGAGTAATTTCTTGAACTGCAACTTTCTCTCTTAATAGTTGAGGAATTAACTCATTCTTTCCAGTTTCTAAAAATTTTTCTACTGTACCGATGTAGTTCTTAAATGCGACTGAATTTTTAGCTCTCTCTTCTGTGCTATTTTTAAAAGCTTCTACTTCATTGTTAAAATAGGCTAAGGTGGCTTTTTGTTGGTCTGTACCGGATTTTTCTATATATTTTTCAAAAGTGAAAGTACTTACAAATTCATCTCTTATATCCTGAAATGTCATGCCCCCCATAATGCCAAGATAGCTAGGTAAGACCCCTGGCCCTTTTGCTAAACTTGCCTTATATGCTTCTTGCGCTGCAGCATATTCCCTTAAAGCCATAGTGGCTTCTTCTACCCCTAAAGAATTAATTCTTTTGCCAAAATCCGCTAAATAAGAAGTAGCTCTTTCTGTATTCTCATTTAAAATATTCTGTATTTGAGTAAAAGAAACAAACTCCTCGCTTAAGGAAGTCATGCGTTCTGACAGGGCTTTAGCTGCTTTCTCTGCATCAGTTAACGGAGCTGCTGGGAAAAACTTATCCATAACTACCTTAAAAAGTGTAATTGCGGTAGAAATAATAGCTAACCAAAAAAATGCTTTATTAATTAATTTTGCGGCGCCTACTGCTAATGATGCCATACTTGTCATCAGGGAGGCCCAGCCTAGTTTTATGCTTATCATCATGGCCTGGAACCTTGTTGTTATAGTGGCAGTAGTAACTCCTACAGAAGTATCTAGGCTTTTATTTGCTAACATCATACTGTTAATAAGGTTTATCCATCCCGCTTTAATAGTAGCATTCATAGTAGCAAACATTCCAGTTTGTTTATTCAGAGCACTTTTCATACCTGCTAATTCTCTATTACTTAAGTCTGCTCCTTTGCCAGCCTGCATTTTTTCAAAGGCGCCTCCAGGGTTAAAAGTCATTCCCTGCATCTGAGAAGCCATGCCAGCAGCATACTGTGCTTTCATACTTCTATTTGTAATAGTTTGTTGCGCTACTAGATTTCTCTCTGCTTCCATTGCATATGCAGCAGACTCTGCATATTTCATATATGCAGCTTTAGCACTCTCTCCAAGATTTCCCAAAGCAGGAATCATTGCTGTAAGTATTCCTTTTGCAAATAAACCAAAAAAAGCTACCCCGAGTAAGGGTACATCTGTAAATACTTTTGCTAATGGCCCTACTATATAAGCTGCCATCTCTTTTATGTTATTCAGAATATTATCAAAAGCTATACCTAGTTGAGCAAACGGATTTACTTGTGGATTTAGTATGTCCATTATTCGGCCATACTTATCCTCTGCTTGAGCAAGAACATCATTTGTAACAGCTTGAGACTTCTCGAAAACAGTTAAGTCTTTTGCATTTTTTCCAAGGGTTGTAGCATAGTTTTTACTAGCAGTATCTAGTCTTAAAATAATGCCTAATTCATCCAATAATTCTGGTTCTGCTTTTGTTACGCCTCGCACTAATCTATTGAAAGAGTCGGTTACGTCTCTACCTAAAATATAAGAAGCATCCTTAGCAGCTTTGCCTAAAGCAACTAGTTGCTCTGGACGTAGCCCAGACGATACGCCTATAGCTGCTGCTTGAGACGCATCTTGAAAGCTTATTTGAGCATCTGTAGCTGCTATTATATCATTAGTTAGAGTTCTGAGAGCAATACCCGTTGCACCTGCATATGCTACTTGCCCTGCTTGCAATGTGACTAAAGTTCCTGCGGATTTTAAAAAGTTGAATGCAGCAGATATAGCAAATATTTGTGTAGCTAAGATGGCATAGGCCTGTACCAGGCCCCCACTACCTGTAAGACCTTGAGTCATTTTTGCAAAATTCTTTGTAGAATTAGATGATTGTGCCCCGAGCCCTTTGATTTGTCTATCTGTCTGCCCGGCACCCGCCCCTACCCCCTGTAAGGCTATGCCCAGCTTTTTTGCAGACACAGCTACACGTTGGGTAGTACCCTTATCATCAATTATTACATCTATGTAGACTTTATTAGCCATTATCCCTTTACATTATGGGTGAAATTTTTGCCACCGCTTTTAGCTTTGCGCTCTTCTTCCTTTCTCTTTGTATCTGCTTGTTCAGCTCTGTATTTCATCAAAGTTCTCTCGTATAACTTCATAAAATATATAACATATCTGGAGTCTTCTATGTCATATACCTCGAATAGCTGACAACAATGAGACCAGTCCTTACCCATATAACTACCGGACATTCCATCCCATACATCTGATAATAGATTGAACATAAAAAATGCCACTTGTACTTCTGGAGGGAAACTATCCGAAGTAAGCGGCATCTTTTGGGGGTTAGGCTCTTCACCTAATTGTTCGCACAGAGATAGATAAGTATCTATACTTAAATCTGAATCCTGCTCTTTTACTAGCCTAGTAAGTAGATGCTGTATCTCATCTACTTGCGTCCAGTAAAATTTTCTAGGTCACCTACAGTTTCAGTAAGCCAAGAGTCAAAGGAAGTGGAATTCTTCATCAGTAACTCAGCATTATCTTGTGTGTAAGGAAGCTCATCATCAGGATTAAATTGTGAAACATCAACCAAAAGAAACTCTTCTAAGTATCGAAATTTCAAACCTTTCCACCCTTTGACAACTGCTTTAGTATATTCAGATAAAAAATTATCATCATTTAATGTTTCTTCAGGCTGATGAGTACGCCTATTGAATTTGGTAGTAATACATTTTTTACGTAGTTTAATCAATTCTTCACGAGCTAGGTAACAAATACTAACTTCAAACCCACTATATCCGGGGAAGTCAACACTTACAGTTTTACTTGGAGTCATTAAGCTGGCTAATGAAATATTATTATCTGACATTTACTAATCCTTTTCTAATTAAAAAATAGTAGGGGATTTCTCCCCTACTATTTATATAGTATAGTTCAAAACAACATTATTGTCAAGAACTTTTTTTAAGAACCTACATACGTAACAGTAACTTCATCGGTAGCATCAATAGTAGATGGCAGGGCCATAAACGTAGTGCTTAATGAAATTATATCTGCAATATCATGAGTAGGAATTTCTATATGACAAGTTGGCATAGCTATCTCTACTCGCGGAGTAGTAGCCGACCCTCCAACTTTAAAAGTTAGTGCAAAAGAATTAGTAACTACGTTATTAATTGATTGCATGTCTGCAAAAAAGTCAGATGACTGATTAGCAGTAGCGGTATCTTTGCTCAAATAACAAGTAAAGCTGCCTGATACAGAACGAGTTCCAGTTACATGCCCAATTGGTACGTTTACAGTGCCTAACTCATCAGGAGTTAAAAATGAAATATTGTTAGAAATAGTAACACTTCCACCCGTCAAAGTCATATTATAAGAAGCTTCAAGCTCATTTACAGCATCCGCATCTGGGTCTGTAGTAGTAGGAACTGCTGTTAATACCGTGAGACGATTACGTATAAAATTACTAGTAGATACAATGCCTTCGTATATAGTAGCAGTAGGCTCTGTGTCTTCTACAATTTGAGATGCAAATCCAGACCAGCTAATAGAGGCAATTCCATCAATAGAGAAATCAAAAGAAGCTTCATTAACTACTGCTCCAGCTAATTTATATACTTTCTTATTTGCATTTCCAAGTACAAAATAAAGATCTGCTGTACCAAGAGTTGACTTATTAGACGCACCAAAGTCAATTACGGTATTACTAAGACCGGCAGTTATACCTGTGAGATCGAATGTTGAATAAGTTGCGTCTCCTGCTAGAAGAGCCCATAAAATTTCTTCTACAGCATGATGATTTAAAGCATTGTCTGCTGCGCCTGCTCCACTGCCTGCTGATTTAAACGGACGAGCATAGGTACTAAAGGACCATTCTGCAGGAGCAAGTGAATCATTAAAGGCTTTACGACCCCTACGACTAATACCCGTGGAACTTTCCATCTCTGCCAATGTTATTTCTGAGCTATTTGTTGCTTGTGAAAAACTAAAACCGTCTAAAACAGGAATTTCCCAAATAGCTGCGCCCTTAGCAATGTACACTTTTGTATCGCGACTAAAGTATAGTTGTTGTGACATTTTTTTCTCCTTTTATCTTGAAAAAACTTGGACTTGAACGTTTGTTCGTACCAGTATTTTCTAGTATTGAACCTCTATAAGCATTTCACCAACACCATATGGCTCAAGTACACCTTCGTCAGTATCAATACTAACTATTGTGATCTGATGTGAGTACTGAGTAGTCCCAGTATTATCTGTATATTCTAACCTAGCATTAGCCTCTAGAACTGTTTCTACATCTTCTAAAAGTTTTTCTAGAGCTTCTACTGAATCTTCTTCTTTCACGTAACAACGAACTGTTATAGATAAGAATCTATCTTTATACCCGGCAGTTTGATATTCTCTACGCTCACTTCCTGCATTTAGGTGCAGTGCTGGGAACTCTTCTACTTCATCCCAGAACTTGAGTCGTGGGGAAACATTGCCCCACACATTAGAGAGATATGCCCCAGTCCCATTTATTTCTTTGAGTTTACCTACAAGAGCCTCTAGTATAGCACCTCTTCTAGTTGTATAGTCTCTATCGGCCATTAAATTCTCCTAGTATAAAATCTTCCTATTGCTAATCTACTAGCTATTTCTCTAATAGAGCTATCTATTAGACGTCTAGGATCCCTTTGTATACTTCCTTGTTTAAATCCTGGCTCAAAGGTTTGATATGGAAATAAGTCATATGTATAAGCTATAGAGGGGTACCCTTTAGTGGTGCTAGTTATATTTGTAACTTTTACACTATTAGCAAATCTGCCTGTTCGATTTACCAAAGCAGGTGATTGCATATTTTCCATTACTACTTTAGGTAGTTGAGAATTTAATATTGATATAAGCTGTAGTGGGCCGCTAGATACACCTTTTTTAATTGTCTTACTTTTCCCTTTTGAAAGTACACTTCCCGAAATAACATTTACTTTGTCTTTTTGTTTTACTGTTGTACCTTTAGACTTACCTTTACCAGAGGATTTTACTACTTGCTTTCCTTTAGAACTAGATTTTACATTTTTCCCTGTAGCAAGATTATGTAAAGTTGTTGCAATTAAGGCATCTTCTATAGAAGGAGATGCTTTAAGCGTTGGAAGTTCTTCTGCTATTACCTGCCTCACTTTATTTATAAAGGCGGCTTCTCTTTTAGCATCAAGTTGATTAACACGGGCACTTTGTGAAGAAATTATAGCAGTAAACCTTTTTCTAAACGTACCCTTAGCAGTAAAAATCATATCATGTTTTAATGCTGTAGAAATTTTATATTCTTCTTCCAACCCTACCAGTTTAGTTATTAAGTTATCTACACCGCCAAAGTCTATTAACTCTTTTTGTATCTGCTGAGACTTAATTCCTACAATAGCTGATCCATGCTGCCCATGGCCTATTTGATCTCCACTTATATCTTTTAAAGTATCCCCTTTATTTACTTGTCCAGCTACTTGGGCAGAAGATATTTTGCCATTAGTAAGCTTTTCTATATACTTAGCTATTTTATTCTTTTTTTCTTGTACTTCCCTATAGCTTTTTACAGGATAAATACTATGAGTTTTAGGAATTCCTGTTTTTCCTAGTTTAATTCTTTCACTATACTGCAGTGCTCTCTTTTTAGCAGCATTTGGCACGGAAGCTCCCAGGTTTTCAAGCTCTTTAATTATATAGTTATAGGCTTCTATAGCTAATGTATTTGGTAGTCCTGCCTTGCTGAAAGCAAATTTAAGTAATTTTAATAACCTTCTAGTATCTACTACAAATAACTGGCCCTGTAATTTATTAAAGTCTTTTCGTAAATCACTCTCAAAGATTGCTTCAATTCTATTAGAGAGGTTTGTAAGTTTCGCATTACTCATTAGAAGTTTTTATATAAATCAAGTACGCGTTTAATGTGATCTGGAAAGGACGGGCTGTTAGTCATACTAGTAGTGCTTGCGTTCTGAGTAGAAGCACCCGCTAAAGTTTGTCTTTCTTTGTGCTCATCTTTAATGTAATAAGTAACTAAGTCAATAGCGGCTAATTTCAAATCTAAAGGAGCAGTACTGTAGCCTGCATTATATACTACTTTAACTGCTCCAGGCCCTAGTGACCAATTCCTGTACCCTGTACTTCCAGTCGTACGAAAAATACTATCAGTAGAAAAATCTACATAGTATTCGTATGCGCCAGTAGTTAAGAGATTATAGGCAGAGCTATATGAGCTCCTTTCTTCAACAGATATAACTTCTGTGATGGGACTTTCAGTAAGTTGAATAGTAGTCGTGTTCCAGTTAATATTTAAATATTCTGTTTTTTGGGTTGTATAGTAGTCAACAATACTATTACCACAATAAGTTTTTACTAATTGACTTATAGCCGGTATCAGATTATTAAGGCGCAGGTCCTCCTTAGAAGATTGGATACCTTCGGATTCTTTATATTCTTCAAGAGTTATTAAATTAGCCATAAATTAATTAGTAAAAACTTAGGGGAGTTTCCTCCCCCAAGTTTCTGTACTTAAGGTACCAGTACGATTTTAACTGCGGAACGATTACCTGCGGTATCAGCAACGAGTTCCTCGAAGCCCAGAGACTGGGTAGCAACGATAACACGACGCTGATTACCAACTTCGTAATCGGTTTCAACAGTAACACCACGCAGACGTGGAATTACATAGTTACGCAGATTAACTGCGATAGCTACAGCGGCGGTATCAGCTTCAGCTACAAAGCTATCAGATACAATTACAGGCGAACCGTAAACTGCACCAATTGCACCAGTAATTTTAGTAGCAATATCAGAGCCTACATCAGTGATGTCTGCAAAACCTGTATCTTCAATCAACTCGTAGTAACGAGCCTGAGAAACAATATAGGCTACATCGGTAGGATTAATACCGTATTTACCCATATCTTTACGACAGCCCAACAGAGCAGCAGCAGTAAGAGCTGTGCCAGCACCAATACCAAGTGTAGCAGAATTAGCGGTAGCATAGTCATTAAGACCAGTGATAGAACCAGAACCGTTAATGATAGCATTATCAACAGCGCGTGCGTGAGCTCGAGCAACAGATTCTACTAACATAGGCATCAGATTAATCAGTACCTGCTCATCTACGTCATTATCCATAAAGGTCTGTGAAATCAGACGATACGCATTAAGAATAACCTGGTTAACTTTAAAGGTATTGTCAGAGGCACCACGATTTTCCAAGTTACCAGAAGCCGCAGCACCAGTTTGGAAGGTAGCAGATTCAACATCAGGCTGGATTGGAAGAACAGTAGCCGCGCCCATTACTGGAATTTCACGGAATAAGCCAGCAGTTCGCAGATTCAGAGTTACTTCTTTCTCAATCAGACGTGATACTTCCTGGTCAATATCACCAGCAGAAGTAGTATAATCAATACCGGCTTTCTGCATCAGATTCTGTGCGAAAGTAGTATTGAAACCTTTACCAGTCATAACACCCAGCAGGTGTGCGTGCATGAAGTCTTTGCCCCATTTGCTCAGGTCTTTGCCATCGCTAGAACGATCAGAGAATACGCGCTTTGAGTCACGCATTTTGGTCATTTCTTCGCTTTTTTCTTCAAGCTCTTTTTTGAACTGGGCAATAACTTGGTCAAATTTAGCGTCCTTTTCAGAAAGTTTAGCAGTAATATCTGCAACAAGCAGTTCAGTGCCAGACTCAACGCCTACGCGAATAGCTTCCTTGGTTTGCTCATCCTGAGCAGTTTTTGCAGCAATAGCTGCGGTTTGTTTTTCAACTTCTGCTTTATCAGCAGCTTTTAACTCGGCATTCTTCAGTGCAATTTTAGCAGCAGTTTCTTCTGCTACTTTTTTCGCAAAAGCTTCCAAGTCGATGGTAGTCTGTTCAGACATTTTGATCTCCTGTTTTGCGGGAATTTTTCCCGCCTTGTTCGGTGTGTCACTAGCTACGCTGGATGCTTTAACATCGTCCTTAGCCAGAGACTGACCGGCTAGATCTACACGATTTGTAAAAGTTTTTTTGAACTCTTCATACTCAGACATTGAGTTAAAAGATTTCGCTAAAGAAAAAGTAGCTGACTGATTGCAAGGAACGGAAACAACCGATACCTCAAATAATTCAGCATCCTTAATCATAAGTCCATCAGTTTCCTTAATATATTCAGCATCCTTGACTCGGAAACCAACAGAAAAGGCTCCAAGGACACCATCTTTAACTAACTCACAAAGACCTGCCGGAGCAGATTTGCTAATTTTTGCTTCAAGTTCTAAGCCTTGGGGAGTTACTCTAATACCTGTAGCTCGTCCAATTGGTTTATCATAATCATGATTAAAAAGAATAATAGGATTACGCTTGAAATTTTCTATACCACCTTTATTCCATGCTTCAGCTGAAATGGAATCTCCTGCTCGATCGAAATCAGCAGTACTCGCCATACCACGAATCATAACACTTCCATCATCAGAAGTGATAGTTTTAAAGGTAGAGGTAAGATTAAATATTTTTTCCATCTTACTTATCCATTTTTTCTGCTCTCGCAGGCTTTGCCACTACTTTGGGTATTACTACTTCAAGCACTGGAGTTAGCACTGGGGCAACAGGCGCTACAACAGTAGGTTTAACCTTAACAGGCTTAGTCATTTCTAATAGCTCTGGTTGAGCTCTAGCTAGCATAGCTACCATTTTTGAATAACTCCTAAAAACATTACGGATTCCAGAAAATGGAAGAGGCTTATCTTTAGAATCTATATATTCTTGTTGGGTAAGTACTTTACCTTTTTCAGCAAAATAAATTGCTAAATCTCTTAAAGCTTTTTGTCGTTGTCGTACATTAGACATTTTGATCTCCTTGGGCTGGTCTTCCGCCTAGATTGGGGTTTGCAGCGCTGCCTGATATATTTGCTGGAATTCGTAGGTCATCATGTCCTGATACGGGTGAAAAGCCTAAGGTAGTTCTAGCTTCGTTAGCTGATATAATACCAGTATTCACTAGGGATGAGTAATATTGGGCCTGATCACGTAACTCTGGTTGAAGTGCTGGAATATTAGTAACATCTTCATCTAATTTAAACCCGAAAAATCTTTCCATAGAAAAGTTAATCTTTCTAACAATAGGTAATATAGTTTCTAGGTAGTATAGTCGCATGTTTGGGCGAATATTTGCATTGTTACCTGAATCCAACATAATTGGTGGAATTCCAAGAGCTTTTAGAATAATTTTCTCACAATCTGCAGTAGCTAACTGGAAGTCTAATTCTTTAAAGTTAACATTAGATATGGCATCAATTTCAATACCGCCATCTAAAATTAATGGCCTTCTACCACCAGCATCTGGCTTATATCGAGCTTGCCAAGAGGCTAACATGCGCTCTTTAATTTTTTCTGAAAGAGTGTTAGGGCTTTTAAGTACTAAACCTGGAACTGCACCATTCTTAAAAAAATTATCTTGAAAGGCTCGCATACTCATCATGAGCTGCATAGTTCGTAAAGCGGGACTTAGCCTTGGCACTCCTCTATAAATAGAGTAGAAAGAATTCTCCCTAATATGAATAATTTCGCTAGGATTATAGTTTATTTTTTCATTAAAAGTAAACTTTTCAATATAAGTAGTATCACTAGCATGAATTGTCATTTTAGCGGCAGGAAGGTGGTACATATGTACACCATCAAAATATATAAAAATATTACCATCTATAAGGTAGTCTATTACGCAGTTGCGTTTAAATGTATTACTATCTTGATATGGGTTAGGCTCTAAATTTATAAGTAAATCTACTTTAGATTTCTTAATGTTTTTTACAATGCTAGAGCTTTTAGTCTGATCGCCAACAGTAGTACGAATTTCTGCAACATCATCTACAATCATATTAACGCCACGATTTACTACTTCTAGCTCTTCATATGCGCGCTCATACCTAAAAGTAGGCTCTCTTGATGGATCAATCTTAATGTCATAATAAGGTTGAGCAGGATTCAGCTTTTCTTCTGTATCCTCTAATTTTTTTGTAAAAAGCTCAAACCATGCCATGTTTTTCTCTCTGAATTTCTACCCAATTTTCCTGCTTTTTTGCAGTATGTAACGCAGGGTCTTTACCATATATTGAATGTAGTTGTAAGTGATGCTTATGACATAAAGTTACTGTGTAATCGTATAACTCTGCCCAGTGTTCCTCAATAAATATATCTCTAAACTCAAGTATATCTTCGGGAAGAACTTTATTTGCCTTTACCCACTTATGTAATAAAGGGCTTAAGCTACAGAAATGATGAAAGTCTAGTTTATCATTACTGCCACAAATATAGCATTCAGTACACTTTTTATATCCTGATTTTGCTTTATCTCTTACATATTTTACAAGATCACGTTTTAAATCCATTTTACTAATACCAGAATTATAGCTAACTTAAGATACTATGTCAAATACTATTTTTCTAACCTACTAACTAGAAGGATCCCTGCCCTGTTTGGAAAGAATATAGAGCGTATCGAATAGCATCTGCCATGTGTGAAGCTTTATTATGTTTGGGTTTCTCTTTTAATAGGTTAGGATTAGGGTCCCACTGGTAGTTATCTAAACTTGCCAAGGTCTCAATGCAGTTTTGCCCTACAAATAGCATATCATTATCTACAATAGAAGCTACATGCGCTATGCCATCATTAACTGATTTCTTAGCATTAATAGTGCTAATGTCATATATTTGGGCTAAGTCAAATCTTGTTTGCTGTGCAGCTGAGTCAATATAAATAAAATCAATGTTCCATTTTGTAATAAGAGCTTGAATTTCCTCAGCATGCTTTTCTGTAGTTTTTTCTGAGTTATAGTACTCATCTAATATATAAAATTTCTGTGCATCCCAATCATACCCTATTACACAAAAAGCTGTAGGGTCTCTATATCCTACGTCTAGGCCTGCGAAAACATCCATTCTACTGGTGTCTATACAAGAGAGATCAGCCACACACTTCTCTGCATCAAACTTCCATATCTGTCCTTCGTAAATATTAAAGTCAGCTTCATATTCTTGACTAAATTCTGCCATACTCATAGTACTACGAGCTTCTTCAATATCTGATTCACTCATACGAGGATTATCTTTATAAGTAGCCTTAATACTGGCCCACTGAGGAAACTCAGAACTGAACCCTCTTTCGTAGAATTTTGCAAACCAATTAGTTCTACCACGAGGAGTAGATATAAATAATGCCTTAGAATTAGGTTTATCTAACGTGGGTCGAAGAGACACATTAAATGCTTCCTCTCCATCTGTTAACCCTGCTTCATCAAATATAATTAAGTCATAGGATCGTCCTACTGATGAGTCTACCTGATTTACAGACCCCATACGAATAGTAGAATGATTAGCTAATTCTATTACTTTATCTTTTGCATTGTCTCGTAATACTTCTAAATCAAAATGTTTAATAAGACTTCTTTGTAAATCAAAAGAAATTTGAGATAGTGCGTAATTAGGGGACATAATAAGAACATTAGAGTTAGGTACTAAAGATATTAGTTGTCCTATCACATTTGCAATATAAGTCTTGCCTTGCCTACGAGATAAGGCTCCTGTTATAAATCTATATTTAGGGTTATTAATTGCATTTATTAGCGCTATCTGCGAAGGTAGAGGTAGTAGCTTTAATAACTCTAAATATGGCTCTATAGGTATTTTTATAAACCTTGACTCAGAGGAAAAATCTAGTACTCTATCTGACACAATGTCCATTCTGCTTGTAGTTATTGCCATTTTAATCCTTATTAATTTTAGTGCTGTAAGCCTGCGAGCCATAGAAAGCTGCAACAATAGCTGCCACAGATACAAAGTATGTTGCAGCCATATCCCCTAATATATAGGATGCTTCCTCTAACCCTATAAGATCTGCAATGACTACGCATACTGGGTATAATAACATTCCTGTAAGTGCGAACCACGCCATATTACGTTGAGCATCTTCACGCTTATCTTGATTCTCCATAAGATTACGCTCATGCTCTATTCTCATAATTTCTTCTACTTGCTTTAATTCTTCATCAGTTACAGTACCGTTAGTATCTGCATCATATTTAGCATATTCAGAGCCATTTTCAAGTGTTTTAGCCATTTAAATAATATATGTACTTTTTCAAGTATCTTTTCTACCTAGTAATTTCTTCCCACTCTAATGTACCAAATACAGGCTGATTATTACTACCTCCAACAACAACTAAGCATATCTCATAAGGTGTTGATGTAAAGCTATTTCTTTCTAGCTGAAATTTAAATAGTGAATCTGATAAGTATATAGTCTGATTCGATTGCTGAGAGCTAGAGAAAAAGCCACTACTAAGAGTATTTCCACCTGTTACTAAAGTTCCAGTACTATTATATTCTACAAGGCTATCTGGCCCTAGGGATAGCCATTCACCATCTGTAGTTGTGGAATTTGATAATATTTTCCAGCTATAGTTATGTAAGTTACCCCCACCCATCAGAGCAATTGAGGTTAAAATAACTATGGCGTCTAAGTTATCATCTGTACTTTTTAGTCTTATACTAGCTACAGGAAAGTACACACCCGCGGCACCAGTAATTCTAGGACTAGTAATAGGAGTACTTAAAACACTTTGTTTGCCTGTTAATGAATATCCTCCTTCTGAGGACACTGTAGAACAAATTTGTTTTGCTGTGCTGTTGGAAATGGTTTCTCCAATGTTTGTAATTTCCTGTCTTAAAGGTAAGCACGCGGTTGTAGTATAAGTACTGTTAATTATATTTGCATGATGAAAGCTATGACATAAATATAAAGCTCCATCAATGATAAAGCCTACCCGTACAGTACCAACGCCAAGCCACTCCATGTCCATCCACATAATCTGAGCTTTAGATGAATCTAATAATATGCCTGACGGACCGGTTCCATCCATTTTGTCATAATTCCAATCTTCTTGAGGAATTTTTATATTTTCGACACTTCCAGAGGTATAGGTACGTTTTACTATGGATAGAGAGGTATTTTCCTGTTCTATGTAAAAGCCATTTTTTTCGCCAAAAAGTCCTATTCTCTGACGTAAATTATTTTTTGCAGGGGCTAGTACAAAAGACTTCATAACTAAAAGAGATTTACCTGGATGATAAGAGAATACTTTAATAGTCTCTCTTATTATCTCATCATTTACTGCTGTTCCTACGTCTAAGAGTACTAGCCCTTCATTAGGACTAAAGGTTGAGGATGCAGTACCTGTAATCTTTTCTACCCACAGACCATTGTCCCTAAAGCGATGAAAAGACTCAAAAAGACTCCGAGTTTCAGAAGTTCTTAATCGTCCAAACGCATCTGCCCCAGTACTAGTACTACTAGCAGATATATTTACTGGTATAGCATTTTCTTTAGTAACTAAGTTACCTTCACTAGTAGCTAGAAGACTAATAGGATAACGGTCAGAACTTACTATCTGACCTGTTGCCATTATTTTTTTAGTTAATCCGTCTATAGCCATAATTTATTGAGTAAAATGAATATCTGTGTTGGAGTCTGAAAATCCAGCATTTTGTGAAGAGTCTTCTACTGCACCCTCTAACTGAATGTCTGCTGCCAAATAGTTAGTAACTTTTATAATTGCTTGTTCCGCTAAGGCTATTTCACTCGTCCACCAAGTGGGCAAGGAGGCATCCGCAGGTACCTTAGTCTTTAGCATATCTTCCAGTCTTTGGCAATGTTGAACAATTGTAATGATACTTAGCATAGACGACTCTACAGGACTAGAGCCATTTTTTACAAGTATAGATGCCCCCCGTGAATCTACTAGCTTAATCGTTGTCATAATCTTCTTCCATAATTGTATCCACACCCGCTGCGGTTCTTGCTTCTGCCTCACTAGAAAACATGAGTAAGTCATGAGGGGGATTTAATAAATACCAAATTCCGTGTTTTTCATAAATTGTCATAGCTATAATCTCCAATTACCACTTTACTTTGTCAGCCCAGTATGCAGCGGACATCTTACCTTTTGCAATATTTTTTGCGTGACGAGCTTTAAAAGCTTTTCTACGCGCTTCATCTTGCTTGCTCTCTCCTGCTCTTTTAGGCGATCCTTGCACTCCTTGCTGCCCAAAACGAATAGTCTTAATTTTACTACCTACTTTAGCTACTACAACATGTGATTTCTTGGGGTGTGAAGGAGTTCGCTTTGGTTTATTGTAACCACTAACTCCGACTGTTTTAAGGCGGGAATCTTTTTTAGACGCTGTTTTACTTTTTCTCTTGTATGGCATTATAGAACCTATGGTGTCCTAGTTGTAAGTAACTAGTCGTAGCCCACACTGGTTCAATAGATGCTTCATGGTACCAGAGTGCGCCTAATGTATTATCTTGATATAATGGTGAAAGAATCGCTATCGTAATACTAGTACTCCAGGCTTGCAAGTCTTTAGGATCATCTGCTATGCCATCACAATACCAACTAAACTGACACTTATTTAAAGTTTTTCCACCTTGGTGAACTACTTCACATACTGAGGATGCAGGAAATGCGGTTGAATTAACTCTATTTACTACTACCTTGGCAATTGCTACTTGGCCTTCCAGACTCTCACCTCTTGCTTCGTGATAAATAGTCATGGCTAGGCACATTAGGGAGGCAAACATCAGGCAGTAAATACATTTGCGAGATAGGCGGCAATAGCTGTTGTAATTAGTACCCAAAATAGCCTATTAATTACTCTAATTGTTACTTCAGTTGAAGATACTCGAGACTCTATACCATTAATTCTGTCATGTACTTTATATAAAGAATTAGACGTAACTGCTTGGTCACTCTCGAGACTGCTTATTTTTTCCTCTACGTGTGCTAAGGAAATTACGATTTCTGATAGTTTATCAATTTTTGTCTCAATTCTATCTAATCTCTTTTCCGTTTGATCCTGTGCTACCATTGAGTAGTCTCTCCATCAGCTTACCATAGTTTCCCTCGCCAAAAGGTATACCCTCATTGATCTGAACATTGGTTTGATTTTTAATATTTGAGGTAGAAGCTTTCTCAAACTCAGTTTGTGCTTTTATTTCATCCATCCGCATCTTATGTGCCATCTGTAATAGATCAGCTAAATCCTTCGTACTATAGATTCCAGATTCTTTTGCCTCCTCTAATTTAGAGGCGATCATTTCGTCCAGCAAGGCACCTATATTATTTCTATTTCGATAGCCTAAATCTAAGTATACAGTATCTATATATCTTTTGACTTCTTTCTTATGCAAATGCTCTATAACTGTATTTTCTGATATACATAAATCCTGACATACAGCACGTATGGTTCCAAACTGTAAATAAGAGTTTGCAACTTCCATACCTTCTGGGGATATTATAGTGATTTCTTTAGCCATGTGTTCTATTATAAATTACAAAACCTATAATGTCAAGAACTTTTTTTGCCTATCAGTACTTCCAAGACCACTGTGTAACTAAAATATCAGCGCGGGGTTCGAACGCAACTACTAAATTGCGATATTTTACTCCGATTTGATGCCGGGAGTCTGCAAAACCCCCACTGTGCTTAAAGCTCCATCTAGGATCCAATTTTCCCCACAAAGAAAAATTTTTGGAGAGCGGTACGGTGCCCTCTAGAATGAGTCTAGTACGCCAATAGTTGGATTTCTTATCGAAACTTCTGTATTCCGCTCGGGTATTTACCGAAAAATTTCCGAAAGTTGCCCATTTTTTTGTAAACTTTATTCTTGACTCCCTAGTGGTATACAGGTTAGCATATCGATATGTCACTTCGACACCATGAAAATTCTTTATTCCGAGTTCTAGATGCTCGCTAACAGTAGCTTTACGTTCCTTGATATAAAAATTACCGAAAGTTTGAGAAAAGTTGCTCTCATATGCTGCGTTGGCGAATGGGTTGATGCAAATTGTGAATAATATCAGTAAAAATTTTTTCATATTTCTTCCCCTCCTTAGAGAAGTATGAACATTATATCAAATTTGTGTTAAGATTTTATAAAGATTGTGTTAATTTTTAACACCGTTTTTGAGTTGTTAAATTTATTAAAGTTGTACGTGTGGGGGAGCGGTGAGTGCCTAAATGCGAATGAGTCTCATTACCCCCCCATCTGTATCACTGGTATGATACAGATGGGCTGTATCACTGGTATGATACAGATGGGCTGTATCATACCAGTGATACAGAAAAATAAATGAAAATAAATGAAAAAAGTGTTGTATTTTTTTTGGGAGCGCGTACAATTGGTCTTGTTGGAGAGGTAAGGCGAACGGCCCGCGATACGGTCGGAACTGGTGCGAAGCTACAGCAATCCAGAATAAATAAAAAAATACCTTGACAATATAAAAAATATATAACTTTAAACTGAGAGAAAAAATATGACCACTGAAAAACCTGTAAATTATACTCCTGAAATGGTAGCCGAGCTAGTCGCGGCTGCCCCGCTTAACCTCGACTCGGCCAAAGCGTTTGCCGAGAAGTTTGGCAAAAACTATCGTTCCATTATCGCAAAATGTAAACGCGAGAATATAGAATATGTCAACGTAGTACCCGAAACAAAAAAGCCGAAGGGCATCACGAAAATGGAGTTAGTGAATGCCATACAAGAAAAAATGAATCTGGAGCTTATGGGACTGGAAAAAGCACCACTAGCAACACTTCAGAAATTGCTCGCATTCTGCTAGTAATTCTGAATTGGACAGGCGCGGCCGCTTTAGCGGTCGGCCCTTTTATAATTGATAGACCAGAAGGCAAAGCACTATGCGCCACTGGCTTATCTTTGTTACTAATACAGGCAATAAAAATTAGAGCTTGGAATTTAATTGCTCTGAATACCATTGCGATAATTGGTTATATTTTATGATTTTACTTTTTGACCTAGACGGCACAATGATATGCTCAAAACATCGACAAAACACTTTACCAGATGGGACACTGAATCTTACAGCTTGGATCGAAAACAATACTCATGAAAAAATTATGCTCGATACTTTGTTGCCGCTTTCCGAATTATGGAAATATGCACAACAAAGGCATCATACAATTATAGTTTGCACTGCCCGAGTTTGCAGTCACTCGGACTTTACTTTTCTAGAAAATAATGGATTATTTTTTGATTATTTTTTGTCACGCCCTGCGGGTAATAATATGCCAGATAGTACACTGAAAATTGTACTACTGAAAAAATGGGCTTCTGAAAATGGCATGACATGGCGGAATTTTTGTGCCGTTACTCGAGCCTATGACGATAGCGAGTCTGTTCTTAAAGCGTATAAAGAACACAATATAGAGTCTGTGAATGCAAAGGAATTTAATTAAATGAAAAAGTATTTCATCACAATAGACACAGAAACAACACAAGATGGAATGGTGGCGGATTTTGCTGCCGTTATCA
>Ga0181552_10001423_pt1 | contig 18174 bp, 19 predicted proteins | sample 011ome_18_FD_130583 | JGI IMG/M metagenome (GOLD analysis project Ga0181552, IMG submission 130583) | Coastal salt marsh microbial communities from the Groves Creek Marsh, Skidaway Island, Georgia - 011501BT metaG (megahit assembly) | ecosystem: Environmental > Aquatic > Marine > Intertidal...
AGGTTCCGTTTTTTTAGGTTCCGTTTTTTTAGGTTCCGTTTTTTTAGGTTCGGGATTTAATGTTTTCTTAGGAGAAATATTTTTTTTTGGTGATTTTTTTTGATTGTTTGTTTTAATAAAAATTGGATTTTTTTTATTCTCAACAATATTTATCTTTTTTTTCATTGATCCTCTCCTTGAAGATATTTTTGAAGGAGATTTCCCTTTTCTTTTTTTCAAAAATTCAGAATATTCATTTTTTAAAGAATTTTTCTTTGGACTTTTTTTCTTTTTAATATTGTTTTTTTCTAATCCTCTTGTGATAACACTATTCATATCTAATATAATATAATATAATAAATTTAAGATCTAATATTTTTTTGATATTCTACAATTTCCATTCTAATTCTATTTTTACATAGATCATCATCTCGAAAAATATCAATTAAAATATTATTAAGGACAATATCACCAATATAATCTTCTTTCATTATTTTCTTTAGAGATTCTTTAATGAAACTTTTCAGATGTTCTTTTCTTTCCGAATATAATTTACTTATTACCATATCTAAATCTATTTCTGGAATTGAGGTTATGGAATTATCAGTTAGATATTGATTGTAGTTTTCTTTTACGTAAAACATAATTAAATCACGAATAAGAGTTTCAGTTGTAGCCATATTTTTATATAAAGTATATTTTTTATATTTAAATAAGTTTCAAATCAAAAAAAAGAATAATCTATAAATAAAATGACTAGTATAATTAATTATACAAAATTATTAGTATGGTCGGGGATTTATTATTTTCAAAAAGAAAAGTCAGAAACAATTTTCAAAATAATCGTTAAAAATATCAAAGAATCGGGTTGTATTACTATTAAATTTGTTCAGTGGTTACTACCAAAATTAGAAGCTATTTATGATATACAAAAAGATAATCCTAAACATAAATGGTTCTATAATCTTGAAGAAGTGTATGAAAATTGTGATTATCATGGAATAGAGCATACTAAAAAGATATACGAGAAAGATTTTAAAAGAAATATAGATTATGATTATGATATAATCGATGAGATAGCATCGGGTAGTATTGGTCAAGTTTATAAAATTAAGTCTAAATATGATGATAGATATTTTGCTATGAAAGTTATTCATCCAAATGTCAATTCAAATCTATATCTCGTGAAATATATACTCAAGTTTCTTTACAATGCTCCAATAATAAAACATTATATACGTTACTATTTCCCCGTTGAAACGAGCGATTTTATAAGAGATTTTATGATTCAGACTGATATGGTTAATGAAGGTAATAACATCCTTTATTTTAACGATATATACAAAGATCAAGATACATTTATTATACCAAAAGTTTATAAGTTTTCAAGGAACATCCTTATAATGTCATATGAAGAAGGAATTGTATTTGATGATATAGATGCTTCTGATTACATGAAATACAAAATGATTATCTTAAATAAAATTTTCGTGAAAAATAATCAACATACGCATCGTGTTATGCATGGAGATTTACATAAAGGAAATTGGAAAGTAAGGGTTAAAGATGATAAAATTCAATTGGTAATCTATGATTTTGGGTTTTGTTGGAGAATACCAGAATACTTATCCCCAGATGATTCAATGTTTGTAGATAGATCAATGATAACACCAATTGAAAATAAGCAAAATTATGCGAAAGCCCTATATTATCTTATTAATAAAGTGTCACCATTGGAATCTATCTTAGAGTCTATTGATTCGGTAAGTTACAAAATGAAAAAAGTAGAAAAAAAATATGTATATGATGATCCATTATTTTTAGTAAATTTAATCCTAGAAGATTCGCGAAAAAATAATTATCTCATTGATAGTTTTATTTTTCAAAGTGTTATTATCCATAATCAACTTTGTAACAATTTATTAAAATATGGTATCAATTTAAGGAATGAAGGTAAAGAAAATTATTTTAAAAATCAAGTTTTTAATTTAATCAACATTTGCGAAACATATAAGACATGTTTAAAATATGCGAATATTCTTCGCGATGAATACGACGAACTCAAAATTAAAAAAGAACATTTATTCGAAAGCACTGATTATCTAAAAGATTTTGATTTAAAAATAAATTAATTTATTTTTTTTTCTTCCATTTTTCGTGATAAGATACTTCAATGTAATCTTTTCCCATTTTATAAAACAATATACTGAAAAATCCAAATGGTATATACAATAAATTGTAATAATTCATCTTTAATACTCACCATACTTTTTTTTTAAATATTTTAAAATTTGATTTATATTTAAGAATAAAGTCAATAAATAAATAATACCAGAGGTATGTCCACCGACGATATCATAAAAACATACTTTAACAAAAAAAATGCTATTGTTGATCATCAGATAAAATCATACAACTTTTATGTGGATACTATATTTCCACAAATTATCTCACAATTCTTTCCGGTTGTTATCCCATTCCATGACGATTCATGTGTAATAAAAGAAGTTAAACTAGATATCAACAACATTCGTGTTGGTAAACCACTTCTTATTGAAAATAATGGTTGTTCAAAACTCATGACACCAAATATGGCTCGTATTAGAAACAGTACATATATAGCACCTATATCTGTAAATTTTGACTCTTTTATCAAGATTCAAGAAAATGGAGAAACAATTGAACTTGAAAAAACAACTATTGAAAATATTCTCTTTGGAAAGATACCTATCATGGTAAACTCAAAGTATTGTATCTTAGAACAAATGGGTGGAGAAGAAGAATGTAAATATGATGTTGGTGGCTATTTCATCATTAATGGAAATGAAAAAGTAATTATCTCACAAGAAAAAATCGCAAATAACCTTATTCAAGTATACAAGAACCCAAAAAATTACTCAAAATATTCACATATCTGTGAAACAAGATCTCTTAATGAAAATAGTTTTGGAATTCCAAAGGTTGCTTCAATAAAGATAACAAATAAGTCTGACATTTATAGTAATCAAATAAGGATACTTCTACCTCACATGAAAACAGAAATACCGATTTTCATCCTCATGAGAGCACTTGGTTGTGAATCAGATAAAGAAATAATATACCACATTATTGATAATAATGGTTCAACAATTGATACAAATATTCTTAAGATTCTAAAACCTTCGATAGAAGAATCTAGAGAAGTAATGACAGAACCAGAAGCAATTTTATATATTAGTAAGTATATCAATAATAACAGCTACTATACACAAAATGAAGAAAAGAAAATAAAGTATGTAAAGGATTGTATCTTAAAAGAGTTTCTAAATCATCTTGGTGAAGATTTTGAAAAGAAAATATATTTCACCGGACTTATGGTAAATAAACTAATCAAATGTTATCTTGGTATCATACCTTACGATGATAGGGATAGTTATATCAATAAAAGATTTGAAACACCCGGTTTCCTTCTTGGAAATCTAACATATCAGTGTGTTCATAAGATTACAAAAGATATCAAAAATTTCATTACAAAAGAAGTTAACAGTGGTTTATGGAATCTCAACAAACAATACAATCAGATTGTAAATGAAATTAATATTCACAAAATTATTAAACCATCTTATATTGAAAATATTCTAAAAGGTGCTCTTGCCACTGGAAATTGGGGTATGAAGGTCAATGCTAGTAAGCAAGGTGTATCACAAGTTTTAAACAGACTCACTTTTATTAGCACACTATCTCACTTAAGAAGGGTTCAAACACCAACAGATAATACTGGTAAGCTTATTCCTCCAAGAAAATTACATGGAACATCATGGGGTTACGTATGTCCCACAGAAACACCCGAAGGTCAAGCAGTTGGCGTTGTTAAAAATTTAGCTATGAATTGCGAAATTTCTATCACAGAAACATCTGAACCAGTAAGATATTATAGTAATAATTACATCATACCATTCGGAGAGATAAATGTTTATGAATTCAACAAATTAGAGTATGTAAAAGTATTCATTAATGGTGACTGGTTAGGTTTTACAAAAGATCCTAAAAATCTAGTAAGTTTCATCAAAATTCAAAGGAAGAATGGTAGTATAAATATTCATACTTCTGTCAATTGGAACATTAAAGAACAATCTATCTATGTATTTTCAGATAGTGGAAGACCACTTCGTCCACTCCTTGTTATTCAAGATGGAAAGACACTTTTTACAAAATCTATACAAGATAAACTTGTAGAAAAAAAGATAGAATGGTTGGATCTTACATCAACTATTAAAGGAGGTGAAAATTATTGTATTGAATACATAGATCCCCACGAAACAAACAATTGTATTATCTCTATGGATAATAAAGAAAATCATATTGAAAAAAGATCAACACATTGTGAAATACATCCATCTTTAATACTAGGTGCTCTCGCATCTTGTATTCCTTTCCCACATCACAATCAATCTCCTAGAAACACATATCAGTCTGCTATGGGTAAGCAAGCTGTTGGTGTATACTGTACAAATTACAATAAAAGGTATGATACATTTAGTCATGTATTGTCTTATCCACAAAGACCTCTAATTGATACAAAGATGATGAAGTTTTTGAATGCGGATAAATTACCTAATGGTATCAATGTTATTGTAGCGATCGCTACTTATAGTGGATATAATCAGGAAGATTCAATTATATTCAATAAGTCTTCTATTGATCGCGGACTGTTTTCATCAACATTCTACAGAACATACAAAGATGAAGAAAAGAAAAATCAACTTTCTGGGGAAGAAGAAAAATTCTGTAAACCAGAGAAATCAAGACTACTCTTCCCAAAACCATGTAATTATGAAAAGTTGAATAAGAATGGTTTCATAGACAAAGATACATATGTTGATGAAAATGACATCTTGATCGGAAAAGTAGTCCCTATTAAGGATAGTGGGAACTATGATTACAAGGATAGTAGTATGTGTCTAAGGAGAAATGAAAATGGTTATATAGATAAGAACTATGTTACTACAAATAGCGATGGTTATAATATATGTAAAACACGTATCAGAAGTTTCCGACATCCTGAAATTGGGGATAAGTTCTCTTCTCGGCATGGACAAAAAGGAACTATTGGAATGATATATAATTCTGAAGATATGCCATTTTCATCAAATGGTATTATTCCAGACATCATTATCAATCCTCATGCTATTCCCAGCAGAATGACAATTGCTCAACTTATTGAATGTATTCTTGGTAAAACATGTTGTGAAACTGGAAATATTGGTAGTGGCACAGCATTTGATCGTATTTCTGTAAAAACTATTGAACAAATGCTAGAAAATGCTGGTCATGAAAAACATGGTAATGAAATACTTTACAGTGGTTTCAATGGAGAACAACTAAAAACAAAAATATTTATTGGTCCCACATATTATCAACGTCTCAAACATATGTCTGGCGATAAGATTCATAGTCGTTCAAGTGGACCTATTGTTACAATGACACGTCAACCTGCTGAAGGTAGATCTTCACACGGTGGTCTGCGTTTTGGAGAAATGGAAAGGGATTGTATGATAGCTCATGGTACAGCCAATTTCCTTAAAGAAAGAATGATGGATGTTTCAGACAAATACAGTATCTTTATCTGTAGTGAATGTAATATGCAAGCTATTTCAGATCCTAAGACTAATATGTATGAGTGTAAACATTGTAAAAACTACAAAAAATTTAAGAAGATTTATATTCCCTATTCATGTAAGCTTCTTATGCAAGAACTTCAATGTATGGATATTGCTCCAAGATTCATTACTGATAAATAATTAAACTAAACTCATACAATATTCTTCAGTATATTCGCCATCATGTCTTTGTTCAATGGTAAATATTGTTCCATTATATTTCATGTAATATCCATGTGGTCCCAAGAATATATAAATACTATCATTTATTTTTTTTGGATATGACATTACTTTTTCTGCGTCTTTTATTGTGAAATCTTCCACACGTTTATTTACCAATTTAAGATAATTTGATATATTCAAGTTTTTTACAGTTTTTCCACTTATTTTCATATAAGGACCAAATTTACCATCTCCCATAAATATTTCTTTCCCCTTTATTTTACCTATCATAGGCATATCGCTTACATTTCGACTTGTATTTTTCATTTGACTATCCACTATATGTATAAATGATTCATAAACTTTCCTTATTACATCAACAAACTCTAATTTTCCATTTGCTATAAGGTCTAAATCACTTTCAACTTCCGAGGTGAATCTCTCATGTATAATATTCATAAAGTTTTCTCTAAGATATTCTAATACTTTTATTCCCAAAGGTGTAATTAATATTCTCTTTTTTTGAACATTGCCTTTTACCTTTTTTTCTTCTTCAATCATTTCATCATCTAATGTTAATGTAATCGTTTTTACACATTTATCTTCTTCTTTATAATCTCGTTTTTCAGTGTATTTGCGATTATCTAGAGTACTGACTATTGTTGAATATGTAGATGGTCTTCCAATACCTGTTTTTTCTAAAAGACTAACAATTGAACTTTCATCATAATATTGTGGTATGTTCTCATATTTTTCCGTTGATATAGCCGTTTCTAAATGATATTCATCTACAATTTCAGGTTTATCTTCATTCTTAATGTCTTTATTAAAGTATATTTTAAAACCTGGATAAATAATCCTTTTATGTGATGCTGTAAAATATCCATCGTCTTTGATCCAGTCATTAATAATTGTTACCTTATAAATTAAATTCTCACTTGGCTTCATGTGAGAAGTTACTGTTCTATCATAGATAAGATTGTATAGTTTTCTATCAATTGGTTCAAGATCATCTGGTTTTGTCATACTTGTAACCCTGATAGCTTCATGTGCTTCTTGGGCCCCCTTTACTTTCTTGACGCATGGTTTAGAATAATCTTTTTCATTGAAATTATCACATATAAATTTTTTTACTTTCGCCGAAAATTCATCTGAAATATACATAGAGTCTGTTCTCATATATGTAATATGTCCGCTTTCATAAAGTTTTTGAGCTATATTCATAGTTTGTTTGATTGAAAAGCCTAGAGATCTTGATGCCGTTTGTTGGAGTGTCGATGTAATAAATGGTTTATCAGGATAATCTTTGGATTTTTTTTCTTCTACATTAGATTTTTTGAATAGTCTATCTTGAGCAAAGTTTTCAAATAAATCTTCAGCATCTATTTCACTCGTTTTTGTAAATGATATATTTTTATCCAGTTCTTTAAAATCACCTTCTATTGTGAAAACTTTTTTAGGTTTGTAATTACGAATATAATCATCTCTCTTTTCAAGCAAATTTAGTAAAGCACTTTGAACCCTACCAGCAGATAACCCCTTTTCAGTTGTTTTTATATTTTTCCACAAACAAGGGGAAAGTTTAAAACCTATTAAACGATCAATTATTCGCCGTGCTTGTTGTGAATTAACTTCATCCATATTAATCTTACGAGGATTTTTTAAAGCATCTAGAATTGCTTTTTTTGATATTTCTCTGAAAACAATACGATTATCTTTTTTCACAGAAGATTTTAAAACATTTGCAGTATGCCACGCTATTGCTTCCCCTTCCCTATCATCGTCAGCCGCAAAGATAACTTCTCTATCAACTGAACCTGATTTTAGATTTTTAACAACATCACGTTTATCTGACATTACAACATATTTAGGTTTAAAATTATTTTCAACATCAATTCCAAAACCATTTGGATCTCCATATTGTTTTGTTTTCTTTTTTTCTAAATCACGAATATGTCCGCATGATGAAAGGACTTTGTAATTTGAACTTAGAAACCCTTGAATTTTCTTGGCTTTCGCAGGTGACTCAGTAATTAAGAGATATGAAGTCATATTGTAGGTTTGATATTATATACAATTGTATATAATATTCAAATTTAAAATGGAAGAAAATGTTCATTATCCAGTTGCTAAAATAAATTAATTATCTTTTAGTTTTCTTTGTTTTCTTTTTTTTCTTCTTTTTTGAACTTGAACGTGAACTTGAACGTGAACTTGAACGTGAACTTGAACGTGAACGTGAACTAGATATTGATTTTGGATAAACAAATTCATATAGTTCTTTTGAATTTTCTTCACCAATATTTTTCATATGTAAAACTGCCAATTCATCTCTAAATTCTACATTCAATACGCTAAATATATCTTCTACAGATAATTTATTTGAATGTAAAAGTTTTCTAAATTCATCTTTTCCCGACATTATAATATAATATAATATAATATACATAAATTAATTTAAAAATAATAATATAAAATATTTAAAATGGAAGAAAAGGTTCATTATCCAGTTGCTCTATTAAAAGAAAATGGTGAGAAAAATGAAAATTATAAATATATTCCATTAGAAAGAATTGTTCTTGACCCTGGGATGAAATCTATGGGAAAACAAAAATGTCATGAAATACTATTAGACAAAAAAGTTAAAACATTAAATAATGGTGTAGAAACAAACCTTTACAAATGGGATAAAGTTGATGCTGATTTCGATGCAGGAAAAGAAATGGATCCTGTAAAGCTAAAGCGATTTAAAAAAACCGAATTTTTCACAGTTCTTGACGGAAGACATAGATGTATGGTAAGTTTCTCTAAAGGGTATACACACGTTCCTGCGAATCTATATGAAGAATTTTAAATTTGAATAAATTTTTTAAGAAAGATTATAAAAAGATTATAAAAAGATTATAAAAGTCTTTTACGATGAAAACTTGGAAAGTGTGTGTTCCTGCGAGTACGGAATATATATACCTATATCTTCTCCAGATATTAGATGACCCCTATCTTTCATTCACTATAGCACGTATATCTAAAAACCTCTACATTACTGATCCTCAGCATCAAGAATTTCATGAAAATCTCAGGACAAACTCAAAAAAAAAATGGGACGCAGTGAATAATCTTCACAAAAAGAAAAAGTTTCATCAAATGTCCTCTATACCCGTAGATTTCCCACTACCCTACGGGGCAAATACATGGAGAGCATATAAAATGACAATGAAACGCATTGGTTTCTTTAGGAAGGGATTTTTACGAATAAACAATGGACGAGGAGTGAGACCTATGAAAGTAAGTGAATCCATAGATACTCTCAAGAACTGTAACTTTGATCCTTCGTTGACATTTAGCTCATTTACAGAAGAAGTTGTAGAAGCTCTGGGGGACTTTATACTCTTTGAAGGAGATAGTGGTGAAGAGTTGACAGAAGATTGGATTCCCTATCTCCTTAGAGAAGGCAACACTACATTTCTACAAATCATAAACTAACTATTTAAAATAAAGATGAGTATTATATTTAGATATATATATTTTTTTTATGCCTAAAGGGAACGTTAAAGGAGGAAAGAAACACAAGAGAAATAAAAACTACGCCTCTGAAAACAAGTCTCTAAGACTCAAAGAAGAAGGTCAAGAATATGCTAAAATTACAAGATGTAAGGGAAATTGTCGTTTTGAAGTAGAATGTTGTGATGGTAAAACAAGGGCAGCAATCTTATGCGGAACTATGAGAAAAAGGAAATTTATCAATCAAGGACAACTTGTTCTTGTTTCCATCCGTGATTGGCAAGATAATGTATGTGATATTATTGACTCGTATGAAGATAGTCACGCGAAGAGATTAAAATCTGAAAAAGAAATTCCAGAATCATTCCGTCTTGACGAAGATAATCCTTATGATAATGAAGATGATGGTATTGATTTTGATATGGGAATGCCTGATGATGACGAAGAGAATAAAGAAGAGAATAAAGAAGTAATAGAAGAATTTATTGATGATGGTGTTGATATAGATGATATATAAAATATAATATATAGTAAATGAATGATCCTATTTTTGAAGAATATTTAGTTGAGATACATAATATAAATCCAACTATCAATGATTTTTTTATGAGAGATGAATGGAATGATAAAAATCATATACAACCTAATATTTATTCTGAAGAATACTATAAAAATTTAAATGATATAAATAAAAAATTTTTTAAAAGACTAGAAAGTAAAAAAATATTATCTTTCTATGAAGAAATATTTAAAAATGATTTAGAATCATCAATACATCTTGAAGAAGATTATTTAATATATTACTATATGCCTATTAGTCTAAGAAATAATATATTATTAGATTATGTAGGCGATTGTTCAGGAGAAGGAAGTTATAGTTTTGATAATAAAAAAGATTATGAAAATTTTTTAAAACGTTTAAAATCTCTCAATAGTATTGTTGATGAAGCTATCAAAAAGATGAGATATGGAATACGTGATAAGGTAGTTTTATACGAAAAAATAGTTTCTAAAATGATCGATAATATAAATGATATTTTAAAGGAAAAATCATACACCCATACAAAAGAAATAAAAATATCTAAGAAAGAATGGAACTATTCGGTTGAAAAATATCTTGTAAGTAATCTTAAGAAATTAAATGATTTTTTAATAGATGAATATTTACCAAAGGCATCAAAGAAATGTGGTTTACATCAATATAAAGGTGGTAAACAAGAATATAAATTTATTTCTAAACTAGAAACATTGAGAGAGTTAACACCTCAACGTTTATTCAATTTAGGAATGAATGAAATAGAACGTATTAAAAAAGAAAAAAAGAAATTAGAAAAAGATATTGGTAAAGGAGATATAGACGAATATATAAATGGTGAAAAATCAGACTATTACAATGATAAAAAAGAAATATTTAAAGATATAGATAAGATAAAAGATGAAATTATAAAAAATACATATTCAAAATACTTTCATGGGAATATAACTAAAAAAGATGATTATCCTGTAAAATCTGTAAGGACAGAAGATAAAAGTCATTTCGCATTTTATTTTTCATCCGATTTAAAACTCAAAAAGAAAGGAACATTTTATATTAATACATTTAACCCCGAACTAATCAATCGCAATGAACTTTATGTTTTAACACTACATGAAGGTATACCTGGACATCATTATGAAAATAACTATCACATTAATAGAGATGTTGGTGATTTTTTTAAAACAAATCATTATGATAATTATTCAGAAGGTTGGGGTTTATACTGTGAAAGTTTAGGAGATTATAAAGATCCAAAAAGGAAATATTTTAGATTGAAATATGATATGCTAAGATCAATACGTTTGGTAATTGATACCGCATTACATTATTTCGGTTGGGGATATGATAAATGTTTTCAGTTTATGAAAGAACACTTAAATAGTTCAGATCAAGCAATTCACCGAGCATTATTAAGATATATTGATAATCCAGGTCAAGCACTTACATATAAGATTGGTGAAAAAACTATCTTATATTTGAGAGATAATTATTTAGAAAAAGGAGGAGACATAAAAGACTTTCATGAAATTATAATGAGAATAGGTCCATGTCCAATAGATAGTTTACTAGATTATTTCATTGAATAAGATATGAAAAGATATCCTATGAATCCTAAGATCATAGATTGTTTCCATCTACCTTTCATTGTCGTGTAAATATCGGCCCATGCTTGAACTTGTTTTTCATCTGTCAAAGAATTTATCATAAGTGGTTTCTTTGGATATAAATAATATACACCCATTTTAACAAGACTCATAATAGCAATAATTTTACAGAATAAATAATTGTCTTTTTTATTATAAATGTAATACAAGTAACCAGCTATTAATCCTAAAACCATACCAACGTTATAAATAGTAACACGTTCAATAATTATTCCTTCATATATCTTTTTTTGTTCTGAATTTAACAATTCTACAAAGTTGTTGAATTTATCTTTATTTAAATTTAGTATAGACATAATTATACTTGAAAGGAGTAAAGTTATTCCCACAACACATGAAATCTTTTCCATTTACTATTATTCAACATTTATTTTATGACCTTTACATTCATAATAAAATTTATTCCGATTTATTTCTTGACAATAATTTTTTTTATTCATTTCTTCACAATATTCACAATTATTACAAAATGATTCTATATCATGTGTTTCAAAATCAGGGAACTTTAAATCTTTTTCTTTATTTTTATATTCAATCACTTTGCGATTCATGTTAGATTTCCACCACATATATCTTTTTTCTAAGTGACCCATTCCATGGTAGTATATCTCCCCACATTTACTTTTATATCTTAAAGGCCCTATTCCATATTCATCTATTTTTTTTATACGCTTATCTTTAATTTTATTTCTATAATATTCTTCTAATTTTCTGTTAGAGTATTCTAATATTTTTTCTTTTTCAGATAACTTTGAACAAACATCCATATATTGTTTGAGTAATTTTTCATTGTTGATTGTTTCTTTTTCATTTTCTGAATTTAATTTATCATTTTCTTTTCTTAAAAAGATAATTTCATTTTTTAAATAATCTATTTCAATTTGCTTTAGTTTTTCGGTTTCTATCTCTTTTAGTAATTTTTTTTTATACAGTTTTCTCGTAAATATTACACCAAATAATAATGTTATCGAAGTTGTTATTACTTGTTGATCAGTATAAGGCTTTAGATATTCCATTAAATATAATACTATTGTCATCTATCTAGTTAAATATTTATATTCTAAACAAAATACATACTAAATTTGAAAATAAAACAAAATAATAGTAAAAAGGTCAAATATGACAGAACAAAACATTATTGACTACTACAATACTTTCCCTCAAAACATAAATGTTATAGAAAAGATGAATGAAGAGTATCATCAACTTATTGATGAAAATATGAGACTTAAAAAAGAAGTAGAATTTCTAAAGAGTATTTTTGAATATCCACTTAGAAATAATGCAATATTTAATCTTGTACACTTAAAAAAGAAAGGTGAAGATGTATGGGTGGTTAGAAATAGAATGAGTGAAAATGAACTTCGTGAATTTGATGATTGCGAAGAACTTCGTTATATGATAAACAATTGTAATCCACGTTGCGAAAGATAATTTAGACATCATCTGTAACTGTTGTGTATTTTTTCTTCCATTCATTGTAAAGAAGAGTATAAATATTTTGTGATAAAAATGTATCATCATCATAATGGATTTGAATATTTTCATGCTTTAATTTGGGTTTATTTTGATTCCTAACATCTTTTGATACCCAAATAACACCTCTCCCCCTTAAAGAAAAACGATATGTGTAGTTAACATTTTCTTCTCCATTTTCAGTAATAGTGGTATCATACAATCTTTCTTTTGTAAGAGTTACCGTTTCATAAGCAATTGATCCATACGCATTTGTCACACTAAGACCATTTGATAGTTCAATATTGTCTCCTATAGTTATTCCCATTTTATAATATAAATTATATAATTTTTAAGTAGTTATAATTATTTTTACAATTCAGGGAGGCTTTCCATTAAAAATTATACCATATGGATCATATTTTTTATATTCAGATAAATTTTCAATATCATTAATGTTATTTAGAATAAAATCTTTTTCATAAAATAATTCCTTACATTCTTTCATTATTTTTTTCTTAAAATTAGGTTTTTTTAATTTCATATATAATTTTAAAAAGTCCAATCCAAAGATAAATTCGGCATCATCAAACCATTCATTATTCCCAATATTCTCCTCATACTTTTTTACAAAATAATCAGACTTTTGTTTAAATAAAAAATGTATTTCTGTATTTAAAAGATATCTTAATTCAATTCCATCATCTGATAAACGCCATTTCTCAATTTCTTCATCATAAAAGAACCATTCGTTTTTTTTTATAGATGTACATTTAAACTTATCACCATATAAGTAAAATAACAATTTTGCCAAATCATAATCGGTTCTCATTGATTGCATTATCAGAGATTGTAATTCCTCGGGAGGATTTACAATCTTATATAATTCATCATATTTTTTCTGTAGTTTTTTTAATTCATCATTCATCTTATCTATAACATTAACTGAATAAGGTTGTTCATTATAATAATCTATTATATGTGATTCCATTTTATAATTGTTTTATATTATATTATCTTAAAAGTTTAAATAAATTTGATAGTTAATTAGTATTATAATATATCTTTTAAAATGATTACTATCGAACCCAGCTTTTACAGTTGTAGGATGATTATTAGTCTAGGGGATAGAACTTCTATGACAATTGCTAAAAAACAAGAAATGTGGGATATATGGATGAAATTTAGAAAAAACATATTTAAATTATATGACAATAATCTAAATGATGTGTATCATGAAAATGTATGTATGACAGATGATATCTTAAAATCAACATATCCTTTAGACGACTATAATTTAAATACTATAAATAAACATTGGGGATGTAGTTCAGATGTTGAAACACACGATAGTTGGTTAGTGTTCAATAAGCATTCTATATATTATCCTATACAATTAGATTTTCATTCAATGGATTATCCTCCTCTTAAATGGTGTGATTATATGAGAAAAAAAGGATTTATGATAACTCTATACTTTCTAGACTCTAATATTGATAGATTATACGAAGATGGTCAATGTGGGAAGTGTATTTATGATAATACTAGAATAGTTGAAGAACTATACAAATTACCTCCAATAGATTATGTAAGAGTTAGCGAAATATATGATAAAAATAAAACTCATGATGAAAATTGGGGTAAATTAAGAAAATATAGATGGGACCTTTACGAACTTGAGGGATTTTGTCCACATTTCATAATTCTTCTTGAAGAACACGATGGAGGACCACTAGGTGAAACATGTATGGTCATTTACAAAATGGAGGTTCTAAAAGACTTAGATGTTCTTGAAGATAAACTTGAAAATGGAGAAATTAATGAAGGAGAATATATAGAAGAATGTAACATCCTTAGAAAAGAATATGAAAATATTTATGTCGGTTCCTTTTGATAAAAAAAATATAGTATAAAAAAAATGAAAAAAATAATAAAAGATATATTTTTGTATTCTTCTTTTCATGGTGTCTATGTAAGTTCCATTTATCTTTACTATAAGAACAATGTTATTTTTTATGATAAAGGCGATACTTCTAAAGACGTTCATAAACCTCTTTCATCTTGTTGACTATTTTCATGTAGGTGTTCTCTGGAATATCAGTTGATACTTCAAACATTTCGTCCATCACCTCTTTCATCATTTCTTTTGTTGTCTTAGTTTCTTCATCATCTACCAAAGTCTGGTCTCCTTCTGTGTCTATCTCATATTCTCCTCTGTATGTTTGGTCATACTCTGATTCAAGGAACCCTTGATTTAGTTCTTCGGGGGTCCATGTCTGTGTGAAAAGTTCATCATCCGCTTCTGAACATTCTACACAGAGATACTGTGGAGGGAAAGTGTTCTCTATCAAAGAGAAGTTTGCATTCCTGTCACAGTGAGTCTTCACAAGCTTCTCTGCTACGCCACAGCACTCACACTTCTTACCATCGCACTGACATGATTGACACAAGACTTCTCCACCCCAACTTATACTCAGGTAGTCTGGTGGAATTTCGTAGGTGTCCGAGCACCTTTCCTCCACCATATAGTAGTCTGTATGACAATGTGAGCAAGTTCCGGTAACTCTCTCTCCCGTCTCGGCAAGTAACGCGGTCAGATTTTCTTCACATGCTGCATGCTCAGAACAGATCTCGCGGTATAGGATGTCTTGTACTTCTCTAATGAGATCTTTTACAGTATCTTCAACTTCAATCCTTATCTTCACATCTTGTTCTCGTTTGCTTCCAGTCCAGTTTTCTCCTTCAAAAATCTCTGTTGAATGTGGGAGGACATCCATGATAGGGTCCTGTGAAAGACCTTGTTTGTTTTACTTTCTTTAAAGTAAAGTTTCAAATTTCTTAGTTTTTTATCTTTTGAATCTGATATGTGACTTTCTCTTCACGATTGTTCCACATATCAGTGATAGCAGAATCTACTTTATCCTCTGAAAGATACTTTGAGAGATTAAGACGTATGTTGTTCTTATTGAGAGCCTGCTTTGTCCTCTTCTCTTTACAGCGAAGCTTTCCATTCTCTGTATTCAAGTCACTTATATTGTTTTGTGTCATGAAGACAGTTATCTGAGGTTCAAGCTCCTTAGACCTTACTTTCTTTAGCTCTCTCAATTGAGCTTCTAGCTCCATTATTTGATTATCTATTTTTACCCATCTCTGAACTTTTTCTTTAAAAAACTGTATTTCAGCAGGAGGTATTTTTTCGTATGGGTTCATTATTAATATTATTCATATATTTATTACTTTAAATCGGTTTTTAATCATCATCCATAAGACAAAATTCTTGAACCTTTACTTTTTTTTCTTTCCGAGGTTTTCTTTTTTTTATTTCTTCTCCATTATGAAAAATTGAAAAGTTCATTTTTTTATAGAGTGCTAAACGTTTATCACATTGTTTTTGAAACATAGAAAAATTGTCCTGTAAATCTATGATTAAAGGATGAAAATCTCTATCACATGCTTTCTTTCTAAAAACACGTCCAACAGATTGTTCTACGTCTGATTTAGGTGAACCAAGAATAACAGTATCTAATTTTGGTATATCCATTCCTTCAGCAGCCATTGAAAATGTCGCCAATATAATATCTTTTTCTTGCGAATCCCTCAGTTGATCGGGTTTCATTCCACCAACATAAAATCCTCGTGATTGACCTTCTAACATTTTATATATTAATTCTAAATGTCCTCGTCTATCAGTTAATATAAGAACATTCCTTCCTTCTTTTCTATATTTCAATGTTAACTCTACCAATAGTTCTGTTCTTGGAAGATATTCACAAATATTATTTATCATCTTAGGCATACATGGTTCTTTTCTAAAGTTAAGTTCTTCTTTATTATACTTTTCATCTTCAAAATTACAATCTATAAGTTGAACTTCAGCATAATCTTCATTTTTCTTTTCTTGAAGATAAACTATATCGCCTATATACCATTCAAAAACCTTTGATAAACCATCTTTACGTTTCGGTGTGGCTGATAAACCAAGCATATATTTTGAAGCAACTTTCGCCATACACTTCGAAAATACTTCTGCCCCTAAATGATGACATTCATCAAAGATAGCTAAACCAAATGAATCAAATGTTCCTTCCTCATATTCTTTCATAGATAAACTTTGAACCATTGCTAAAACAATATCTTTTCCTTCGATATCAACTGTATCTTGTTGTATTTTACCTATTTTTGCTTGAGGTAAAAATTCAAGAATACGATCTCTCCATTGAGTCATTAAAAAATCTTTATGAACAACTACAATGGTTTTCTTTTTTAAAACACTAGAAATGTGTAAAGCTAACACTGTTTTTCCACCTCCACAGCGAATAGATATGATACCACCGCCTTTTTCATGGGCGTTTTTAAGATATATTTCTTCAATTGGTTTTTGTTCGCTTCTAAGATCTCCATTAAAAATTAGATTTTCAACATCATCACCCTCTACAATTTTATCTACATCGGGCGTTCCAAAATTTGTAAGTCCGAAGAAACGGGGTAAATAAAGTTTTTTAGGACTTTCCATATAAACTTGAAAACCAACATCTTTGTTCGCATTTTTATTAAATGTATATGGTTTTACGAAAAGTTCATCTTTAATTTCTTTTATTCGTTTTGTAGTGTAATCTGATTTAACGATAGTATATCCACTTTTTGTGAGCTTTGTCATAATTATAACTATATATAAAGACGCTAGTATTCTTAAATAAAAAATGTAGTATTTATTATATATAATAAATAAGAATAATGTCAGAAAAATTCCTCCCACGTTTTTTATATAAAAATGCTCCAAAAAATTATGAATTCGTTGAAGAAATACCGAAAACCACTACTTTTGGCCAACTTAGAGATTTAATAAAAAATGATTTAATAAAAAAAAAAATAATAAAAAAGGATTTTAGCAATACAAATGTAGGGTATGTAGAGTTCAAGGTGCTTAATAAATTAACTAGTAAAATTATAAAAATAAGCGATGATGATCAAGTTCATGAATTATGTGCTGAATCTGAGGAGTGCCAATTTTACGTGGTTTTCGAAAAAAAAGCAGTCATACATGTTATCAACCCCGAAGTAAGACAAGGACCCGAAGCAGAACAAGAACAAGAACAAGAACCCGAAGCAGAACAAGGACAAGAACAAGAACAAGAACCCGAAGCAGAACAAGGACAAGAACAAGAACAAGAACAAGAACAAGAACAAGAACCAGCACCAGCACCAGCACCAGCACCAGCACCAGCTCCCGAACCAG
>Ga0181552_10001425_pt1 | contig 18165 bp, 11 predicted proteins | sample 011ome_18_FD_130583 | JGI IMG/M metagenome (GOLD analysis project Ga0181552, IMG submission 130583) | Coastal salt marsh microbial communities from the Groves Creek Marsh, Skidaway Island, Georgia - 011501BT metaG (megahit assembly) | ecosystem: Environmental > Aquatic > Marine > Intertidal...
CGGCTCCGAGAGAACGGAAAACCATTCAAAGTCGCCATAACAGCAGTCATGCGAAAGATGATAGTACTGATGAACCGATTGCTCGCCGATCCCAATTTTCAGCCAAGCTTATGAACACAGTTGCTACCTGAACTCTCTAAGAATAGGCTGCCTGAATCAGCGCTTTGATGTAGCCGTAGGCGAATGCGAAACCTTGGCGCGAATCCGAGTCGTCTTCGTGACGCGGCAAATGATCGGGCATTACCATATAGGTGTAGCCGACTTCACGGAGAGTCTTGATGACTTCAAGAAAATCCATGTCACCTTCATCTGGATACACTTCTTGGAAGTGTCCCCAGCCACCTTTTATATTCCTCAAGTGAATGTTGAAAATCTGCTTTTTGCTACCCACGTATCGGATCAGTTCATGAATTTCCGTGTTGGGGTCTTTCATTCCCTCGGCGCTGGAACCGAGACAGAGATTAAATCCGTGACTAGGACTGTCATACAGTTTCGAGAAGCGCTTGACGCCTTCTAGTATGTCTGGGCTGTTCCAGCGAGTGATGCCTCGATAGCCGACGGGTAATGGGGGATCGGCAATGTGGTTTGCGAGTTGCACGTTAAATTGCTCGGCGACAGGAAGTAGGCGATCAAGCAAGTAAGTGATCCTTTCATAAATCTCATCCACCGAGACTTTGCCGGCTTTTGTAAATTTGGCCTTCTCGCTCATGCCTTTCGCCATATCCCAGGTGGAGTAAGTGGATCCTCCGCGGCCAGGAGTCCGTTCCGTGCGGACGACTGGAAGAATCGTCGTGTTATAAAGAAGGGCCCGAACTCCCGCCTTGGCGGAAACCTCGATCATTTGCTGGATCATCTCAATTTCGCGGTCACGTTCAGGGCTCTTGCCGAGCATGATATTCGGGGTAGCTACCCGGTCTATTCCTGCGGAACTCAAGGGTAAGTGATACGCATCGATTTTAATATCGTACTTCGCGCAGAGCTCTTGTTGGCGTAAAGCATCTTCCAAATCCCATCCGACTCCGGGAATCAGCTTCGGAGCGTAACCGTCTATGTGACGAACGCCGCAGCGGGCTTTGAAAGCGATCTCGGTCTCGTCAACCCGACCGTGCTGACAGCCAACGTGCATACGACCCTCATTAGAGGGAATCGCGCGAGGCGCGGCTGACGCAGTGGAAGTGAGTTTACCTGAGGCGAGGGCGGAAGCAGCTCCGCCAGCGACTAGTTTGTTAAACGTTCTTCGTTTCATGGGGTATTGGGGTTGGGGAGATAAATCTTTGATATTAGTGACGTCCTCTTCTAATTGTACGTAACTAGAGTACTGTCCCTGCGAAATCAAGTCTCTCGGTTAGCGGGCGATCTCCGAGCGCCCATAAAAACAGATAATTGTGGGCGCTCCGCCCAACGACAGGCTCAGGGTGGTGAGCTTTGTCGAACCAAAATCGCCCGCTACGAACGTTTGCTGGGAGAGAAGCGAATTGAACCCAGTAAGACCAGCGATCCCGCTGGCCCTGCCGATTGACTAACGCATTTTCGCTACGTCGCTGGCCTTAATTTGGGAGCTTTTATTCGCAAATCGCGCACGAGCAAAATTTAGAGTTAGCGCGATTTCTTCGTCTGTTAGAAAAGCGAAACTAGCCATCAGATTGCTATACTCCCGGTCCTGTATCCATTCGCTGCCCTCGAGCATGAGCTTAATTAGAAAGGCATCATCCGAGCGGGAAAGCCTTTCGGAACCGATTAGCGAAGGCTGCATATTGGGCACTCCGCTTCCGTCTACCTGATGGCAAGCCAGGCAATACTGGTTGTAGAGCGCTTCACCCTTTGGATCAGCGATCCGAATGGGAGTGCCGGTACTGGTGACCGCTTGCGCGATCTGGCTTTTCTTGGAAATATCTGCTTTTGAATAAACGCCTTTTCCTCCAGTGTACATGATTTTCCAAATACGGCCCACTTTGTCTTCCGATACGTAAAGGGATCCGTCTGGACCTACTGTCAGGCCGGTAGGCCGGTACTTGGCTTGATTGGGAACGTGGAGCACATCCGCACCTTTAAAGCCGTCCGCGAAGATTTCGTAACCGCCCGCAGGGAGTTTTCCATCGAAGGGCACATAGGCGATGTTGTAACCTTGCTGGGGAAGGGGGGCCCGATTCCAGGAACCGTGAAAGGACACAAACGCGCCGCCTTGATATTTTTCTGGGAACTGGGTGGCGTTGTAGAACTGCAGTCCGACGGGTGCCCAATGACCTGGAAAAGTCAGAACGGGATCATCATAAAGACCTTCCTCGGGCCGCTTCTTCTTATCACCTCCGTACTCCGGATTGATGATTCGAGTCTCTTGCAGGTGATCGTAGTAAGTGTAGGGCCAGCCGAAGTCGGATCCCTGCTTGATATGGTGAAACTCTTCCGCGGGAAGCTCGGCGCTTTCTTCCTCATTATAGAGTTCGGGCCAGTTTTGCATCAAATTGTCGCGGCCATTGTTTACGCCGTAGAGCTCTTTGTTCGCGGGATTCCATTGAAAAGCTACATTGTTGCGGATACCGGTAGCAAACTTGAAACCGTCTTTGAGCTGGGTCTGCCCCAATGTTTCCGCATCAAACATCCATACTCCCGCATATCGTTCGAGTTCGTCGCACGGAAATTTTCCGGGAGAGTGCAGCGTACGGTCAACTTCTTGGCAGGAATTGCCCGGCGAACCCGCAGAGACGTAAAGATTGCCCGAGTCGTCAAAAGTAATATTTTTACTGCGATGGTTCTTGGGTGTGGGAAAACCGGATACGACGGTTTCGTAGGGGCCCGTTGGGAGGAGCTGCTTGGGGTCCAGCGGGAACCTCACTATTTGAGTGGTGGACCCGACGTACAGGTAGTCCTTATAAATTTCCAAAGACTTGCATTGGCTGTCCAGTTCGCCGAAGTACTTGACCACGTCCATGACCCCATCGCCGTTCGTGTCTCGCATGGCTACCACATAGCCGAGATCAATGGGATCCATCAGGGCGGCGTAGATGTCGCCATTGTCCCGTACCGCGAGTCGCCGTGTCCGTCCTACATTGTCGGCCACGACCAGCGCCTGAAAGCCTTCGGGCAATTGGAGGCCGCCATTGCCGGGTGAAACGAGGGGCTGGGAGCAGCCCGTGGAGGCGAAGAACCCAAATGCGAGTATCGATAGAATTGATGAAGCGGTGAAACGAGTAGACATGAGGAAAACGTAGTTTGCTTAACGGAAAGGGCAATTGAAAATCATAGGCAAAGGAAACATCCAGGTAGGGCAAGGATGCGACCTCCTTGCCCTAAATTACGCTACTCTAATTCGATGGTCCCTCTAGCGGCGTGCCAGATCCGAACGATGCTGATCGCCCTATCTTCTTCTTCGATTTCGTATACAATTCGAAAGGGAGAATAGAGTATTTCTCTAAGCAAATCTTCACCTTCTTCTGGGACCACACGTCCACTTTTCGGGAAAATGCTGATTTGCTCGCCTAGGCGTTTGGCGGCATTTGCATCCTCTTCGGATATATACCGAATGATTTGCTCAAGATCTGAGATGGCTGAGGATGCCCAGACTATGTTGAAATCCATGACTGGAGGCGAATTTTAACTTCCTGATGTGGAAGCACTTTCCCTTCTTTGATTTCTTTTCGCCCTTTTTCGATAGCGGCTAGAAATCGAATTCTCTCTTCAATGTCCTCCCACGTGGTCGAATCTGATAATTGCTAGATCGCCTTCAATGCCAGTTCCTTAGCTGTCATAGGGGAGAACGTTAATGATAGGTCGCGTAGTTTCAAGGTCCCTTATTTGCCTAATCGCAGATTGTCAAACGGACCTTGGTTCGACTGTATCAATTCATGATCCCAATAATGAATAGATGCATCTCACTGCTAGCGCCCATTTTTGTTTCAATATCGTTTAGCGTAAATGCGTTTGCCGACTTCCAAAATCCGCACCCGAATGTCGATTTTAAGGTTTTCCAGTTTCCACGGGATGCGATGCCGCGAATCGATGGAGACACGAGCGATTGGGAAATCGTGCCGGATGACTATACCTACGGCACCGGTTTGCTCAACGATACAGAAGATGGGCATGGCGTTGAAATCGATCGCGAGGACCTCGACGTCAAGGTGACGGTCGGCTGGGTCAAGGGAATGAATCGCCTCTACTTTTTATACGAAGCACACGACGATTTTTGGGATTTCGAGCGGACCAATCCGAGAGGGTACCTAAATGACATCTTTGAGATCGCGGTTGACGGGGACCGCTCGGGAGGGCCCTTTATTCTCAATCCGAAAATCCTGCCGCCGGACAACAAAGATCAGACGAGCCCGGAGTTCCTCGAGAATCACATACGATTCGCGGGCGTGCACGCCCAGAACTATCATATTTATACCCCTCCGGTTAACAATGCCTGGGTCCTGGTTTGGGGCGCTCAACCCTGGATCGGCGAGTTCCCGTATTCCAATTATGCCTTTTCCCATAACCTCAAGCATGGGGAGAGTGGCAAACTTATCTTGGAGTGTTGGATTACACCTTTCGACTACGCGCCCTTTGACCGGCCTGAAGATGCAGTGGAAACCGAACTGGAAGTGGACATGGAAATCGGGCTCTCCTGGTCGATTCTCGATTTCGACGGAGACAAGCGTGACGGGCACTACAATCTAGCCCACGACGTGCAAATGGTGAAGGACGCGTCCTACCTGCTCCCATTTCGACTCGCTCCCATCGAACCTTCTTTACAGCCAGACTTGAAGGCCGAATGGACATTCAAGATTCTCAACGTTGATGCGGGAAAGGTTTCGTTCCACGACGAATCGATCGGACAGATCACTTCTTGGAAGTGGGACTTTGGTGATGGCACTACATCAAACGAACAAAACCCGATTCATGACTTTGGACCTGGGGTGCGCAAAATGATCACCCTAGAAGTGACTGGCCCGAAAGGTAGTTCCAAACGCACTCGATACTGGGATGTTATAACTAAGTAGACAAGATCGAGATTGGTCGACAACGGATCCCTAGTTCTATTTTGTCAAAAGGACGAACGCTAGGGCAACGAGCTAAGGAAGAAATCGTTCGAAATCTAAAAAGCAGACCTGGAGAGTGCCCAATAATTCTTTGTAGGAGCGGTTTTATACCGCGATAGACTAGTTGCTGAATCACTGCATCCTTAAATGATCGCGGTGTAAAACCGCTCCTGCTATTTTAACTTATCGCAATATTGCAGAGTCTACTAGAGGTTCTGTTAATCACGCCAATAGTCTAGAATGGTTAGTATGTAGGTAAGAGATATGATTATGATTGCGCCGATTAAAACCAGGAGCCTTGCCTGGTGGCTCCTAAGATTGACGATATTGTTGCTTGGTGGTTACCGTTCCTTAGTTGCCGAGGTTCCGCCTCGCCCCAACGTGCTGTTCATTGCGATCGACGATTTGAATACACGACTGGGTTGTTACGGATTCGATCATATTTCGTCACCCCATATCGACAAGCTGGCAAGCGAAGGGGTACGATTCGATCGGGCTTATTGCCAATATCCGTCTTGTGGTCCGAGCCGAACCTCTTTGCTAACGGGGCTCCGCCCGCAGACTACCGGAATGATCAACAACCGGATGGCGATGCGGGAGCTAGCTCCGGACGCGGTGACGCTGCCGCAACTGTTTCGAAAAAATGGTTACTATGTGGCTCGGGTGGGAAAGATATTCCATCAGAGGGTTCCCGCGGATATCGGAGAAAGCGGAGCCGATGATCCGGCTTCTTGGGACGAGGTGGTCAATCCCCGAGGGAGGGACAAGGATGAGGAGCATTTACTCATAGACTACACGCCACAGCTTGGCATCGCCGATGCGATGGCCTACCTGAAGGCAGAAGGCGAAGATGGAGAACAAACGGATGGAAAAGTGGCCGACGAGACGATTCGGCTGCTGGAGCGGGTAGGGGATAAGCCATTTTTTATCGCGGCAGGATTCTATCGGCCCCACATTCCCTACATCGCACCGAAAAAGTATTTCGATCTGTACGATATCGAGGAAACCTCTTTGACCCACATTCCCGAAGGTTATCGAGAAAGTGTGCCCTCCGCTGCGTTGAGCTCGACTCCAGACTGGCCGAATTTCCATACCACCGAACGCGAAGCCCGTGAGTGCATATTGGCCTATGATGCCTGTGTCTCTTTCGTGGATACTCAAGTAGGAAAGTTGCTGGAAGCTGTCGATCGGCTGTGTTTGCGAGAGAATACGATAATCGTCCTGTGGGGAGATCACGGCTACCACTTAGGCGAACACGGGCTGTGGAGGAAAAACAGTTTGTATGAAGAGTCCGCCCGGGCTCCGCTTATTTTCAGAGTGCCTGGAATCGAGCCAAAAGAACCCGATTGTCCCAGCATCGTCGAATTCCTGGATATCTATCCAACAGTAGCGGACCTGGCGAATCTAACACCTCCTACGGAAATTGAAGGCATTAGCTTGCGTCCACTTCTTGAGAATCCGGCAAGCGATTGGAATCGGCCTGCCTTTATCCAGACTTTATTCGTGGACGTTCCCGGATACAGCATCCGCACGGATCGCTGGCGCTACGTGGAATGGGGCCAGCAGGGTGATAGAGGCATCGAACTCTACGACCAACGCTTAGATCCCAAGGAAATGAGCAACTTAGCCCTCTCGAAGGACCACTCAGAAGTCATTGAAAGCTTGCGTAAAAAGGTGAGGAAGAATTGGCCCGCGCAGTGAGCATTTGGAGTTTCGGACATCTATAAAATCGATAAATCTTTAGGAATTTTCCCGATTTGTGTTAACCTTTTAGAGAAAAGAGGGATTAGCCTCCAGATAGCCCTATGGACGCTCAAAAACAGGATGCCGCAATCGTTTCCCTGCTGACTCAAAACCAGTCCGCATTGCGATTGTATGTGGAATCTTTGATGCCTGGGGATTCGCATTGCGACGACGTCGCTCAGGAAACGAACACGATTATCTGGGAGAAACGGAGCGATTTTGAGATCGGAACCAACTTCAAGGCGTGGGCCTTCAGCATTGCTCGTTTCCAGGTTCGCAAATACCGGTTCAAGCAAGCCAAGGACGCTCGCCTAGTTTTCTGCGAAGAACTAGAGGAAATGATAGCGGAGGAAATGACAGACCATCTTGACGACTTGTCCGGGCACCACATTGCCTTGCAGGTGTGTCTCCAAAAGCTCAAGCCAGCGGATCGCGATCTCATCCATCATCGGTACTTCAAGAAGACGCCGTTGAAGGAATACGCGGCTAACGTGGGCCGCAGTATTGGCGGGCTGAAGGTAACGCTACATCGCATTCGCAATCGCCTGCTGGTGTGCGTGGAAAAACGCATCGCTTTGTCAAAGGAGGCTCAAGCATGACCTTGAACGAACGGGACCAGCTAATCGACGATCTCATCGAGGGATCCCTCTCGGAAGCGGACTTTCTCAAATTGGAAGCGGAGATGCGGGTGAGCTCGGAAGCTCGCCAAGCTTACTATTCGAGACTGAAATTGACCGACTCGCTCAGATTGGAGTCTAGTCTTTTGATTGAGGAAGAAAGTGAAAAAACCGTATCCATCTGGTCCGGAGCATTTCGCGTTTTTATGGGAGTTGCCGCAGTACTCGCGGTTGTTTTTCTGGGAGTCTACGGGTTAAAGGACAGTTTCGAATTCGGAACGAATGGCGTTCCCGCAGAAGAGCCCATCGCTACGGGCTACGCCGTTTTAACGGAACACTCGGAAGCCGTTTGGGTAAATCAGCCGGATCTAGATAGAGGGGATTTAATCCCGCAAGGGCCTTTGCAAATGGAATCCGGTCTCGCTCGGCTCGAGCTGTTCAGCGGGGTTACGATTATCATAGAAGGAAATGCGGAATTCGAAATCAACTCACCCATGGAGATGTCTGTATTGCACGGAAAAATACGGGCACTGGTTCCTACCGCGGCCCATGGATTCAGAGTGTTGACCAATTCTGGCGATGTGGTCGACCTAGGAACAGAGTTTGCTTTGAACGTTACCTCTGAGCATGCGGACATGCACGTCCTCGAAGGGGAAATCGAGTGGCACCCCACTGCCAAGCAAAAGCAGCTCTTGTCCGATGGTCAGTCTCTCCGTTGGACTACAACTGGGAGTCCGGAGTCAGTGGCATTCGAGCCTAACCAGTTTCCTGGACTGGCCGACTTTGAGCGGAAATTTGTCAGTCAAAGACTGCAGCGCCGCCAGGCGTGGTTAGACAGTGCGGCAGCGTTGAGCACCGACCCGCGAATGATCGCTTACTTTCCCATGAATGAATCGAACGCGTGGGGACGTCAGTTGTTGGACGAGTCGCAATCGGGCTTGGATGGCACCGTGGTGAGCGCTCGCCACGATGCGGATCGGTGGGGTCAATCGGGGAGCGCTTTGAACTTCAGCCCCGCAGGGAGCCGCGTTCGCGTGTCAGTTCCTGGGGAACATCGATCGATCACCTTTTATTGCTGGGCTCGTATCGACAGTTTGGATCGCATGTACAATTCTCTTTTTCTGACGGATGGCCACGAGCTGAACGAGCCACATTGGCAGATCATGAACGACGGAAGGCTGTTCTTTTCCGTCAAGAAACGTGATACCTGGCCGAAACGTCAGGATAAGCATGTGGCTTATTCTCCGAGCTTTTGGGATCCCTCCATGAGTGGCAAGTGGTTCCAGATCGCCACGGTTTACAATGTGGAAGAACAGACCACGACCCACTACGTAAATGGAAGACCCATTAGTGAGGATCGCATTAGCGATGAGTTTATTGTGGATACGGTTCGCATCGGTGCGGCATCCATTGGAAATTGGAACGAGCCAACGAGAGGGGATCCTAATTTTGCTCTCCGCAATCTGAATGGAGCCATCGACGAATTTGCAATTTTTAGCGAGGCCTTGTCCGCCAGTGAAATCGCAGCACTTTACGAAAAAGGAAGACCTTAGAAATCTTATGCACTCTCAGTTAAATTCTTTAAACGAAGCGGCTAGGGCCTGTAAGCAGGGCGTGCCGCAACGTCTTGTTAGTGTCGTGCCATCGATCTTGAGGATCGTCGTGGCCTCTGTTTTTTCTGCTTTCGTTGCCACCACGACATTCGCCGATCTGGACGATGCGGAAATGGAGCGACTCTTCACGCTTAAGATCAAACCCATGCTCTCGGAAAAATGCTATGGTTGTCACGGAGAACCGGGGAAGGAAGTCAAAGGGTATTTCAAGCTGACCACGCTGGAGGACTTTCTCAAAGGCGGAGAGTTTTTCGATGACGTACTAATCCCCGGAGACGCGGAATATAGCTTCGTTATGGAAGCGGTTCGTTGGGAGGATCCGGATTTTGAAATGCCACCGAAGGAGAATGATCGGCTTTCTGAAGAACAAATCGCGGATTTAGAAAAATGGATCAATGCGGGCGCTCCGTGGCCCGATGAGGAACGTCAAAACGAAATTCGAATCGCGGAACGCAATGTAAAAGCAAACGAGGATGGGATCCTCATTGAACACTCTGGCGGTCTGGCGGACGAGTGGACGTATCGCCGGTACAAGCCTGAAGATATGTGGGCTTTTATGCCAATCCGCAAGCCGGAAGTACCCGAAGTTTCAACCAGAACAGGGAACCCTGTTGACGCGTTTGTCGGAGCGAAGCTGAAAGAAGCGGGATATGAACCCGCGCCTCAAGCGGACCCCATAACTTTGATACGGCGTGCTTCCTTTGATCTCGTTGGACTTCCCCCAAGCCCCGAAGAGGTCAAGGCATTCGAAAAGGCATTCAAGCAAGACGCGGACAAGGCATGGTCGGAGCTCGTGGATCGATTGCTGGAAAGCGACCACTACGGGGAGCGCTGGGGCCAACATTGGCTTGATGTCGCTCGGTATTCGGATACGGGTGGCATGTCCAACGACTATGAACGATCGAACGCGTGGCGCTACCGCGACTATGTGATTCGCTCTTTCAACGAGGACAAGCCTTACAATGAATTTATCGTTGAGCAAGTGGCGGGGGACGAGCTTGCTGCCAATTCGGTCGAGGACCGCTTGGATGGCGATGAAGAAGCCATAAGCAAAGTTCACGGAACTGGGGACTACACCCCTCAGGAAATAGAATGGATGGTAGCTTCGGGCTTTCTGAGAATGGGCCCGTGGGATTCCGCCATGATAGATAAGCTAGAAGCCCGACAAATATATACTGACGATATCGTGAACTCAGTCGGCCAGACGTTTCTCTCGACCACGATGTTGTGCTTCAAGTGTCACGATCATAAGTTTGATCCTCTGCCGACAAAGGACTATTACCGCCTATATTCTGCTTTTTCTGCTACTCAACTCGCGGAAAGACCCGCTGCCTTTCATCCGAAGGAGAACCTGAATGGCCTGGAAGAGGGGAAAGCGATGGTTGAGAAACTGCATGCTTTCGCCGCGGGGAAAAAGGATGAGCTCCACGAAAAGCGGGAAACGGCTGCCAAGGCCTGGTTTGCAGAACGTGGCCTTGATTACATCGATCACGAATCTCGAAAAGAACTTGATGACGACGTCAAACCTCCCCGTGACATTGGGTTGGACTACATCGACGAGGGTCGCCTCAAGGTTCGCGAACAGGACGACTGGATTTGGGAACGGCGGAAAGAACGCTACCAGCCAATGGTACAAAGCGTATTCAACAGTCCCGTACCGAAATCTGTCAATGCGCGAAAATTGCGCGTTTCTGACAAAATAGACGAAAAGGTAACCACAGACAATTTCATCTTGACTGGTGGATCCCTAAAGGCTCCTGGAGAGAAGGTTTCACCCGGTGTCTTGAGTGCTCTTGGAGTTCCTGTGGAAGGAGCTTCGGAGGATCCCTACGTAATACCAGAAGATCTTGATGGAAGACGTTTGGCAGTCGCCCGATGGATCGCAGATCCCCGCAATCCGCTGACGAGTCGTTCTTACGTTAATCGAATTTGGCAGCATCATTTCGGAAAGCCTCTTGCAGCAAATCCAAACAATTTTGGAGCAAAAGGAGGGAAGCCGACTCACCCCGATCTTATAGATTGGTTGGCGGCGGAATTCGTTGATGGCGGTTGGAAGATCAAACGCATGCACAAGCTTATCATGCTTTCGGATACATACAAGCAGTCGACACTTCATCCTGAAAGAGAAGAACTGGAGACAAAGGATCCGAATAACAGTTTGCTGGCTTCGTTTCCTCCGCGCCGACTGACCGCAGAAGAGATCCGCGACGGAATGCTCAAAATTACCGGAGAATTGAATACGGAAGTCGGAGGACTACCGGTGATGCCGGAAATCAATATGGAAGTGGCGCTCCAGCCAAGAATGATCCAGTTTTCCATTGCGCCCGCTCATCAGCCGTTCCCAAAGCCGGAGCAAAGAAATCGCAGGAGCGTTTATGCTTATCGCGTTCGCGGTCAGGCCGATCCATTTTTGGAAATATTCAACCAGCCCAATCCAAATGATTCGTGTGAGGTTCGAGACGATGCGTCAGTATCTCCTCAAGCCTTCACGTTGCTGAACAGCGATGTGGTTACGGACCGCTCGATAGCCTTCGCTGATCGCCTCGTTCGAGAGGAGAAAACCCTTCCAAAACGCGTGAATCGTGCCTTTGAACTCGCTTTGTCACGAAGCCCCAGCAGAGAGGAGCAAAAACGCATGCTAGCGTACGTTGAGGACATGAGAGCGTATCACGGGGCACACGAACCGGTGCCGGTAACCTATCCAACCAAGATCACTCGCTCACTTGTGGAAGAGTTTTCCGGCAAGCCTTTCGAGTATGAGGAGATCCTTCCCGCTTTCGAAAACTATGTGCCAGACAAGAAAGCGACCGACGTCGACTCGGACACCCGAGCTATCGCGGACCTCTGCCTCGTCCTTTTCAACAGCAACGAATTTGTTCACGTGTACTAGAACTGTTCTCACAAATTACACGAATGGTCACAAATCTTATGTATATTGAATTCATAATGGAATTGAGTAAATTTGTGAGATTCGTGGGCAAAAAGTAACTTTTAAAAAATCAATATCATGAAATCACCTATTTGTTCCCGTCCTGTTTCTACACCAACAACACGTCGCGACTTTCTTTGTGGTCTAACCGCGTCGTTGGGTTCCCTGGCCATGACCAGCATGTTGGCTAAGGACTATTCTTCTTCTTCGATCAAGTCATCAACCGCAGCACAGGGTCCACTTTGGCCAAAGGAGCCAATGTTTCCGGCTAAAGCAAAATCCGTGATCATGCTATTCATGGAAGGAGCACCTGGGCATATGGATACGTTTGATCCTAAGCCAGAGCTGCAAAGATTGCATAAGCAGGAATCTACGCTGGCGAAAGAGAGTGATCCTTTCAAATTTTTCGTTGGCAGTCCGTTTGGCTCTCGAAAGGTCGGTCAGTCTGGTCTCGATATGTGTGACCAATGGCAATACATCGCGGATCCCGAAGTAGCCGATGAGTTTTGCAACTATCGCGGATGTCAAGCGGAGTCAGTGAACCACCCGGAAGCGCTTTTCCATATGAATACCGGAAGCCGGCTTGGGAGTGATCCAGCGCTTGGAGCGTGGACGACTTATGGACTGGGGTCGATGAACCAGAATTTGCCTGGCTACGTGGTAATGACAGAGCTGGCTATGCCTCAGGGAGGTTCGGGCAACTGGTCCAATGGATTTCTGCCGGCTCATTATCAAGGTACACGGCTACGGCCCGAAGGATCTCCCATCTTGGACCTGAAGTCTCAGCCAAACAAGACCCGTGAGCACCAGCGCAGGGCCTTGGACGAATTAGCCTTTTTGAATCAAAGCCATGCCGATAGGCATCCGGAGCACAAGGATCTCGCGGCCCGTATGGAAAGCTACGAGTTGGCTTATCGCATGCAGACCGAAGTGCCTGATGTGATCGATCTAAAAAGCGAGCCTGAGTACATTCGGGAAATGTACGGGATGAATGACAAGGAAACGGCTGTATTTGGTCGCCAATGCTTGATGGCGCGGCGATTGATCGAAGAAGGTACGCGTTTTGTGCAAATCTTTACTGGTGGATGGGATAGTCATGACTATCTGGAAGAGGGGCATTCTTCACGTATCCGAAGTGTGGATCGAGGCATGGCGGCCTTGATTAAGGATTTGAAGCAACGCGGTATGCTTGATGAAACCCTCGTCATCTGGACCGGTGAGTTCGGAAGAACCCCCGACAACAACAAGCGCGGCGGGGTTTATTCTCTGGGTCGCGACCACAATGCGGAGGCGATGACAATGATGCTCGCTGGAGGCGGGGTGAAGAAGGGGACAATCGTTGGGGCAACCGACGAACTGGGTAAGAGTGCGGTGGATGTGGTTCATCCCATCCGTGACCTTCATGTAACGCTATTGCACTTGCTCGGACTGGATGATAACAAGCTGACCTATCTCCACGGCGGTCGCTATAAACAACTCTCCCAATTCGGTGGCCAGCTCATTCCGGAACTCATCGCTTAGGCGCTCTCGCCCTACCAGAAGAATCTCGATTTCCTTTTAATATCTCTCTCTTATCCTGCTCCCGCGAAATCGAGGCGTATCCTGTGAAAATATGAAATCGCTGTTCCCACTCGTTCTATTTTTTTCCTTATCCTATCTCTCGATTGCGTCTCAACCTAATGTCATTCTGATCGTGACCGATGACCAGGGATACGGTGATATGTCTTGTCACGGGAACCCCTATCTAGACACGCCAAATATCGACCGGCTGCATGATGAGGGGATTAGCTTGGACGACTACCACGTCGATCCCTATTGCACCCCGACGCGAGCCGCATTGATGACGGGCCGTTACAGCGTACGGGTAGGGGCCTGGGCGGTGACAGAAGGCAGGCAACTGCTCGATGCGGACGAGAGCACAATGGCGGACGTGTTCTTGGCTTCTGGCTACCGAACGGGAATGTTTGGGAAATGGCATCTCGGCGATCCGTTTCCCTACGCGCCTCGGTATCGAGGTTTTCAGGACACGGTGCACCATCTTGCAGGGGGAGTCGATGAAATTGGAAACCCAGTGGGGAATGACTACTTTGACGACACCTACTACCGGAATGGCAAACCGGAGAAATTCGAAAGCTATTGTACCGATGTTTTCTTTGACGAAACACTGCGATTTATTGGTGCAGGTAAAGCGACTGATTTCGAACAACCTTTTTTCGTCTATTTGCCGCTCAACGCAATGCATGGACCACTCACTGTCGATCCAAGTTACTCCGATCCGTTCCTTGCGAGAGGTTTATCTGAGCCACGTTCGAAATTCTTCGGAATGGTTCAGAATTTTGATGAAAACCTAGGGCGTTTGCTACAATCCCTGAAACAGTGGGGTATCGATGAAAACACGTTGGTAATCTTCATGGGGGACAATGGCACGGGAGGGGGAGTCGACAGCAAGACCATGGAGGGTTACAATGTTGGCATGAGAGGCAAAAAGGGATCCACCTATGAAGGAGGGCATCGTGTGGCTTGTTTCGCCCGATGGCCGGGCACGCTTGATTCTGGAGGGACCGTAGAGGAATTGACTGCCCACCTCGATTGGCTCCCCACTTTAATCGATCTGTGTGGCTTGGAAAAACCTAGCGATGTTGCATTCGATGGCCGAAGCATTGAGCCGCTCATGCGTGGGAAATCAAGTAATTGGAGAGAGCGGACATTGTTTGTCGATCGGCAAGCGGATCAGCTTGAAATGTGGAATCCCAGTGTCTCACCGGAACAGAAATATCCTAGTAGAGTGGTCCTGACGGAGCGTTGGCGCCTAGTAAACGGAGAGCTCTATGACATTCTTGACGACCCTAGCCAGAAGAACGACCTAGCCCGGCAAAACCCTGAAGTGGTAGAGTCGCTTTCGGCTGCCTATAAGAAACACTTCGAGGATGTTACGGATCATGGGGGGAGATTCACGCCTTTTATCATTGGGGCACGAGAGGAAAATCCGACACGGTTCACCACCCGCGATTGGCATCACACCGACGGAGGTGTCATCTGGAAAATGTCACTCGTCGAAGACGACTCTCTTTTCGTGAATGGTTTCTGGGCCTTGGATGCTCATACAGAAGGCCGATACGAATTTCGAATTTCCCGCTATCCCAGAGATATGGAGAAACCAATGGGAGCCATCGAAGCTCGTATTAAAATTGGAGATACGTCGGAGTCGGTCAATATTGAGCCAGAGGAGACTTTCGCAAAGTTTAAGTTGGATTTGAAGGAAGGGCCAACGATTCTTCAAACTTGGTTGACGGACGAGCAAACGAAGAACGTACGAGGAGCCTACTACGTCGAGGTAAAACGTTTAGACGGGTAGGGCGTAGGACCCGTCTTTACTCCACTTGGGTTTAATTACCTCGCGTAAGCCGCAAATTCGCAGGGAGCGAATTGGAATGGCTGTAGGAAAACGATCTCGAGGGATGGCAAATTCTCTGGATGGGAATGTTGGCGAGAGCTATATGGAATGGTCGAGGCAGGCAGTTAAGGTGGCTGGCGAATAGACGCATTAGCGGATGAAGTCTGGGGACGTCGCTCGCAGGGACCGCATCAGTTGGATTGATGCTTTATTGGTACATAAGTAAGGTAAAACTGAATCGGGCTCCATGCCAGGCCAGCTCGCCAACTCCTCGGAAAAATAACATCCTGCACTTTAAGATATAAACGTTTATGCGTTAAAGTGCAGAAGCATGTGAAGCTTGAGATGGGGGTAGCATGGAGAGGTCGCTGTAATAGCGAATCAACAAAGTGTTGCTCTTCCCGGCTATACCCGAGTGAAAAAATGGCTAGTAAACTTCACTTATTTCCACAAAACCTACCGCGAATGGGGAGCAGCTCATTCGTGAAAATGAGCGTAATTCGCGAGAGAGTGAATACTTCTTATTCAATCCAAACCGGTTGCGTGAACGCTCCGTTTCTGGCGATATCCCAAACTTCGATTCGGACCCACTTGCGATTGGCCAGATCAATATTCAAGTCTAGTTCTCTTGAATCAAACTCTTTGGTATCTGATAAATCGATACGTTTTCGGTAAACCCTTTCTCCATCACCTGAAACGACTTCGAGCCGAGAGAGAGGATAAGTCCATTCTAGTGATGTGTAGAGTGAGGGGGTGGCCTTATCGCCTGACGGCTTTAAATACTCACCACTCTCTTTGCCCCCAACGGTGAAATCGGTGATTAGGATTTCGCCGGTGGTTACGAAAAACTGCCCTTGCCTTAGAGAATCAAGGACGGGTTGCCATCCTTCCTTATAGTTCGGAACAGAATCGAGTTTGAGGTAGTTGATATTCATGGCTCCAAATAGCTCATACCCCTTGTAGATCTTGAAGATATCCACTTCACCAAGAGTGTATTTTTCCTGGCCCCAATTGGCCATGTCGTCTTGGAGGTCAAGATTGCGCCAACCCAGCGTGTCACGGGAATAGTCCGCCGGCATGGCTTTCCAAGCGGCTCCGAGAAAACGATCACTTCGGTAGCCTTTCGTTTCGCGATACGCATCGGGAAATCCCGTCGAACCCTTGATTCGGGCATGGGCTGTCCAGGCGAGTCCGCCTTCCCGTTCCAGGAGCTGGTAAACGTCCTCGACAGACCCAACATGATAGACCGTTCCAAACTCTTCCGTCTCCTGGACGAAGGGCTGGCTCTCATTGCGATTCAGTACCCAGTTTACCGGCTTCGGGAAGAAGCTGATCCAATGTCCTCCTAGGTGTACATTGGGCTCCTCGCCAGGCAGTAGTAGAAATCCGTTGCGTGAAAGCCGTTCGCACTCCTGGTGCATAATTCTTAGCTGAGCAAGCCGTTCCTCGGTTCCTAGCCGCGGCGTAACCCCTTTATGGAATTCAGCCAAATGGACGATGTCCACTCCCATTTCTTTGAATACATCGACAAACTCCGGATTCCTAAGGCCTTTAGGAATACCGTCGGTCTTCTGTTCTTTTTGTTTCTCCATGTAGTCCAGGGAGTGCTCGATGTGATAATGACTGGTGAACGTCTTGTATCCTGGAATCTTTTTAAATGTATCGTTTCGGGTATATTTGGTAACCGTTTTCAAAACTTCGGGGCCCGATTTTTCGGACAGGAAAACGAGGGTCCCTAAGGCTTGTTCGCTTTCCGGAGGAGCATTTACCCACGGAACATAACGGCGGTCGCCGATGCTGGGTTGGCGGACGCCCCAAGCAAATCCATCGATCATGTCTAAGTACTCATGCCCCGCCCAGTTGTACCCGTAATTCTCGGCGAAATCCAAGGGGTAAAGATACTGGTGCGGGAAGGGGGATATCGCCACGGATCCGGACTTGGAAGATAGCGCCATGGAACGATGTTTAGTTTCATGCACTTTGGCGGTTTCCTTTTTGAGTTCCGAAGAATCTGGTTTTCCAAGTGGGTCGAGCCAATGAAGCCGATGCCCCTCCGTATCCGATTTGGCGAGGCCGAAGTGATAAAGGAAGGCGGTTGCTTCGCGTTCAGTGGATACACGGGCTTCCATATGAATGAACGGACTGCCGTCGTAGAACAAAAGATTTAGGGATCCGGAGAAGTGATTGCTCTTCAGGCCTCCGATTGCAATGCGGGCCCGATTTCCGTCAGAGTGGATGGATACAGAATCCGGGGTGAGGTATCCCTTTTCCACTGAATAGGGACGGGTAGGGACTCGATCGAAGAAGATAGACCAACCCGAGCGTTTCTCTAGATCACGGTCGCCGATCCAGAAAAGGTAGTTCGGATCGAGCCCTTCCATGATTGGCTTGTCGTTCAGGCCGAGTTCACGGATCAAGGGCTTGGGAGGTCGACCCCCTTGGCGAGGGATGAACTGCAATTCCACATGGGCGGTCCCTTGCGGGGTATTCCATTTAAAAACCAAACCATCGGATCTTTCCTCTAGGGCGAAGGCAGCAGTATTTTGGAAATGGGATCGATCCAGGTCGATTGCGAAGAGCGAGCTGCAGACTAGGGTTGAAAGGAAAATGACCAGTTGCCTGATAGGGGAATATTTAGGATTCGATATCATTCCGTTAGGGGCTGAAGTAGCTAACGTTTAATGTTTTGTTCGTTTGTACCACTGTTTAAGCTGTCTGAGGAGCTGTTGACGGTTGCCTCCATTGAAGCGCCATTCGCACTCCTTCAGGAACCAGTAAAAGCCCTCCTTTTTGATACCATTGAATCGACGTAAATGACGCTTAGCCTGATTCCAGAAGTTTTCAATCCCATTAA
>Ga0181552_10001436_pt1 | contig 18107 bp, 9 predicted proteins | sample 011ome_18_FD_130583 | JGI IMG/M metagenome (GOLD analysis project Ga0181552, IMG submission 130583) | Coastal salt marsh microbial communities from the Groves Creek Marsh, Skidaway Island, Georgia - 011501BT metaG (megahit assembly) | ecosystem: Environmental > Aquatic > Marine > Intertidal zone...
CGACGACGACGACGACGACGACGACGAGCGAGGAGGATGTGGACACCACGCGGGCGAGCGCGAGCAGCCAAGGCGGCGGCTCGACAAAGCCAACGACGTCGAATAAGCAAGGTAAATTGTGCGAGCTCAGGACTCAAGAGCGTGCATCAAAGACGAATACGTCTACGTTGCCGACGGTGTATGCAATTGTCAATCAAGGTGTGGTTCCAGAGGATTTGTTACAAGGCAAAGACGCCGACCAATGGCGAGCGTTTGTTGACCAAGGCGCGATGGTTCTCAGACTTCCGGATGGCTGGGACGTATTAGAAGACGTTAGCGCGCTGTGTGACTTGAACTGGATTGGCAAAAGGGGCTTGAAACTTCGCACGCTCGGACCGGACTACCAGTACCTACGTCAAAGTTTGCCAGATTCAAAAACTGGCTTGCTTCCGCGATTCACTGCGATGGATGGGTACGATTACGACATGGAACTCGGGGCATTCATCGACGATTTTCAGGAGAATGTCCGAGCGCACGCCGATCACTTTCGTTTAATGGGTGTCGATGCGCGCGAGAGTTGGTTTTTGCACCAAGTACACACTGGTTTTCCATTACAATTTCCATACTTGCAAGGCTTGGCGTACAAGGCGTTGATTGCAAACGTATCCGCCAAGGTGCTCACCGCGCAATGGGACGAATCGCACGCGTGGGATCCACGGTTGCTGGGCGAACGCTCACCGAGCATTCTTCGACGGTGCCTACAATTGTGCGAGTCGGTCAACCATTCGGTCATCGCCGAGGCTCGAGCGGCGGCGCCGCCAGATAGAGGCGCCATAGCTCTGGCGGCGCGCGAGGAAGAGATGCGAGCGACTGGCGGTAGCGCCATCTTGGCGAATTCAGACGCCGTTCGAAGGAGAATCGAGCGCAAATGCATTCTTGGAAAGAGTGGTGGCATCAATGCCGGTAAGAAAAAGGGTAAGCAGAAATCAAAGAATCCTGTAAAAGATTCGCCACCACCTCAACCCGTCGTGGCTGATGCGTCGGCATACATTTCCAAGGCTAGCGAGAGGCGTTTATGGGGCGTGGGTATCGTCACTCCGTGGTTGTACTACATGGGCGTAGGGTCTATCTTTCCGTTACACTTTGAAGATTATGCATTCGGATCGGCAAATGTCATCCTAGCTCGTCCCGATTCCCAAGCTTGGGTGGTTTGGTATAGCATTCCTCGAGCCGATTTGTATCTGCTTCACGTGTATCTGCGCGAGCTTCTCGGGGACGCGTACACTTTAGATGTGCTCGAAATGCGTAAACTTTGGCTCGATCCAGTGCGAATTGAGCAGTGGAATGCAAAGCGAAAGAAGAGTGAAGATAAGCTGCGAGTTTATCGTCACGTGCAAAAGCCAGGTGACTACGTCGTGACTGATTACGGTTCCGTGCACTGGGGCGTGAATTTGGGTGCTGGCTGGAAAGCCGCCGTCAACTTTGCGTACCTTGGATGGAAGCCTGCCGCTGAGGAAGTGAACGAAGTATATCGGCAATTAGAAAGCGAGTTGGGACAATCTCGTCACCATAGGTGTTGTCCTAAATTCCACGAAGTCGGCGATCGATTCTCTGAAGCAAACATTGTCGCCCCGGATACGAAGGAACGTTGAATAAACGCCACCGCCGAATCCTGAGGGTCAGAGTTCTTCAGAATGTACAAGTTAGACATTGTGTTCAACATGTTGTTGTAAATGAAAATGCACAAACAGATTATTTCACATCGCATCGCATCTCGGAGGTATCATTACAGACATTGAACACACATCGTCGCCCTTATTGTCGTTTGCTCTACGCCGTCTTTGGACAGATTGTTTCGGGATGATTTGGATTGAACACTGAGATTGGTGTTGGGTGCACGTCGTAGCCTTCACTTTGCAACTTGTCGATAAAGAATTCTGGAAACTCTTGCTCGAGCTCGTTTCGCGTATCTGGCAACTGCACTGGCGTATCTGTCAAGTACAATGGTTCTCTGAATGAAATGTTCAACCAAGGCGTGGGATCGAGTCTTCCATCAATCATGGCGCGTAAGAACGCTTGCCATGTTCCTCGACCCATGTTCGAGTCGACTTCATCGCGTACCATTTGCGCCATCACGATGCGACGGTGACCTTTAACCGTGCTTAGATCAATCCACTGTGCGTCTTCGGCATCGGCGATGATCTTTAGCCAGTGCTTAATATGCGCGATGCCCTCCGCTCGGGCGAGGCGTTCTTCGATGCGACGCGCTACTGGAAGCACCGCAGATTGGCGTTCTCGAGGTCGATTGCCAGCTGCCAGTCGTACGTCTAACGTAATGTGTTCTCTAGACAATCCTTGCTCGTGCCTCCACCATCCGCGCGGGACGTATAGAATATCCCCTGGACATAAGACAAAGCTCATCCCACGCACCGACGCGAACGCCGGCGTTTGACCGTAATTCACGTCATCGAAATCAACCATGCTGTAACCATCATAAGGATGAGCTACTGGGTACGGATACATACCTTTGAATGAATGTTCGGGAGAAATGAGCAGCACTCGTCGGCGTCCGCTGACTTGGAGTTGAAAAGAGTCTTCCAATGCGTATCGCGCCGGAGTCAAACAGTCGCGAGCGCCGGCGACGAGTTTCATCGATAAGAGTTGACCAAACCTCTGTGACTGACGAAGCTTGTGAAACCATTCCCAATTGATGCCGATTTGAATATCTTGAATGAAATCACCAGTACAATTTACAAAGTGTTCTCTCAACGGTGGCTCAGCTGTGGTGGTGGGTGCGCGCGCGGCGTTTGAAATTGGCGCCTGGTACACGTCGCTTTCAAATAAAATTGACTTTTGTTTCCACCCTCGGGCACACGACGTGAAGTCTTTGAAAGTGCATCGCATGATCTCAACTTCAGGTTCGCGAATATAATAGTACGAACCGTTCACATTCTTGGAATCATCGCACATCACAAACTTGTGTTTGCTTGAAGGACACATCGCGCACGACCACTGCTTGGGGCCGAGCGCTTCGGCGACGCGATCGAATCCCCAAGTTTGCTCCAAACCAGGGCGTCTGTTGGCGACGTATCGAGAGCTCACATCCCCCAAAACGCCAGTATTCATCAACAGCACAGGAGCACCGCGCATCATGCGTTCATGTGACGCATTATGTGCCCGGACGTTGGAACTTTTGGCGTCGCACACCGCCTCTCCAGTAGCGTCTTCGCCGACGCTCGGTGGATAACGCGCCGGTGGATCCTCCGCTTCCACCCCTCGCACGCGCGATTCGTGCGACACGATATCCAACCGAAACACATCTCTCAGTGTGCGTCCCGGAACTCCTCCGAGATCGCCCACAATCGCCGCATCAGGTACGTTTTTCCGCGCGCGAATCCTCCCTCGACCAAACCGTCCGCCGTCGCTCGCCACCCGCGTCGGCGCATCCCTCGTCGCGTCTACGTCCGTGTTCGCGGTCGCCGAGGCATCATCGTCATCACCAACACTCATGGTTGCGTCGCACGTATGACGTCATACGTCGGTCATGACACGATGGATAACCTCCTCCAGTCGCGCGTCACTTGACTTGACTTAAAAAGGCGTTTTTCCATGGGCGTTTTCGTGCAAAGAAAAATCACACAAATTAACAACGACTCGTCATCAGGGTTTAGCCGCATTGACGTCCACGCGAATAGGCGACGACGACGACGACGGAGGACGTCGAACGCGAGATGCGTGGATAGAAAACATAGAAAACATCGCACACGTCGCCACGCCATGCGACGACGAGGGAGAGACGCGGTGCAGAGGGGGCAAACGTGGGTGGGGTGGGCGAGGGACGCGCGCGAGGCGCGCGCGTCGGGTGCGAGCGCGAAGACGCCGATGGGTGCGCCGAGGGTGATGAGGTCGTGGTTTTCAACGCGCGTGGGTTTGTATGGGCTCAGTGGGTTGCATGTACCGGGTGATTTCGAGCGGTTGGCACGAGAGACGATTGGGAAATGTACGACGATGGCTGGGGCGTTGAAGGCGGCGCCCGCGCGCGCGGCAACTGTCAAAGCGTTGGACGAGATATCTGATGCCGTGTGTACGGTTGTGGATGTCGCCGAGGTATGCAGGCACACACACCCTAATCGCGAGTTCGTGCAAGCCGCTGAACGAGCGTATGTGCAGTTGCAAGATTACGTTGCGGCGTTGAACGCGGATGCTGGGCTGTACGAAGCGTTGCGCGCGGCGCGACGCACTGACGAAGCAGATATGAGCTCAGAGTGTCGACGTGTGGCGTTGACGTTGCAAGAGGATTTCGAGCGCGGTGGTATTCATCTCGAAGGGCGCACTCGCGCAAAATTTGACGACGCACTTTCCAAGAGCTTGGAGTTTGGGATGGAATTTCAGCGGAACCTGGTGCGTCCAGAGCACGTAAACGCCGTCGAGTTGGATGATGACGCCCATCGTTTGCTGCCACGAAAGTTGCAGCAGCGCTTTCAACGATCGGAGTCTACGTCGTCTTGGCGTGGTGTACTCGACGCATCGTCGGCATCTACCATGCTTCGAAGCGCTCAAAACTCAGACGTTAGGCGAAAGGTCTTTGTCGCTTCAAACGCTGGGCCAGAGCCAAACAAGAATGTGTTGGCTAACCTCCTATCTGCACGCACCGATGTCGCGCGCTCACTTGGGTTTCAGACCTACGCAAACTTTGCGATGTCTCCTCTTTTGGCTCGAACACCGGAAGCGGTGCGCGCTTTCTTGCTAGACTTTTCAGACAGCCTTAGAGAACGCGCCAAAGACGAGCGTGCTCTGATTCAAAAATACGCCACCAATAATCATCAATGCGATGGGGTTATATCGACGTGGGACAAGGCATATTTCATGTCACAAGCGCGCGGTAACGAATGTGAGTTCGATTCGAGGGCAATTTCCGAATACTTTCCTCTCGAAGGCGTCATTGTAGGTATCGGCAAGCTTCTCGAGCGAGTGCTTGGATTGGAAATTCAAATGCAAGACTTGGCGAGCGGAGAAGGATGGACCGAAGACCTGAAGAAACTCGTCGTGAAAACGCGCGATGGGGAAATGCGAGGAACTATATATTTAGATCTCTTGCCGAGACCTGGTAAGTTCAATCACGCTGCGCATTTCGTGATTCGTTGTAGTCGAAAGTTGTCACCGACCGAGCGGCAGCATCCGTCTGTTGCGCTTGTTTGCAACTTTGCTGCGAATAGTGGCACCGGCCGCGCACTGCTTACGCATGCAGAAGTAGAAACGCTACTACATGAGTTTGGTCACGCCATGCACTCCGTGTTATCAGACACTGAGTACCAGCACTTGTCAGGAACACGGGCGCCAATGGATATTGTCGAAGTGCCAAGCCACTTATTTGAGCACTTTGCGTGGGACCCAGATGCGCTGAAGCTTCTCAGTAAGCACTATCTGACAAGTGAACCGCTACCGAATGGGATGATAAATGCGCTGCGTAAATCGAAGAGCATATTTGATGCGATCGAGTCGCAACAGCAGCTGGTGTTTGCGATGACAGATCTTGAACTTCACAATCAAACGTCGACGCTCTCACCAGCGTCTATCGGTGATCTCGCGGCGAGCATTCAAAATGAGCACAGCTTGTTTCCTGTAGTGCCAGGAACAAATTGGGAACTAAGATTTGGTCATTTTGTAGGATACGGATCGACGTACTACTCGTACTTGTACGCCGATGTTCTCGCCGAGGATATTTGGAAGCGCTTCTTCGCCGGTGACTCTCTAGCTCCTGGTGCGGGTGAAAGTCTTCGCGACAAGCTTTTACGTCATGGCGGCTCTCGAGATCCTGAACTTTTAGTCAGAGAAGTACTAGGAAGCGATGCATTGTACGAAGTAGGTGGTGGATTTCGCCCGAGGGTATGACGTGTTTTTCAAACTCTACTTTTTTAGTGAAACAACAAATTTTTAGATTTAGTTCAGATAGTGGTAGCAAACGAAGCAAATTTAATCGAATGTGATCTTGGTAGCCTTGACAGACATGTCAACATCTTTAAAATGCGCCCCATAAAGTTTGCTTTCTTTCTTCTTCACGTGTGTACCAAACTTTGTGAGTTCTTCGGGAACTTCAGCTCCAGCTTCGCGCAAAACATTGACGAGTTCGCCAGCCCGCGCTTTGTCGTGCAGGGTGAAGAAAGTATGAGCTAAGCCGGTGTTACCGGCACGACCAGTGCGACCAATTCTATGGACATAATCCTCCGTGGTGAGAGGGAACGTATAGTTGATCACGTACTCGACTTCTTTGATGTCGAGGCCTCGCGCGGCGACGTCGGTGGCAATTAAAATCCGCGACGTTCCCTTCTTGAACGCATCGACAGACTTTTCACGATCAAACTGGGACATGTCACCGTGAATACACACTGCGGGCCATTCTCGGCAAAGTCTTTGGTGCAAATTTGCACACTCCTTCTTATACAATCCGAAAATGAGCGTCCGGGGAACCTCTTTGCCTTTGCCCAAATATTGCTTCATCACACGCGCCAAGTGTTTGTCCTTGTCTTGAGGCTCCACAACCTCAACGATTTGAGTGATACTATGCGATGCTTTTAAACCCTCGGCACCAATTCGCACCTTTACGGGCTCATGCATAAATTCAGACGCAAGAGTTTGCACGCTTTGCGGCCAAGTAGCGGAGAACATGACGGTTTGTCTGTCTGCACGAGTGGCGCCTGCGATAGCTCTAATCTCAGGCTCAAAGCCGAGATCGAGCATTCTATCGGCTTCGTCGAGGACTAGGATCGTAACGCGATCAAGAACAATGACCCCTTCTTCCATGAAGTCGCGAAGACGACCAGGCGTGGCAACAATTACCGCAGCGCCACCGCCCGTTTTCAGTGCGGCTTTTTGTTCATACTTTGGTGAACCACCGTATATGCATACGCACCTCACCCCTGACGCCTCACCAGCATCGTCAAATACTTTTGCCGTTTGCTGTGCCAATTCACGTGTTGGAGCGAGAACCAAACAAATAGGATGCCCCGGTTTGCACGCCGGTTGAGATCGAATTTGTGTCAACGCCGGCATACCAAACGCGAGCGTCTTCCCCGACCCCGTGGCGGCGATGCCAACCATATCATATCCACTCATAATGATCGGCCACGATTGCGCTTGAATAGGCGATGGCGTGCTGAATCCCGCCGTCACGCGCAACAACTCCTTGGAAAACCCCGCATCGGCAAACGTCGACACAGGGGCCAAGTCGGTGGACAAGCCGTCGACTTGCGTAATGGCGAGCTTTTCTCTCGCGCTCGCAATCGCACTCGCCGACATTGACTTCAAAGAACTCGGTGGGTCATAAAACACTCTTTGATACTTTCCACCCGTCTTTGCTAATTCCTTATCGCCTACGTTTGCGTATCCAAACACCGTCGACGCCGATGACGCTTTGTGTGCGGCGTCCCCACCACCACCGTGCTTCTTCATCGCTCCAGAATCGTCACCACCGTCGTCATCCGCGCGCGCGCGTTTCTTGTCTCTTTTCTCAGACTTGTCCTTCTTGTCTTTTTTCTCCTTTTTCTCCTTCTTGCTCTTCTTCATGCCGTCTGATGACCCCATCCTTCGTCGTCGCGCTGTGTCGCGCCGTGTCGCCAAAACGGCGGCGGCTCACCATCGACAGATCGATCCGTCGACGGATCGACCGACGCCATCGATGTCGATGGTTCTGGTGGCGTCACCGAAGTTTTGGTGATGACGACGGTGATGGATGGATTCCATGGTAGAGTCGTGCGTCGTCGTCGTGTGCGAACGTACGACAGAGCGCGACGTAGGACAGCACTCGTACACAAAGGTGTGAGACACGCACACATCACGATGACGGTGGTGCGACGCGCGTGAAGGGCGACGCGGGTGTGTGATTGGTGTCGCGCGCACACCGAGGACGCGCACGACGAACGAACGAACGAACGAACGAACGAACGATGGAGTTTGAGCACGATTACGACCAGGCGTTGATCGATGGCAGTCGACACGTGATGATTGCTGCGAGCATGGAGTCGTCGTCGACGACGTCGACGGCGTCGTCTTCGGTCTCGAAGGAGGCGCTAGAGGAGAATACTCGAGAGGCGGTGGAGCGGTTACGAGACTCGGTGCGCGCGGCGCCGATAGGTGTCGTTCGCGCGCGATTTATTGCATGCATAGTGCCTACGTTAGATGTTCTACGCCTAAGATGTCAAGCGCTGAACGTGGCGCTGGGGAAACCGCACGAGGACGCGCCTCCAAAGGTTGTGGCGAGACGCCGAGTCGCGGCGGAGCAGGCGCTCGAGACGACGCGGGTGGCGTTGGAAAAGATGATGGGTGGTAGCATCGAGGAGGACGTGAGTGTGCGCATATTCAGTGCATTAGTAGGCGCGTTGTCGTTACCACGCATTGGCGCGTATGAAAGTGTGTGCGAAGAGGTGCTATTGACGTTGCGCGCATTTTGCGCGAGCGCTCGAGGAGCGGAGGACTCGTCAACCGCCGCGTTTCAAAGCGAGCGCCTGGCACCAATGGTTGGCTTTACTATCTCTACATTACTCACCATATCACATGAAGAAGCAAGTGCAGGGGCGCTGGGGAGTAAGTCGTTGCGATCAAGTGCCTTGCTCACGCTCGAGAGAGTGATTCATTTCATTGGCGACGCCGACGCACTGGCGTTTTTTCTTCCGGGCGTCGTGTCTGGCTTGACGAAGGTTTTGGTAGCTGGGAGTGGCATTCGAGCAAACGAAGGTGCAGGACCAGGTGGTACCGCTAGTGATGGCGTTGAATACGCGTTGATCTCGTTATCTTCGATTTTAACGCTCGTTTTGAACGACAATTTATACGAGAGCCATGTCAGCGGTGGCGAAAACAAAACGAATAAAGCGGACACCTTACAGGACGCGTTGAAAGAGATTGTGTCTCGCTCTTCGCGTGAAGACGACGAAGTTTCGCTGCAAAAATTGCAAACACCAGTATTAAATGATCAAATGTCCACTGGAGACGTTTCCGAAAGAAGTTTCAATGTTAAACGAGACGGTGAATGGTTGCGAAACACAGCGCCGCGCGTTGAAACAGCTTTACTCGCAACAATCCCACCATTTGTCAGTAGCGCTCGCTCATCAGTGAGATTGGCCGCGGCAAAACTAGCAGGACAAGTGCTTCAACACTGCTCTGATGTTCTCGGACTCAAGGTTCGACGCAAAATGCTTGAATGTTTGCTAACGCTCAGCGGAGATTCTTGGTCTCAAGTCTCGACGCCAGTTTTGGAAGACTTGCGGTCGCTAGATAAGCTTGGGTGTATCAACACTGACGATTTGGAAATTCTGATCAAAGATGATTTAAGCACACTCGCGGATGTGCTTCGTCAAGATTCAGCTGCGGCTGCAGGGCATTTGCAGCGACTTTGTACTGAGCTCGAGTTCACCGGGCCGAGCCGTCTCAAGGAAATACTTTTTATCAGTCCAAGCTCGCGGCAAAGCCTGTGCTTGAACGTTGTTCAGTGTTTAGTGCTCACGTCACACGTCTCATTGAAAGAAAGAGCCGCAAAGGCGGTGCATCTAATTGACCTCGGGGATGCCTCGGTATCTACTGACACACTTCCGAGAGAACCGCGGCGATTGCAGTATTTTCCAGAGTCATCAATGTATACGAAGTTTGCGACCATCTTAAGAATTCTGGGGCAAGCCACAATAGCAGAGAGTGATGTACTCGTCGAGCCGCAGCTTGTGCCGATCGCGCAATTCTTTTTGGGTGCGCTCAGAGATGGATCAGAAGCAGACCATACGGGCGACGCACTCGTCGTGGCTGGAGCATGGCAGAGGAATGCAACTGCGCACGTAATCGCTCTGAATGAAATCATCCATGGAGTCTTGATCGGAAATCATATCGACAGAAAGTATCTCACGCAAATGTGTGGTCTAATTCTTGAGGAATATGTGTGCAGCGAGGTGTGGGAGCTAGATGCGTTGAATCCTGACAATGCTTCATTGTTGCGTGCCATAATGGAAGGCTTGGGCGTCATTGGCCAAGGCTTGGGGACAGATTACATACGCACCAGTTCGTTCTTAACATCTGCATTGTGTCCGCTACTAGATAAACTTGGAGAAAACTCGGCTGAAGTGAGAGATACTGCTGCGCTGGTTCTGACTAGAATCGCCATACGCGGTGAGTACGCCTCTGCTGCTGATGATTCCCCAATTGGTCGACTCGTCGTTGCAAATGGAGATTACGTTGTGGATATGCTGTCAAGATATATCCGACATTTAGATCAGCACCCACGTACTTCGCAGCTCTTCGCCGCCGTGTTGAGGAGAACGAACGCCGCAAGGAGTATGGTGAGGCTCTTGGCTGAACCAATTCGTTCAGCTTTGCGCACGCTATCAATTACATCACGGAACCGATATCAAGACCATTCTCGAAACTTTTTGTTAGTGACTCGAGAATATTGTCGAGCTATTGTGGGTGAAGTCGAAAGTATTTGCACGAAATCGAAGTCAGTAGTTGGTGCAGTGCAAAAGTATCATCCGGAAGAGCCCGATAGCGATGATGAACTTACCGAGATTTTTGTCGACGAGTTATCAAGCAGCCTCTCTGAAGACATCGAAGGCACTCGAACGAATTGCATCAGTCGAGCACGTCTTTTGCAGTCTATGGTGGTTTCTAGTCTCGAAATACTTGAGACGATTGGGGGATTGTTAGAGTCTCCTGACGCTGGTGTTCGGAGTTTAGCCGCAAGGTCGTGCGCACTCGTCATGCAGAGTCTTGGTAAAGCGGAGTCTGCATTGAAAGATGAAAAGTACACTTTAAAAGTACTGCAGTCTTATAATGGTCTAGATTCCATTCCGTTCGACTTGACCTCTCTCCATAAAGAGGCTCGGGTTTTGCCTCACGTTCATGATATGTGGCCTCACGTTGTTTCATCGTTGAGCGATAAAAACCGCATCTCTATTCAACCAGAGCCATTTGAGGCAACTTTACAACTTTTAACAACAATGGCCATTGTTAGTGGCGGGGATTTCATTGCAAAACGCATGCACACGGATCTATGGCCATTTTTAGCGCGAGTTCTTGAACATGGCGTGCGCCACGTTGATCTTCAAACGCGTTCATTGGATTCACTTACTATTGCAGACACCATCGATACAGGGCTGCTTCGCACATCAGAAATTTCACCGGAGCTTACAAAAAGTATTCGTATACTGATTCTCAAGGCGTTGACTTTGATTGCGTCCGATAATTCTTCCAAAGATGCACTTCGAGACCTCGTTACTCCTGCCATTCCAATCGTATCAAAACTAGCTACTTCTCACATCTCTTCGACAGAAGTACAAGAGGCTGCCAAAAAAACGTTGACTTCGTTTGCGAACGTCAATGCAGACGAACTATGGTTACACCTTATGCTTTTGACTGCTTGTTCAGGAGAAGTATACACGATTTCATCTCCCACGTGTGCTGGTGGTCGGTGCTCTCTCCCAACAATTGAAGAGTTGCTGCCCTCATGTGGGTCGAGTCCTGACAAGCGCGCCGTCATTGAGGGAGAATTTGCTCGAGATCTCTTAAAATCTTTAGCATTATAGTCTCATTAGCAATTACTCTAGTCTAGATTCTAATACAAGCACGCGCACGTGCTCGCTTTGAGCAACAAATCAGGGGCTCGTTTCTCACTGCTTCGACCAGGTTCGCATCACAATCCTTGACGGTGTTTAGCCATCGTCTCATGGCTCAGCATGAACGCATGTTGACGGATATCGTATTCCTTGATATTTATGATTGTCGAAATAGACGCGAGCTTCGTGAATCACCCCTCTCCACGGTAAAAAGTATTGGACTGTTTGTAACCCATCGAAAAGCACCGATGCCCCATACGTCGCAAATTGTCCAATTCCTGGCAAAGTGCCGTCTTTCGTCGCATAGGGTGGTAGAATATTAGTAAACATTTCCTTTATGCTAGAGATATCACCATTGAAGCGATTTGATGAGTCTGTGTGAAAGCTATTGCCGACAGTAATCTTCTCATGCAAGTTACCAGTGACATTGAAAAATGGTTGAAATACATACTGACCCATGACGGAAGGATCCGCAATACCACGCAGCTTGTCATTGATATAGACTTTTGTGGTGTTCGAGACTCCATCGTACGTGCAAAGTATTTTAAAACTTTCTCCGTCGCGCGCTGTGAAGCCCTTTGCTTTCACAGCCGAGTCGATGACGCGCAGGCCACCTCCAGCGCTTAGCGGTAGATTGTTGTAAGAATCCATGTAAGTCTGCGTTCCGAACCTTATCTGTCCAGAATCGGTGACATACACGACAAGAGAACCTCCACAGAGTGGTTGGTACGGCGCACATCCACCAATCGTCAAAATTGTCTGCGCAACGGCGCCCGAACATGGAATGCACCACCACCATGAAACGTACGCGCACCAGGGATTACAAATCGGCAGTGCATCGTAGGTGACGACAGTTTCGACGGAAATTCTTCGACCAGCTCGTTCATATAGTCCTGTGTAGATGCGTCATTTAATACATCATGGTAAAATAATTAATTGGAAATGCGGTGCAAGAGTTTTGATAATTAATTCGAAATAAATAATTCTTACCTGGTAAGTCATATGTGCACGGTGCATTATCGCATCTATTAAACATCGAAACTTGGCCGTCGACGAGATGAAAAGCGTTCCCTGCACGATATACGAAATCTGCGGTGCGGCAACGAGTTCCAAACCGCGGTAAAATCACATTATCGATCTGTAGTTTGCGGAATTACATTGTTCGAATTAATTAATTTTCATAAAATTTGAAAAATTAATTTACCACATAAAGCTCGCCATTGAGCGCATGCTGACCTGATGCCATGTCCTACATCATACTGAGTATTGCACATAGTGAAATTGTAAACTAATTCGCTGTACCGGTGAAATAATTCGTGCATAATTACTATTGGGTGCCCTGGCCGAATTAATTAATCCAACCTCCGTATAGAAAGTCTTGTGAGCTCACCTCGAATTATCATCTGAAAGTAGTTCTGGACCGGCAATGTGCGGCATAACCACACTAGGATTGCTCATGGCGCAGTAAAGTCCAAGACATGCTGTTTCAGCGCCATAAATTAAATTGTTACCACCCTGGATAAGCAGTCAATCTATCTGTTGGTAATTAATTATTTCGATGGATATCGCACCTCGGAATACGACGAAAGCGCAGTAATTAATTCAGTATCATCTGATATGTCTTTTGAAAGCCAAGGATTGTAGTATTCTTCGTAAATACTGCTCAATTCCTCCCTTCGTGGTATAATCATGAGCATAATTAAATCGTACATTAAAGCGCTTTGGCTGTTAACAACGTTTTCTTGCGTCGTTGCGAGTTCGCCGAGTAATTTGAACCACGCAGCGTTATTTGGCGCAAATATTGTGGAATCGCCAATATCATAACCGTGTCGCTGTAACTCAGGTCTGAGACCCAGTACGCTTACCAGTTCTTCGTAAATGCGCAGTTCTGGCGTGCGCTCGATGCGGTCGTAGAGGCTCAATCCTAGTTCTGCAGTAGGTGGAATGAGCATAGCATCTAGAATACCTAAAACTCCATTTGTCGTCGGAATATCACGCCTGATGAGCTCCGCCGAGTTCAATCTTCCTTGAATGGTCAGCCGTGTTTTGGAAGGCAACAGAAATCCCAACACTCTCGGCACGAGCGAAGCGTAATCTTCAATTATACGAATTTTCTTGGCAGCTGATGCGCCTGTGAATGTGCTTGTTTCTTTGAGCAATCCAGGATACATCAACTTCGTAGAAAACTCTTGTTGCTCTCGAATGAGTCCTACGCGAAATGTAAGTCTGTCGTCTACAACTGCGCGCGAGCCGATGACATGATACTCAACAATTTGTTTCAACAGTGCATCTTGTAGCAATAACTCTTGAAACTCCCAACCCAGATATACTAAAGCGAGTTGAATAGCGACGTTTGTTGGTGCGAACGCAATACCGTCGACAAAAACGTTACTTTCAGAGGGTGTATCTAGCTCAAGGAGAAGCGCGGCATTTATTGGCGCTCGCAACATATTTGCAAACATTGACAGTTCGCTTCGCAATGATATCTGACGAAATGCCGTCAAAGTTGGTGGTATGAGTATGTCATCGATTACGTGCACAATTCCGGTGCATGCATAGATATCAGGAGCGACAATTCGAGCATTATTTGATTCGTGACTGCTCGTTGCGAGGCCCAAAATCCGGACACTTCGCTGCGCAAACATAGCAACATCTGCCATGTCAATCATAATTCCAGGCGCTTCAATTTGCCCAGGAATAGCGCTCAGGATGGAATTAACACCCACGGGCTTGAGCTGTTGACCGTACGAAAAGCTAGTCGTCAGATACTTTTCCAGACCAGGACTGTTTGCGTTGTCACCATTGAGTGCGCTTGCCTCTGTGTACAGCAGAATGGAAAGCAAAAGCGTGACATCAGTAAATACTGCACTCTTCGTTAATTGTGTGCGTTTGAAGAATCGACGCCATGCTCGATCAGATCCAAGAAAGTATACCTTTAATGGACGAGCCGGTGTACAAGATTTGATACTCGACACACCTTGTGGATCAAAGTCACCATCGTCCTCGCTCGACTCAACCTGAACTCTTAGAGCTTCTGTTGCTTGATAGGCTTGAAACGTTATACTTAACTCAGGTATTCTGCTTGCAATCGAGTAAACACTTGAGAATGCACTTGCTTGCGAAACCAAAAACGCATCGATGATGTTCACATTTAGTAAATCACAAAGCTGGAGATTTCCCACAAGAACATTTGCAAATCTCCCTAATTCATTGTAAAATCGTATTTGTCGGACATTGGTATTTTGTGAGATTTTCACTCGTAACTGTGAGTTTGCTGCAGTAAGAACATTTGATGAATACGTTTCCAACACATCACCATCGCGCAGTGCTCGCATATTTATGAGTCCTTTAATGAACGACGTTTCAAGAATTTTGCACGCGGTTGTACCATCCATCGAAGTAATATTACTCAAACCTCTGTTATAATTCAATGAACTTGCTTCGAATGCGTCATCGGGGATGACAAGGAGCGTCAATCCTGTTTGACTTTGAGCACCTGCGAGCGTCCCGAGATACTGCAACGTTTCACATTCCATCAGTCCGAAGTCGAGCAACTCGGTAAAGTATCGAAAAGATGAGTTTTGGGACACATTAGGTAATGTTTCATTAAGGCGCTCGCGTAGTGCTGTTGCGAATGACACGCCTGTGAAATTTTGACAATTCGTAGCATTCGTAGAGATTGCTTTCAGGAGGAGAGCTAGACCAACGACGTTCCATCGTTTCCACGACGCTCCATGTCGCATCCCAGCGCCGCATGTGTGGTACGTACGCGAGATTTGACTCTGTTTACAGCACTCTCAAAGCGGCAGGTTATGGTGGCTCACACGCGCGCGTGCGCGCTGTGGATAAAAAACGTTACTTTGATGGGACATGCGAACAAATTTTCCAATTCTAATGCTAATTCTGCAGTGCTATTGTTCGTGTACATACCAAGTGATGGTACGTGCTAATTTCTACTTCGGTGCAATCAGCTTGCGCTGATGCGCGAGGAAATACTCAATGCTGCGCTGGACTACGCCAGCTAGAGTCACGACTCCCCCAATGATGGCACAAATGCCAGTCAAGAAAGCCCCAAAAGACGATCGTGTTTCTTTGAAATCTACGCGAATTGCGCTCAAGTCATACTCGAAAAACACGCCGGCTTGTTTGTTAGAAACTAAACCTAAAGCGTTCGGCCGGGCTTTTGAGTAAGATTCCGTAACACTGTACTGATTTGTACTAATCTTTACGTCTGAGTTCAGTGGCGTGTACGTCGTCGGCACGACGGTCAAGAAGTACTGTTGCACTGAGTTGGCTGGAATCGATCGCTGGGTTCCATCTAAAGGACTAACTATACCAGGGAATCCTTCACCGAATGATAATCGATGTATTGTGTGCGTTAGGTTGAGATTTGTGTGCACGTTGAGCTTGACCATTTGAAGCCCAAGCGACAGGGAGCGTCCAGGTGAAATCACAAAACTCCCGGGAACACGGTTCACCTCGAGATAGCCCTTAACCTCACATCCCTCTTGATCTTTGTTTTCAAACGCAGCTTCAATTCCGTTCGGAAAGTACTCCTTCAAGAGATCGTTAAATCCTCCAAACAGTTGCAGTTGCGCTGGCCTTTTTTGCTCCAGCTGTGAGGACGCTGTTTCTGTTTCATTCAACATCTTGACAGCGGTGGCAATTTCTTGTCGTCTATTCGGTGCCTCGGTAGAAAATTCTGTGCTAAGTAACTTTCCATTCCTATCTAATCTCCGCTTCTTGATGTGACCATCGTGCACATCGTAGTGTTGCTCGCCCGCTTTATCCGACGTATCCAGGGCGATTAAGTCACACGCCATGCTGTGAAACGTAATATCAATATCAATTTTCATTCTCTCGGCGTTCGCTACGTGCTTATTGATTCCATGCTTGTCCACTCTCAATTCGCTCGCAATCGACGTTGTTCGGTAGGCAAAATATTCGCCAAAGAATAGGAACAAGCACAACACCCCGCACGCAAGCGTCGTGATCGCTCCCGACACCGAATCGCCGCCAGCATAGTCTTCCTTGAGCTTAGGGTTGGCATCCAACGCTGCAACAGCTCGACTTAATCGCCTCGATGGCGTCGCGCGATCCCCATCGCGATCATCACCAATACGGTCACTTACGTTTCTGCGCGTTAATCCATCTCGTCGATCTTGCATTCTCTTCTCTTTGAAGACGATAGAGCGCACACGAGAGAGAGAAAGTCAGCAAAAACCCTCGACAGTACGTGCAATATTTATGATTACACGTCAATGCACAGTGTTGTGCGTGTCCCGTGTAACACGCGCTCTGGTGTGACGAGGGTGTGTGTACATCTTGTCCTCACGGTGGTAGCAGACAGCGTGGGCGTTTCGTCTCGACAAGGATGAGCTCTAAAAATTATCATTAAACATCCTAATCATCGAGCAAAAGAGTGCAGGGAAGTACTATGGTTCAATCCGTCTCACTTAAAGTAATTGCACGGCGGCGATCGATGGAATTTTTTCTCGAAGCTTTTGCGTCACGGCCACGCGCACCGTCATGACCGACGCCGCGGGTCCGCTGAGTTTGATCTTAACAATCGGTTCTTCGATATCTATCAGCTCCAATTCGCCACCACCAGTACCAGCGAGGTAAGGTCTGATTTCGTCCAACGTTGCCTCGACGTTTGCTTCGTTCAACTCCAATCCACCCAACTCGTCTTGCACTTGCACCACCTCCATTATGTCTGGAATCTTCTCCATCAGGCGTTTTTCGATACCCATTTGCATGGTCACCGTACTCGACGGACAGCTCCCGCACGCGCCTTTGAGTTTCAGTTTTACCGCTAATCCATCGATTTCTACCAACTCGACGTCTCCACCGTCCGCGATCAAATACGGGCGCACTTCGTCGAGCACGAGTTCAATGTTATCCGCCGTCAACTCGAGCGTGTCATTTATCGAGCCCGATTCCGTGGCTCGCGTCGTCGTCGTCGTCGTCGTCGTCGTCGTCGTCCACATCGTCGTGCGTCTCGACGATGTCGATGTCGACGCACTTAATGCGCGGCGGTAGTGCGTGCGTTGTTGCGTCGTCAACGTTCTCGTCGTCGACGCGGTCATCGTCATCGTGCTCAAGGTCATCGTCGCGAGGGCGCGTCGACGTCTCACGCGTCGGTCGATGGTCGTGCGCTCGTGTTTTTGACTTTGACCCACGCACGCGTGCCTTTCGTTCGCGTCGTCGTCGCTTTGGCGAGCGCTTTCGACCGCGATGGGTGATCGATCGATCGCTCGCTCGGCGAGGGCGGGGGTTCCTATTCATGATTGGCCCATGGAGTCCCCCCCTGGGCTATTAAAAAAGGGTTTCAGCGCACCCATCGGGGCGACACACACACGAGAGCGCCGCGCGCGTGGAGGGGGCGATGTTGGCGATGTTTCACACCAGTGGACGCGTGGTTCTAGGTAAAGGATTGCGTATCGCGCGACCGAGAGCGGGTGAACATGGGAATTACGTCAACTACATCCCACGACGGGGCGTGCGAGTCGTCGCCCAGTCGCAGTCGCAGTCGCAGTC
>Ga0181552_10001446_pt1 | contig 18046 bp, 10 predicted proteins | sample 011ome_18_FD_130583 | JGI IMG/M metagenome (GOLD analysis project Ga0181552, IMG submission 130583) | Coastal salt marsh microbial communities from the Groves Creek Marsh, Skidaway Island, Georgia - 011501BT metaG (megahit assembly) | ecosystem: Environmental > Aquatic > Marine > Intertidal...
AATGACGCCTTATTTGAAATAGAAAAACCCACAATTAAAGGAATAGGGGTGGATAATCTTCCTGTACATGTCCAAAACAGCCTTATATTGACCGGAAATGAATTAGGCAGATTGGGAAATTGCTATAAATTACCTAACCTTGAAATAATTTCCAAACTAAAAAATCAGGGTGAGCTAAAGCATATTTTGGAATTAAAAAATTTAAACGAAAAAGAGAGAAAAGTTCACCTAATGGCAAAAGAACTGCTTAAAAAACAAAAAACTGAAGAAGCACTTGCGGTATTATGTAGCCTTTAAAAAAGAGGGGGTGAGAGCATTAAATTTAGTGAAGCTTCAATATTAATCTTAGTTTAGTAACAAAACTAATATTTAGGGTTATTTAAACCCTTATTAATTTTTGTTTTAATCAGAAGTCTTGATAACCTAAATCATTATTGAGTTTAAATACGTCCTCTGGATTGAAAGCATCTATAGATACAATCTCTAGCTGTTTGTTAAGTAAGTCAACCTTCCTTTGATAATTTTGGTTCCAATCCTCTAAAGAAAATTCATTTGATGATTTCATAGATTCAGATAGGACTTTCATAGCGCTTAGGACAGCTTTTATCTGATTTGGTATCCATTGAGTGATAGGAGTTCCTCCTGTTGCTTTAGGATATGCGGTATTCTGCATGATATATTTTTGAACAAATTGCCAGTGACCATTTCTGAATAAATATATTTCTTCATATACCTTCATCAATTCTTGCATACCCAATTGATCATCATCATTAATTAATCGATTTGCAAGAGGATTATCGGACATTTGTTGTGTTAGTTCTAAAAAAAACTTTTGAACACACACTGGTCTATATTGTCTAAGATCTAATAAGTACTCTGTTAATTGATTTTTAGGATAGTAATTTAATACTCCACTTACGATATCTGCTGTAGGGATAATGTTGTCTTGAGCACCTGTTTGCCCTCTATATGCGTGTGGTTCTTCCCAAACTCCCTCATATAATAAACCATTTGGAAAAATATCTTCATTTCCTTTTACACCCATTATAAAAACTCTGAAGTCGTTGTAATGTTTCCAACGTGAGGCTTCCCACATTAACTTCCTTCGGTCATTCATTTTATGTAAAGTGTCGGCAAGTAACTTTACAGAATCATTTAATACTTCTCCAGTTTTGTTGCTATCTACTATGCCAAAAACAGATTTAATCATATCTGGAGAATACTGATTAATATCAACATGTAGCATAATAAATCCTCTCTCATCATCCATGCCTGAAAATTTAACAGCCATAGATAGATTTGTCCATTCATATCCTCCAAGTTTGTCTATTTTAACATAGTTGCCTAAGCTATATGCAAAATGATAGTCAATCCATGGATAAACCTCTAATTTTTCAGAAACTGCTACAAAAGGTTGAGCAATATTTTGTGGAAGTAAATCATGAGCTTTGCCATATTTACCTGTTTTCAAAAACGTATGGTGTGCTGGTGCTAAAGTATAGGCAGATGTAATAAAACTATAGGCTCTAAACAAAGAAGCTAAAACAAATTTATCCGTTTCAGTGTAGACTAAATTTTTGTAGTTGGTGATTTTGATCACTTCAGCTTCAAACTCACCCTCAAAACTTAAAAGTCCTGGATTGCCATCTGTTTTTCTTATCGGCATATTATCTAACAATTTTTGAATTTCAGAATACCTTTCTGGAAGTACAGGTAGAGGCTCTGAAACTGGCAAAAATCCATTTATAGGGTCTATTGAAAAAAACCCATCAGTAAATATCTTCATCTTGTTATAATAATATATTAATGTCCTCGTTTTCTACATAAATATAACAATATTAAACATATTATATGTAAAACCTAACATATTATATGGAGAAAAAAGTCTCATCTCAACTTTAATTAAATTTAAAACATCTACAATTAGCTACTATTAAATTACAATCAGTGGAATGGGATCAACTTCAAACGAAGTTGAGTTTAAAAAATAAGATAAGCGCAATTGTAACTGAAATTGAATCCTATAGCAATCAACTCCTAATCAATAAAGAAATTGTAAGTGATTATCAAAAACTACTTAGCGGAGAAGAACGAAAATTTGAATTAGGAGAGAGTGCGTTATTTTATATCATAACAAGAGAATCCAAGCTCATCGAAAGCAAGTTGAAAGAAATCGATGCCGAATACACCCTTTTAGTATCAAAAAGCAAACTCTTTAATGTGATTTCGACAACTACACCGGAGTGGAATGAAAACAGTTAAAGTTGCGTACAGCGATCAACAGGGGGTAAAAGAATAATAAATCAGTTAATTCCTCTTATTTTTTTCTCCCAATTCCAAGCTGATCGCATACTGTCATCAAGACTTAATTGAGCCTTCCAACCAAGCAGTTGGTTTACTTTAGTAGTATCAGCGTATGCTTCAGTTATATCTCCTGGTCTTCGATTTGTAATTATGTAATTAAGAGACACCCCTGATACGCGTTCAAAACTTTGAATGACTTCTAAAACCGAATTACCCTTTCCTGTTCCTACATTAAACACCTCAAGTCTCTTATCAAAGGTATTTTCATATAATTTCTCAAGGGCTACAACGTGTGCTTTTGCTAAATCAACCACATGAATATAATCTCTAATACAGGTTCCATCTGGTGTTGGATAATCATCCCCAAACACCATTAATTGATCTCTAAGACCAGCTGCAGTTTGAGTTATAAAAGGTACTAGATTTTGTGGAGTGCCTTTTGGAAGTTCTCCAATATGATTTAGTGGATGCGCACCAACTGGATTAAAATACCGAAGATTAACCACACTGAATATCGAATTGCTTGTTACAGCATCCTCAAGAATTTCCTCCCCTATTTGTTTGGTATTTCCGTAAGGAGAATTCGCTTTGATAATCGGTGCTGATTCTTTGATAGGTATTTGAGCCGCTTGTCCATATACAGTACAAGAGGAACTAAATATGAAATTGAATTTTTTGTTTTTGCGTTCAGCATTGTGAAGAATATTAATCAGAGGGATAATATTGTTTTCATAATACTTAAGCGGATTTTCTACACTTTCACCTACCGCCTTTGAGGCTGCAAAGTGTATCACTCCATCAATATCATAACGATCAAATAAGTCATTGACTTTTGATTTATCTTTTAGATCAATCTTTTCAAAGATGGGACGCACACCAGATGTTTTTTCTATACCCTCTAAAACTTCCATAGTTGAGTTTGAAAGATCATCTACAATAACCACTTCAAATCCTTTAGCGATGAGTTCAACTGTTGTATGCGAACCAATAAATCCAAGTCCTCCAGTAATCAATACCATAAAAATTCCTAATAAATTAGTTCAAAGATAGCCAAAAGTAAGGGTGAAATTAAAATTTAATTACCAAAATGAAGATATGATTATCAAGATATATCCTTTCCTATGATAACTCCACACAAAAAACATAAGTTCTTGTAGGATACCCTAACCTATTTAAAGTTTTGTCGATTCTCGCTCAATTAAAGTAGTTCGAACTACCTCTGTACGATCCGGTATATTGGACTTAGATTCAATACGTTCGATTAACATTTGAGCAGTCTTTCTACCTATATCTTCTCCGTGTTGATCAATTGAGGTAAGTGGAGGATTAGAATACTCCGATAAATATCCATTGGTAAAACCGATGACCATTAATTTAGGGATATTCATATAGTGAACTACGCGCAAGGTCTGAACTGCTAAAACTTCATTGACACAAAGTACTGCATCTACATCTACTCGTGACAAATAATCAATAAGCATTTCATCTTTAATAATCATCGAAGGATAGTATTGAATTAAAGACTCATCTATTGTTAACCCACATTCTTTTAAGGCTTTTTTATAACCAGCGATACGGAATCGACCAACACTAATGTGTTCCTCCGTAGATAAAAAACCTATTTTTTTCTTACCCTTATTCACAAAATGTTTAACAGCTCTATAAGCACTATCTTCATCATCAACTACCACTTTATCCCCTTTGATGCTGTGTTCAACTCGATCAAATTGAACAATTGGGATTCCAACTTCATTAAGGGCTTTTAAATGATCAAATGATTGGTTTAATTCTGTTTCAGAAGATAACGACAAAATCAATCCATCGACTTGATTTCGAAGTAAGAAATCAATGTTTGATTTTTCACTTTCTAATAAATCTTCCGTATTCCCAATACTAACATGATACCCCCGTTGATTGGCATAGGCATCTACCCCACGAATCACGGAAGTAAAGAAAAAATACCTTAAATCGGGAACAACAACACCAATATGTTTGGACAGACGATTTTTTAAGGCTAATGCCATTAAATTGGGTTGATAATGATGCTCTTTTGCATAGGCAATTACCCTATCTTTTGTTTCTTGACCAATTTCAGGACTATCTTTTAAGGATTTTGAAACCGTAGATATGGAAACATCTAAAGCTGTTGCAATATCTTTAAGGGTAGTTTTCTTTTTCACGATGTTGAAGTTTGGCCTATTAAATTTACAAAATTATCGATAAAACTAAAAATTTGTAGTTAATTTTTTAGTAATAAGAAATGGCTTCAAAAAAAAACCTCCTGTCGGAGGCTTTCTAAAATCGTAATTAAGCTATTAAATATATTGATTGATGATATTCTCAAAAAGCTCCTGTTTACCAGAAATGAGCTGTGGTTCTCCTACTGATTTTGCAATCTCATAGAGTTCTTCAAAATTGACCGCTCCCTGCTCAAAAGCCTTACCTTTTCCAGAATCAAATGAACTATAGCGCTCTGAAAACATCTTTGAATAAGCAGATTCACTCAGGATCTTATCAGCGATTAACAAGCCTCTTGCAAAGGTGTCAGCTCCACCAATATGAGCATGGAAAATATCATCTAAATCTGTTGAATTTCTTCTGAGTTTTGCATCGAAGTTAATTCCTCCTCCTTGAAGCCCTCCTGCTTTTAAAAACTCTATCATGATTTCTGTAACCTCCGTAATATTATTTGGAAATTGATCCGTATCCCATCCGTTTTGATAATCACCACGATTAGCATCAATACTACCCATCATTCCATGAGAAGCTGCTACCGCTATTTCATGCTGCATTGTATGATTAGCTAAGGTCGCATGATTAACTTCTAAATTAATTTTAAAATCATCTTGTAATCCAAATTGATTTAAAAAACCCACTACTGTTGCTACATCAAAATCATATTGATGCTTACTCGGTTCAGCTGGCTTAGGTTCTATAAAGAATGTTCCTTTAAATCCTTGAGCTCTTGCATAATCTCTTGCTTTTTGCAAAAAGATACCCATATGCGCTACTTCGCGTTTAAGGTCGGTGTTTAAAAGTGACATATAGCCTTCTCTACCTCCCCAAAACACATAATTTTCTCCATCTAAAGCTATGGTAGCATCTATAGCCATTTTCACCTGCGCTCCTGCTCGAGCTACTACCTCAAAATTAGGATTGGTCGCTGCTCCATTCATATAACGTGGATTTGAAAAACAGTTGGCTGTCCCCCATAATAATTTCACACCAGAAGCTTTCTTTTTTTCGTTAATATAGGAGACGATTGCCTCAAGGCGTTTCTCCGATTCATTCAAGCTGCTTCCCTCACGTACCAAATCAAAGTCATGAAAACAGAAGTAATCAAATCCCAATTTTGTGATAAACTCAAACGCAGCATCTGCTTTTGCTTTTGCCGATTCGATAGGATCTGCAATCTGATCCCAAGGATATACCAATGTACCAGGACCAAAAGGATCCGCTCCTGTTCCACAAAACGAATGCCAATAAGCCACGGCAAACTTAAAGTGTTCTCTCATGGTCTTTCCTGCTACGAGTTGATCCGGATTATAAAATTTATAAGCCAAGGGGTTATCCGATTCTTTTCCTTCATACTTAATTTCTCCAATTCCTTTATAGTACTCTTTATTTCCTAGTAATGTCATATCGTTAGGTGTTATTTTTTTAGTTCATATTAATAATACTATCGTTATTTGTGTTTACTTCTTAAGGCTTTTCAATTCCTGTTCTAACTGCTGTTTCCAAAGTTCATAAGCAGCACTATAAGCCTGTTTATCTTCTTGAGGCTGATAACTCAACTTATAATCATTCTCTTCTACCAAAGCTGAATACGCCTGAACATCTCCATCCACTAATAAACAAGCTCTTGCAGCACCAATCGCACCTGTGGTATGATAAATTGCAATTTCTACATCCAGCAAGGTAGCGATGGTTTTTGAAAAAATCTCTGAACGAAAAAGATTATCATCGCCTGCTTTAATCATCGAGAGTTGTACTCCATCCCGCTGCATAATTTCAACACCATACACAAAGGCAAAAGCAATCCCTTCTAAAGACGCCCTACACATATGTGAATTTTGGTGACGATTTAATTCCAATCCTTTGATGTGTACTCCTAAATTGATATTACCCAACATCCGTTCAGCGCCATTACCAAAAGGAAGTATACGTAATCCTTCAGAACCAATAGCAACTTCTGCTGCTAGCTCATTCATTTGAGCATAGGTAGCTATAGCTAAATTTTCCTTCATCCATCGATACAGTATACCTGCTCCATTAATACATAGAAGTTTGCCGATAATTGGATGAGAGCCACTATAGTTGATATGGGCAAAATTATTAACCCTGGAACATTCCTTAACCGATAACTCATCACTAAGCGCATAAACTACACCCGATGTTCCACCTGTAGCAGCAACTTCTCCTGGTTGAAGAACATTTAAAGACAAGGCATTATTAGGTTGGTCACCTGCTCTATACAAAATTGGAGTTCCTTCTAATAATCCCACAGCAGCAGCACCCTCTTTGGAGAGTCGTGACTGTATTCCAACAGTAGGAACTATATCAGGAACCAAGGAGGGATCAATCCCATAATAGGTCATTAGTGATTCCGCTAGGCTATCTTCTTTAAAATCCCAAAAAATACCTTCAGATAAACCAGAAATAGTTGTTTGAATCTCACCACTAAGCTTGTAAGCGATATAATCCCCTGGAAGCATAAATTTATAGATTTGAGCATAAAGCGCTGGTTCATTTTCACGAACCCATCGAAGTTTGGAAGCCGTAAAATTACCTGGAGCATTTAAATAATGGGCTGCACAGTAGTCCGCTCCTAATGCTTTATGAGCTGTATTTCCGATACCAACAGCCCTTGAATCACACCATATAATTGATGGACGAAGTGGCGCTCCTACTTTATCCACAAGAACTAACCCATGCATCTGATACGCTATCCCTATTCCTAAAATATCATTCTTAGACACCCTAGTTTTTTCAAGCAATTGATGAGTTCCAACGCATAGATAATCCCACCAAAGCTCAGCATCTTGCTCTGCCCATCCATTTTGATGAGAAATCATTTCCATTTCAGTAGTTGGATACGAGATTACTTCAACAGCTATTCCACTTTTAATCTCAACTAATGCAAATTTAATCGAAGAGCTTCCTAGATCAAATCCTATATAATACATATCTCATTTTTAGTTAGTTAAATATAATAAAAAAAGCAGGGCTTTCGCCCTGCTTCTTCCAGTAAATACGTTAGTATTTAACTAAACTATAGGATTAATAACCTGGATTTTGTTGAAGTACTCCTCCACTCAAATCAATAGCATTTTGAGGAATTGGGAACACTTCATACGCAGATTTATAAGGATTCATTTTAGCTTTTAAGGTAGTAACTGTTCTAGATTCGTTTTCTACATAAGCAGCCATTACTTCAGCCATATTACCATAACGTCTTAAATCAGTCAAACGATGTCCTTCCATACCAAGCTCTAAACGACGCTCCATACGAACAGCTTTACGAGCTACAGCAGCATCAGTCCAAGCAGAATTATATAATCCGATTACATAGTTCGCTGCATTATTTCCGGCTTCATCTTTAACCCAAGTCATGTTCATCGCACGCTCACGCACTTGATTAACATATCCACGGGCTTTTTCAAGAGCCCCAGTTTCAACTGCAGCTTCAGCAGCTAATAAAAGAACATCTGCATAACGAACAGCATGCCAGTTAATACCAGAACGTTCTTCTCCCCAGCCTCCACGACCTCTTAATCCGTCGTCGCCAGCTTGATATACATTCTTCTTAGGTAAGTATGGACCTCCTATGTCAGAAGATGAAGGACGTTGCCAAGATTGACCTGGATGAACTCCCCAACCATTATAATCAATTCCTCTACGACCAATTGTAAAATCGATACGAGGATCTAAATTTCCTGCTTCAGGAGTAAATGGATCCGCATCAGCTAAACCTTGATCATTAGCAATATCGGATTGATTATAGGTATCTAATAAAGGTAACCCATTAGCATCAGTTTTAAAAGCGTTAGCTAAATCTTGAGTTGGTGTATAGAATCCACAACAAGAACCAAAGGGTCCTCCTTGAGGAAAGTTTAAAGTATCAGCACCAGCACCATTGAAGGATTGACCAGAGTCTGCAAAGAACTGAATAGCAAAAAGACTTTCGCTTCCATTTTCACCACTCGAATTAAAATTATCTTTTAATTCTGGTAACAACGAGTATTCTCCTGAACCAATAACTGCCTCTAGCAATGAAAGCGCCTCAGCATATTTTTTTTGCTGAATTTTTGCTTTTGCCATAAATGCATGTGCAACATAAGTATTAGGTTTACCTACTGCTGATTGAGAAGCAGGTAAATTATCCATTGCATATTGGAAATCAGCCTCAATTTTATCCCAGATTGGACCAGGATTTGGTTGATTAAATTCTGTTGCAGCAAATTCAACTTCAGAAATGAATGGAATATTTCCAAATCGAAACTGAAGGTTATAATAAAAATAACCTCTTAAGAATCTAGCTTCAGCGAGTTCAACTGAATAATCACCGTCAACTTTCGAGATTAGGTCTATTACAGCATTAGCTCTGTTAGCACCTGAATACAAACTTTTCCAGGAACCTAATGTATTTGGATTAGACGCTGTCCAATTAAATACTTCTAAATTATAGGCATCCGTGTTATCACTATCAGTAGATCCTTTGTGTGCGTTATCTGTTATGGATTCATTAACCCATCCATTTGCGCCACCCCAGATTTCATTTCCACCAATAGTGTTTCCATCAAGTGCAGAGTATGCACCGATTAAGAGTAATTCTACACCTTTAGCATTTGCTAAAGACTCATCACTTAACGCTCCAATTGCAGGCTTTTCTGTAAACTCGTCTGAACATGAAGCAATTACAAGTGCAAGAGATAAATAAGATAATATATGTTTTTTCATTTTGATTATAATTTTAAGTTAACTCCAAAAGTTATAATTCTTGACATCGGGAATACGTTTTCATCAACACCCAAAGAAAGGTTATCATTGATCGCAACCTCAGGATCTACACCTGTATAGTCAGTAATTACTAGTAAGTTCGATGCCTGAATGTATACACGTAGTGAATCGGCTCCAATCGAATCAATTATTGAATCTGGCATGGTATATCCGATTTGTAAGTTTTTCAATTTCAAGTATGAAGCGTCCTCTACAAAATAAGAGTTTGGATCGGTTTCACTATTAGTAACTGAATAACTCAATGCTGGAATAGTGGTATTTGTATTTGAAGGAGTCCATGCATCTAACACTCGAGTTGAACGGTTACCATCCTTAAAGAATGGGAAATCGGTATAAATCTTTTCATAGTTGTATACTTCATTACCTTGAGATCCTTGGAAAAATGCAGAAAAATCAAAGTTTTTATATGAAGCTGAAAGGTTAATACCGTAAGTAAAATCTGGATGTGGTGATCCAATATTTTTACGATCTAAAGCTGAAATAGCGCCATCATTGTTAACATCTTCGTAAACAAAACGTCCGTTTGAATCCAAACCAGTTACATTGTAACCATAGAAGAATGAAATTGGTTGTCCTACCTCAGTTCTTGTTAGAGACCCAACTCGAGTATTTCTACCTGCTTGGAACGCAGAAATTAACTGTGTCACCTCGTTTTTATAGGCAGAAACATTGGCTTGAATTCCAAAAACAAATTCTTTCGAAGCATCTGAATTATATCCTAAAGCAACATCAACACCTTTGTTAACAACGTTACCTAAGTTTACTAACGGAGCACCAGCATCAATTGCAGTAGTTGAAATTAACGATTGATCTGGAGTCACTAAATCTTTAGTTTCAATATTAAAAATATCAACATCTAGTGTCAAGGCGTTATCTAATAATCCTAATTCAAATCCATAGTTCAATGCTTCAGAAGTTTCCCAACGTAAGTTAGGGTTTCCAACTTGAGACAACATCGCTCCTTGGGATATACTTCCTCCGTCGATCGCGTAGTTAGCATAATATTCGTCTAACATAGAAATATTGATTGTTGGATTGTTTGCTGGTAAGGTTTGGTTACCTATTTGCCCCCAAGAACCTTTTAATTTGAATCGTGAAATTACACCATCCGCATTGAAGAAGTCTTCATCAGATACTACCCAACCTCCAGAGAATGATGGGAAAATATCAGTTTTGTTGTCTCCTTTGAATCTAGAAGAGGTGTCTTGACGCACTGTTGCTGTAAGATAATACTTATTAGCAAATGAATATTGTGTTGTTCCAAATAATGAATATAAAGAAGAACCTCCTGCATAAGCATCTCCAATTAAGGCAGCTCCACCTCCATTGTTCAACAAGTAGAAGTTAGGATCTTCGAATAAATACCCTGTTCTTGAAACAGATTTACCTTTTCTAAATTCATCAACTGCTTCAACACCTAGGATTGCATTAATAGCATGATCTCCAAACACTTTATCATAACTCATAGTATTGGTCCAAGTCCATGAATTTCTTGCCCAATCAGATTCAGTTAAGGTGTTGTCAGTTCGAGGTTCAATCGCTTCTGGTACTCTAGAAGTTAAATATCTTCCGTTAAAATACTGAAGCATTCCAGAAAAACGAGTTTTAAATGATAATCCATCAACAAATTGATCAAGGTTAACATTCATGTAAACGTCACCTAATAATCTAAATGTTTTATTGTAGTTATCAGCATTTCTGTATAAATCTGCAACAGGGTTATTTACGTTAGATAATTGACCAGCAGCAGATCCTGCATAACCACCATCTTCAGTGTATACTGGAATTAGTGGGGAAGCTCTTAAAAGCAAATCAGTAACATTAGTGTTATTTGCATTTGACAATGAAGCTGTTAAATGCTCACCAATAGTGATTTTATTAGAAATTTTAAACTCTGAATTTAAACGAGTAGTTCCTTGCTTAAAGTAGGTTGTTTTTAAAATTCCTTCTCTGTTTTGGAACGAATTTGACATTAAATACTTACCTCTTGCATTACCGTTCTCTAGCGTAACTGTTGCGTTTTGTTGAACTGCAACTTGAGTAGCCTCAGAAAACCAATTAGTTCCGTTAGGAAGAACTCGAGCCGTAGGATATTCGAAGGTCACTGGATTGTAAGTAGCGATTCTTCTAAACCCTTGTAATGTTGATGGAACAACTGGAGAGGATCCAGAACCATACTGAGGATGTGTTGGAGTTAATCCATCATTAGTCATCGAATCCCAGATCATTTGTCCATGCTGTTGCGCCGTTAATAATTCTGGAACTCTTGTTGCTTCAGCAAAACCAGTGTAGGCATCAACAGAAATTTTGGCTTTTTCCATATTATATCCACCTGACTTTGTTGTTACAATAACAACTCCATTTGATGCACGAGCACCATAGATCGCTGCAGCACCATCTTTAAGGACGTTCATCTGCTCAATGTCATTTGGATTGATCGAATTTAATACAGAAGCATCATCCGTTTGAACACCGTCAATAACGTATAACGGATCTGTATTATTCGAGGTTCCAAACCCACGAATTACGATTTTTGGAGCTGCTCCAGGGGAATTGTTACTCACTACAGTTACACCAGAAACACGACCTTGTAACGCCTCAGCAGCGTTGGTCATTGGAGTCTTAGTAGCTTCACTTACATCCACGGAAGCTACAGCGCCGGTAATAGAACCTCTTTGTTGTGTTCCATAACCCACCACGACAACTTCTTCCAATGCGTTACTAGCTTCGAGCGTAACATTAATGGCATCTGAATTCCCAACGGTTACCTCTTTCGAGTTATAACCCACATAAGAAAACACTAATACATCTCCTGTAGCTGCACTGATGGTATAATTACCATCAAAATCAGCAAAAGCACCATTGGTAGTACCTTTTACTAACACAGTAGCTCCAGGTAACGGTCCATTTTCATCCGAAATGGTACCAGAAATCTGTTGTGCACTTACAAATCCGTAGCTCAAAACAGCTACAAAAAGTAATGCATACTTAAGAAAGTTTAATTTCATAAAGTTTAGTTTTAGTTAAAAATTAAATTTAGTTTGCTTACAACGTTACAGTCTATAACGTTATAGTGATTACAATGATATAAAAAAAATTTATTAAAGTGTACTAAAAACACAAACAAACTTAATTTTTTGTTAAAATAATGAGAATTTGAAACATCACTTGAAGATAGAAACAGCGCTTACAAGCCTATCTATAGGACACTATAGCTTATTATTACTAGACTTTGGTGTTTTTGAAGCAACCTATAAATTGAACTCTAATTCAATTGTATAACTCTAAATTTTTAAGTACACTTACAGTATATTTTAAATTTTGAAAAAAGAAAAAGCAACTAATACATAATTTTTATAGGTAATTTTTATTTAAAAAAACACTATAAGGTTATATTTCAATTCTCAAATAAATCGTGCAAATGAAACAAATTACAGCTATAGTACTACTAGGTTTGATGGTCATTTCTTGTAGTGATAAAAATCAAAAGCTTTTTCAGCTTGTCGATTCGAATCATTCTGGAATAACGTTCAATAACCAAATCACAGAAACTGAAAATTTTAATGTATTAACAGAAGAATACATTTTTAACGGAGGTGGTGTAGCTGCAAGTGATTTTAATAATGATGGAAGAACAGATTTGTTTTTTACTGGAAACCAAGTCTCCAACAAACTTTACCTCAATGATGGTGATTTTAAATTTTCAGATGTCACAGATCAAGCTGGGTTAAATTCTTCTGATTATTGGTCCACTGGTGTTGCAATTGCCGATGTCAATTCCGATGGATGGCAAGATATTTTTGTGTGTGCCTCGATGTTAGAAGGAAACAAAGCTAATAGATTATATATCAATCAAGGGGTAGACCAAAACAATCAACTATCATTTAAAGAGATGGCACAGGACTATCAACTCTTTAATGACAGAAACACTATGGCGGCACTCTTTTTTGATTATGATCGAGATGGCCTTATCGATCTTTATGTCCTTAATAATGAGATGGAGAAATTTAGCCCTACCAACTATAGAGATAAGATTATCGATGGGACCGCTAGAAGTACTGATCAATTGTTCAAAAATATGGGGGATGGAAGATTTAAAGATGTTTCCCTAGAAGCCGGAATTACTATTGAAGGATTTGGTTTGGGTATTGCAGCTCTAGATATCAACAACGATGGATGGACCGATTTATATGTATCCAATGATTATTTAAGTAATGATGTTCTTTATGTCAATCAGGGTAATGGAAGTTTCAAAAATGAAATCAGCTCTTACTTCAAACACCAATCAAAATTTTCTATGGGTAATGATGCAAGTGATTTTAATAATGATGGAATAGATGACGTTATTACTGTTGATATGCTTGGTGAAACCCAGTATAGAAAAAAAACAACTATTGGTAAATCTGACTATCAAGATTTTATACACAACAATCAATGGGGTTATGAATTTCAACATTCTAGAAACATGCTTCACAAAGGTAATCCCGATGGAATTCCTTTCAGTGAAATTGGAATGATGGCCGGTGTCTATCAAACGGATTGGAGTTGGAGTCCACTCTTCATGGATGCTGATAATGATGGTTTCAAAGACTTATTTATCACCAATGGATTTCCAAGAGACATTACGGATATTGATTTCATCAATTTTAAGTTTGAATACGAACGTTATTCCAGTCATCAAATTCTACTGGATTCCATGCCTTCAGTGAAGATACCCAACTACGTATATAAAAATGTGGATAGTTATCAATTTGAAAACAAGACCTCTGATTGGGGAATCAATATCCCTTCCTTTTCCAATGGTGCTGTTTATGCGGATTTAGACAATGATGGTGATTTAGATTATGTGGTAAACAATATTAACGACAAGGCTTTTGTTTTTAAAAACACCTTAAATAGCAAAAATCAACCCCTGACTCATCACTACCTCAAATTAGAACTCAAAGGACCTCAAACCAATCCAAATGGGATAGGAGCTAAGATTCAAATCAGTACTGCTGATGGTAAAAACCAATACTACAACCAATACCTTACTAGAGGATTTATGTCTAGTATTGATCCGAAAATCAATATCGGACTAGGCAAAGAAACCACCGTCAAGTCACTAAAGATCATATGGCCTGATGACAAAACTCAGTCTATAGAAAACATCAAAGCTGATCAACTCATCACGTTAAACTACAACGATGCTTTAGAAGCTAAACCATTAGCAGAAACTAGATCAAATACTATATTTAAAGAAACAGCTGCCGTTAAAAACATCGATTACGTTCATAGCGAACAAGACTTTGATGATTTTAATATCCAACGATTAATCCAACACAAAGTTTCTCAATCTGGCCCCTGTTTAGCGATAGCAGATTTAAACAAGGATGGGCTTGAAGATGTTGTGCTAGGCTCCTCTGAAGGCGAATACCCTTCTATTTTCTTTCAAGAATCGGATGGGAGCTTTACTTCTAGAGCTCTTTTTGAAGACAACGACTACTTAGACAATGTAGAGGAGTGCATCCGTCAAATTGACCTTGAAAATGATGGTGATTTAGATTTAATTATCAGTTCCAAGAAAAATTTCTACAGGGATCAAAGTAGTTATTTTGCTATCAATGACGGTAACGGATCCTTTACCATTAAGAATGCTGATGCTTTATTCCAAGGCTCTATAATTGCTGTTGGCGATTATAATGCAGATGGATTAGATGATGTGTTTATCGGCGGGGGAGCCAAACTTGAAGCATACCCTACAACTAATGCTAGCAAACTCCTAATTAATCAAGGTGGTTCTTTTATCGATTCTGGAAAAGAAATCATCAAAGACATCGATAAAATGGGAATGGTAACCGATGCAAAATGGGGAGACCTCAATGCTGATGGATTTTTAGATTTAGTTGTTGTGGGTGAATTCGAACCGATAAAAATTTACCTACACACTGCCGATGGCTTGGAGCGCTACCATTCCAACCTCGACGATTATATCGGTCTATGGAGCTCTATTGTTCTCTTTGACAATGATGATGATGGTGATTTAGACCTTATTGCAGGAAATATAGGTGCCAATAATTACCTACACCTTAGTGACCAAACTCCCATTACATTAGTAGCGGATGATTTTGACAACAACGGTTCACTTGACCCAATTCTATTTACGTATGAAAAAGGAAGAGACAGTATAAAAAGAGCTTATCCGTATGCCTTTAAAGATAATTTGGTTGAACAAAGTCCAAAATTTAGAAAGCAATTTAAATACTACAAGCACTATGCAGATACCGCTTTAGAGGAGTTTTTTAGTAAAGAAGAATTAAAAAATGCACATCTATTAACTGCCAATTTTGAACTCTCCATCTATATTGAAAGTCTAGGAAACAATGAGTTCAACGTAAGTGCTTTACCTCAAGAAGTTCAAATTGCTCCTCTTACCGATATGGTTGTAACAGATTATAACAATGATGGTTATTACGATGTCATTGGTGTTGGAAATGATTACCGCTATGAATCATTTGTGGGAAGATTAGATGCCTCTAATGGAGTATTACTTAGGGGAACCGGCTCTCCGTTATTTGAAGTTATACCAAACCAGGAAAGTGGAATTTTAATACCTAAGGATGGTCGAGAAATCCAACCGATTAAAACTGCATCTGGTAAAGAAAATTATATCGTAACCCAAAATAGGGATCGCTTACTCATTTTTGATAAAAACAAATAACTAAAAATTGAATAATTCTATAAAGTCCATCAAAATTGATGGGCTATTCTGTTTTCATAAATCATTATTAATTCACTTGAAGCACTACTCTTTGATAACGTGTTAAGGCAGGATATCCGTTATCAGTTCCTTCAACTACAAGATGAATCACATCTCCCTTTTTGGCATGTTGATCAACTTCGATAAATGCCTCTTGTTGATTGTGTTCTACTTTTACTTTGACGGTACTTAATTCAGTATAGTTCCAAACTTTATGAGTAATTTGATCACCGTCCAAATCAGCAGAATTAAATCGCAGTTTTAGATGAGCTCCTGCCTTAATTTTTAAAAATTTTGGTTGCTCAACATCAATCCTCGGTGGGTGATTGGCCTCTTCAAAAGTAGTAATACACCAATCGGCACGAGCAGCAAAATCATTTTGAATTGCTTCGATCCATCTCGTTTGCGGATAATACAAATCCTGTTTTTTGGTTTCAGGATTAAGATCTGTTACCAAATCACCATCCTTATATACGTTGGGGTTTTTCTTAGAAGGCAAAAACCGACCTCCCCATCCTCCATAAGTAGGATTGCTATAATTTTGTAAACCTATATCAACCAAATGTAAATAAGCAGGGGTATCTCCTTCTGAGATAAAGTCATACCGTTCAAAAGATCCCCATTGAGTATCCTTAATTTTCGATAAATCTCCATGAATATGCTCCTCATCCCCTTCTTGTTGTTGACCGTCTCCGTAGGAATAATATTTCTTTAAAAGTGGTCCATGGTTATTGATGATTTCAGGACCCATAAAGGTGCCTTCCAGGTATTTTTGAGAAGTTTTTGGAACAATACGCTTCCAAGGATAAGCAAAGGCTGCAAATTGAGCAGCATTGTAGTATACTCTAATGTCTGGCCAAACCTTACTGATATAGTTCTGATAAGTGTCATCCTGATCCATAATGGTGTAAATGATTGCTTTATTAGATACCAATTGGTATATTCTATTCCACTCATCAGTTCCTTTAAAGTCTTCTTCAATAGACTTTAAGGCTCTAGCAATGGTATTGGTTCCACCCCAAGCCTGTAAAAACAAATCCGAAGTATCGTTCTGTACTAATTTAGCAGCAATAAATTCACTTCCAGCTGTGCGTTGTTCCATCTCACCTTCAAAGTTGATATTTCCCACTCGTATTAAACTCATTAAATATTCAGGAGAAGGGTAATTTACTGAGTGCTGAATCAAATTGAAATACACCTTAGCATAGGCCTGAACTAAGTCTTGTATCCACTGAGTACCAGGCCATCTCAAATCAGTTTTAGGACCATACATCTCTTTGGTCATCTTCATTTTAGAAGTAAATTCAGTTCCCGTTCCATCACCCCGGTAATGCCACATGGATGAAGAGTAAATCAATCCCTCAAGTTTGAACTCATTGGCATACAATAGCATACGAATAAAAGTGTCTACATCATCAATTTCACCATCGGTTGTCACAATTGTTCTCACTCTTTGGTCCTGTGCATTTATCACTAAAAAAGAAAAAAAGGCAATCCATAAAAAAACAGCTTTAAATTTCATTTTGACTTGATTGAAAATTTAATTAGTCAAATATATGATTTAAGTTTTAAATGTGTATTTTTAACACATTATATTCATAAAAGATAACATTGAACTCATCCGTTTTACAATACTAACGTGTCAAAAAATTAAATTAGATTTAGCACTACGAGTGTAAAGGTAAAATCTTCAAAAGATTCACTAAATTCAAAATAAAAAACGAATGCTAACGGCTATTTTTATCATAATCATTCTACTTCTCTTAATCCTTACTAGGACTACCTCTGCACTTACAGCTCTTATTATCGTTCCTATGGCAGGAGCGTTATTAAGCGGGTATGGTGTTGAAACCGCAACTTTTGCGTTGAATGGAATAAAAAACATAGCCCCCATCACAGCTATGTTTATTTTTGCAATTCTCTTTTTTGGGATTCTCACGGATGCAAAAATGTTCCAGCCGTTAATTCAATTTATCATTTCTA
>Ga0181552_10001447_pt1 | contig 18041 bp, 5 predicted proteins | sample 011ome_18_FD_130583 | JGI IMG/M metagenome (GOLD analysis project Ga0181552, IMG submission 130583) | Coastal salt marsh microbial communities from the Groves Creek Marsh, Skidaway Island, Georgia - 011501BT metaG (megahit assembly) | ecosystem: Environmental > Aquatic > Marine > Intertidal zone...
AAGACGACGAATGTGCACGGGGATGAGCTCATCGTCACCACGACGAGTCCGTATGAACAAGCGACATTTGGCAGCAAGACGGATTGGCGTATTCGAGCCATCAGTGCCACCAACTTGCACTTGCGCGTGAATCACATCTACGTCAACAGCGACGATTTGAAGGAGACTGGCTACACGTACATCATGCCCAAGAACGTGTTGAAGAAGTTTATCACCGTTGCCGACTTACGAACGCAAATCGCTGGTTACATGTACGGCGTGTCGCCGCCTGACAATCCTCAAGTCAAGTAGATTCGGTGTGTCGTCATGCCGCCGCAGTGGGGTAACCACAGCGCGGTTAACTTGCCGTCGACGCTTCCAGAACACGACTATTTGAGCGACCTCGAGCCACTCGGTTGGATCCACACCCAACCAAACGAAAGTCCGCAACTACAGCCGCAAGATGTCACGCAGCACGCCAAGATTTTGGAACAAAACAGCTCTTGGGATGGCGAAAAGTGTATCATTTTGACGTGCTCATTCACCCCGGGTTCTTGTTCGCTCACGTCGTACAAAATCACCCCAGCCGGTTACGAATGGGGGCGAAACAACAAGGATATGAGCAGCTCAAATCCTCAAGGGTACGCCGCGACGCATTACGAAAAGGTACAAATGTTATTATCAGACCGTTTCCTGGGCTACTACATGGTCCCCGACGGCGGAAGCTGGAACTACAACTTTATGGGCGTCAAGCATAGCGCGGGTATGAAGTACGCGTTGAAGCTCGCCAACCCGAAAGAATTTTACCACGAAAGTCACCGTTCGACGCACTTTATCGATTTCGCCTCCATGGAAGCCACGAAACCCGATGAAACAAACGTCGACAACGTCGATAGACAAGATAACTTTGCGTAGAGTACGAAATTATACATTGTAAAACACGAAGACATAAATGAATTGTTTTTGTTTTTCATCATCGGTTTCTAATACAAGCGTAAACTTCCCGTCACAGCGTCAATGGCACTCGCTGGTCCCGGACCAATAGCGAGCACGGTAGTCGTGCCGGGATCGACCTCTGTTCGTCCGGCGTCGACAACCAAATAGTGAGGCAATCGATTTCTTTTCGCTTCCGCCATAATTCCCTCCAATTTACTTTTTGATCCCACGCCGAGGGTGACTTTCTTTGATCCGTCGGCTTCCCAGCGCCAAGTAGCATCGAATGACTGTCCGCAAACAACTGCGAAACGACGCCCACCGCCGCGTGCGCGCACTGCGCGCCCAACTTTCCTCCCGACATCGGCACATCCGTGCGCGCGACTAAAACCATCTTATACTCCTCCGCACTCGTGCCAACGTCGGAAATCTTCGTCGGGTCGCCATCCTCGTAGTCGTCGTCTAGTATCTCTATGATTGGCCCCGAACGCTTCGCCGCCTCGGCGCGCTCGCGCTTTATGCGTCTCGCCGCCTCGCGCTTCGCCTCATACGCCCGCGTGGCGTCCGCAATGCGCGACTTTACCACGTGTTCGGTAAACCACATCGCGCACGCGAATCCACCCGCGAAGCCAAACGCGGCAAACCGAAACTTTGGTTTGAGAAACCACACGCCGCCGCCCAACCCGCTGAGGTTGAGGCGCGTATTTCGTCGACGTCGCGTCGATTTCGCGGGCGCTTTCGGCGCCACGGGCTCGGTGGCGACTACAGAGGCGTTGGCGCCCGTGGCGCGCGCCATGGCATCTCGCGTGCTTTGCGTGACGCCGCCTCGAGACATGTCCCGTGTCGCGCGAGGCACAGTGTGAGGTTGGCTACAAACTTTGTTCGCATCGTACACATTCTATTCGCTACTGTGCTAAGCTAAAATCACCCACCGACGTCGCGCGTGGCGTCGGCGTGTTGCTGCCAAATACGCAATAATTTAGCGCGCTTCGTCGCGTCAAGACTCGCGAGCTTTTCGCGCTTGGTTGTTTTTTCCCGCAACGCGCGCTCGCGTTCTAGAATTTCATTGACGCACGCGTCGTGTTCGGCAATGAGTGCCGTGCGACGAATGCGCATATCGAGGTCGCTCCATTTCGCGCGCATGCCTTGCACGCGCATGTCTTCAAGTTTCGCCTCGAGTTCGCGTTCAAACGCTTCTAATTGTGTATCGATTTTGATTTCCAGCAATCCATCCGCCACGCGCGCTGCGGCAATGTAATCCTCCCACCGACGCAAACCATCTCCGAGTTCACCCTCGCCAGCGAACGCCAAATCTCGTCCAACGATGAGTTTTTCGTTCCAATTTCTCGGTGCCGCAGCGCGCTGGCGCTGATTCTCCTGAAACTCGCGCTCGATGTCATCGTAGCCATCTGAATATTCGTCGCTCCAATAACTGTCGTCGTCGTCGTCGTCGTCGTCTGAATCCGTAGTATACTCATCCGATACCTCAGCCGGCGCGTGGTCATCGTGGCGGTTCAGAAACTGACCACGACCACCATGCGTGCGCATGCTTTGCGGCCGCGTGCTCGAACTCATCGCGGATTTCGCCAAGAAATCCGTCCGTCGGCTCATGAGCTGCTCCTGCGGCGCCTCCGCAAACGCCCTCGCGCGCACATACTTTAACGCCTCCTCCCGCCGCCTCTTCAACGCACGCCGCTCGTCATCCGTTAGCGTGCCTAAAAACTCCTTTCTCTCGAGCTCATCCGTGTATTTCGCCACCTCGCGCTCGGCAGTCGTCCAAAATACGCGCACCAATGCGTCGCAGCACAACACCGTGTCTCGAACTCGCGCGCACTTTGAGCCTTTCGCGCACCACCAATCGCGCGTGCACTGCGCGTCGCGACATATCACCGAGTAAACGAACGCACACACGTCTTCGCGCTCGATGTCCTTCTCGAAATCGGCGTCAACCTCCTTGACGCGCGCCGGTGTCTTTGCGTTTGACATGGACACAGCGCGCGTCACTCAGTGACGTTCGTCCGCCATGGCGACGACGACGACGACGCGCGTCGCATCGTCCTCCATGGCGACGACGACGGCGATGGCGCGCGTCGCGAGGGTAGGCCGCGCGTGCGCCGCGCTCGTTCGGCGTCGCAGCGCGGGTGACGGCGAGCACGGGGTGCCGGAATCCGAGCGACAGATTGAACGCTTTTGGCGCTTGTGGACCGGAAGCGCGAATTGCCGCGCGCTCGTCACCGCGAGCGCGCGCGGGGCGTGGCCGCGCGACGCAGCGTTCGTGGAGTCGCGTGTACGCGCGCTCGTGCGGGTGTTTGATTTAGAATCTACGGGCGTGGACGTGGCGGTGGTGTGCGCGAGGGAGCCGCGTGTGTTGACGCTGACGGCGGAGGACGCGACGCGCGCGGTGGTTCGTTTGAAGCGTGCGGTGCCGGAAATAACCGGGCGCGTGTTGAATCTTGCGCCCGGATTACTGTTGTGCGACGTGGATGCCGTGCGCGCGGCACGGATGGAGCTTGAGGGTGAATACGGCGCGGTCGAAGCGAAGCGACGCGTCCGCGAGTCACCCGACGTGTTGTTGGACATGTTGCACTTTTTTGACGACGATGGCAGCCATGGCGATGACAAGACGCGGCAATACACGCGTGCGGTGCCACCGGTTGGGGATACGTCCGCTGTGGACGCTATGCTCGCGAATAGAGAGAGCGCCGCTCGTAAGTTTCACGTGAACCGTCGGGACGTCGGGACGAAGACGTAGGCGGGACGTCAACCAGGTGCGCGAAATAGCGCTAGGAACGTAGCACCACCGCTCGCGGTGATTGATTTGATAAATATATATTCATTCGTCTAGGACTTGAGCAGAAGGCTGCGACGCGAGCGACGATGCGTGGAAGAGACGCTCTCAAAGAGCAAAAAAAGACTCCAACCGTCAACGAAAACTTGGAAACGTCACAGTTCGCACGCACGCGCGAGAGTGAGACAAAGCGCGAGAATGCGATAGTGTAGTGCGCGCATTATACGTCATCTGCGTTGTCGTCGTCTTTGTCGTCGTCCTCGAGCGTTCGTCGTCGTCGATTGATTAACTTATAATTTCAACATGACGTCCGAAATGTTTAGTCCGCGGGGAGACTACACCGACGAGGCGACGAGTTCAACGACGAGTCGTCACCTCGAGCACGTCGAACGCGCGTTTGATCGCATGGTGGAGAGCTCGCGACGAAGGCTGAATATACGAGCGTTGCGAGCGAAGCGCGAGACCAAGGTGGTTGAAGAGGACGTTCTTAAGCACTCTGGAACGGCGTTGGCAAAGGCGACGAGCGCGATGCACAACCTCGTACAGACGCGCGCGTTCCAGTACTTTAACATGGCGTGTATATTTGACGTGGCGCTGATGAGTTTTCTAGCGACAGTTAAACCGTCGGAGTTTCGTGGCGAAGACTTTATAGACTACAATTTTCTCGTGTTGACGTGGTGCTTTGTCGCGGAGTGCGCGATGAAAATTATGTCTAGTGGGCTTACGGTTGACCAGGACGACGGTTCGACCAAGCTCGTGTTGTTTAGACCACGTTATTATTTTATGAGCCGCATGAATTGCATTGACTTTTTCTTGACGGCTCTCGACGTCAACGTGAGGTACAACAAGTCAACCGTCTCGAAGCACGCCGTGCACAGTTTTCGGTTGGTTCGAATGATCCTCGTGTTCAGGCGAGTACCAGATATTAACCACTTATTGCAGAGTATTTACCGTGGAGTCGCTAATATGTTTTGGATTCTGGTATTGACCGGCATGGTCATGTACGTCTACACCGTGATGGGAGTCATGTTGTTCAAGGACAACGACCCGCGCCACTTTCAAGACTTGGGCTATGGACTACAGACCGTGATCCAGCTGACTACCGCGGATACTGATTGGCTGACAATAATTTATATCAACTATTACGGGTGTAGTGAGTACGGGTACGATTCAGCAGCCGATGAAGGATGGTGTACGGATTCAAAAGCGCGACCATTTTTCTCAGTGGCGTACATCGTCTCGTTACTTTTTATCCTCGCTCATATCATGATAAACCTGTTCATCGGGGTGATTTCTCAGGAGATGGAAGAAACTGTCGTTTCGACGCGAGCAGAGAGGAGGCTCCAGTGCAAGATGCAGCTTGCGTTACGTACAAAGGACTTATGGAGTGACGCTGACAAAATACCATCAAAACTTTATGGCGCCGAGTACGAATCGTTGACCAAACATTTGCATTTGCTATCTGGATTTGCAGTAGATGAGCCGGACGAAGACGACAATGCGAGGGTGAAAGCGATGCACAAATGGCACAAGATGCAATTGCAGCTTCAACACCTCGTGAACAGCCAAGAGTTTGAATTTGGCATCGGTGCGATAATCGTGACTGCTGGTGTCATCTCTGGTTTTACCGCGAGTTTCAGTGAGGAACCTGTATGGGCTAATGCATTGGAAAAGACGTTCCTTACATGCTATGGAATTGAACTTTTGCTTAAGTTTTTTGCTAAATTGGACAAGCACGTGTCATTTTATACTGGTCACGACAGGTGGTGGCATGTCTACGACACGTTCATCGTGGTCATAGGTTTAATTCCGAACGACCTCACATCCGCCGCGCCGGCGATGCGGTTGTTGCGCTTGTTATTACTATTTCGATTTGTTCGGGTCGTCAAGCCACTGCAAATCGTGCTTTTGTCATTGGCTGGTAGTATGGGAGCGTTATTGTACGTCGTGTTCCTCATGTTTTTGCTCTTTTTTGCGTACGGCGTCGCCGGTGTAGGCTTGTTTGCCAAGAACGACCCATTCAATTTCGGTAGCCTTGGTCGAGCGATGCTAACGTTGCTTAAGTTGGCTATTCTAGATGATTGGATGCCACTGTACGACATAAACGCCAACGGTTGCGACGTTAACGAGTACGGCGAGTATGACAATGGCGTATACTACGCCAGCGTCATAGACTCTGCATACGACGGCACAGATACGTCCGTTGTATCAAACCCGTGCATAAAACCTGCTAAGGCTAAAGTAGCGGCATTGTTCTTCTTTTCAAGCTTTATCATCGTCGGTGCTATGGTTTTAATTTCCGCGTTGATAGGTATCGTCATCACGAGCGTACAAAACGCTAAAGAAAGCATCACCATCCGCGTGCGCATCAACGAGCGTACGCGCAAAATTGCTCGGCATTTTGAATTGTCTAGGTTCGAAATTAACGCCGCGCACAAGGTGTATGACTTAATCGCCGGGGATTGTGAAGACAACTTCACCGTGGATATCCTACTCGACAGGATGCGTGCGGTGAACATACGCGCGAGCGAAATCTTTGTCCGACGCGTCTTCGCCGTCGCCGCATCCGTGGATGATGACATCCCGTTCGATCGGGCTAACTTTTTGTTAATGATCGCCCTGGTCAAGCGCGCTAAGATTCTCGCTTTATCAGGCTCGGCGACGGACGCGTTGTCAAATTCAGTCGCCGACGACCGATGTGAAAAGCAAAACTTCGAGAACATCATCGAACAAATCGAAGATATCGAGCACGAAAACGTCGCCGCCGTGTCAGACGCCGCGCCTTCCGCCGTACAGGCGGCAGCAGCGGCTATCAACGCCCGCCGTCGCGCCGCGTTCCGTTTCGGCCGAGAGCGCTCCGACGACCCGTCCCATCCGAAACAATTTACGCACTCATAGCCCGCATAGCCCGTGCGAATGCAAAGAAAATACGTCGCGCGATTAAACTTCATTAACCTCCATCGCCACCACGTTTTCTCGCGGCATCGCTTCACCCAGAGCCCGCGACTGACGTCGAAGCGAATGCACCACATGCGGTCGGTTGGACATTCTCGCGAGGCGGCGCCCTCCCAACGCCGACGCGCCTGCCGCAGTGCGCGCCGACGCGCAGTCAGCCGGCGCGCGCGCGTGCTGTGATCAATCGTCCACGTGCACCGCACCGAACGATCGTTCGCACGCCGTGACGGGGCCAGCGCACGCGTCGTGCGCGGTGTCGTGACGTCGATCGCGATCTCTGGCGCTGGATAGGATGATTAAAATGATTAGTCCCGGCGCATCGCGCGCGTACGCGAGGGATGCGCGCGTCGGTGGCGTGAGAACGGCGAGAGTGGTGTCGTCGATGACGGCGTCGACGCACGGAGCGCACCGAGCGGCGGTGCGAGTGATAGGGACGACGATGAGACGGCGCGGCGGCGTCGGGCGAGCCAAGGCGACGGATGATGCTGAAGCTGACGCCGGGGACGACACTGAGGGTGATGGCGACAGCGCGTCGGCGCCAGTGTTGAAGTTTAATCCGTTGTCGATGTCGATGAGGCGTGAAGCAGCGCGCGATGAGGACGGGGCGGTGGGCGAAGGGGCGAAGCACGTCGCTGGTGGAGCGACGAGCTCGAGCTCAAACGCCGTGGTATACGATGTTGTTAAGGATGCGGTGCGGGCGGCGACGCTCGTGCTCGTCGGTGATGCGTCGATGACAATTGCAAGCGTGTTCGTGCCAGGGATGTCGGTGAATGCGCGATTGGGCGTGGCGTTTGCGAGCACGATGGCGACGTATTGGATGTTGTACGTCGCCCGGTGGAATCACCGGGCGTATGCCGACGTTGACGTTGCATCGAGGCGGTTTTCGATGCTCACTATGGTTTTGGCGCTCGTTGTTGTCGTTACTGGTGCGCTTGCGCGCGTAGAGACGCGAATGATGGCGCATACGTTGATATGTGTCTTTGCGGCGATCGCGTCGCCTCTGTGCGGCGTCTTTGCCGTGGATGTCATCGCTCGACAACACGAAGACGTGAGCGAACGGTTAGCCATCGTGCGCGCGTCGTCGTGGGATAAGACATGGAGTGTAGCGTTAGGTACCGCGTCCTGGGCGGCGGTATTTTTCGTTTTGCGTGGGACTTTTCAGGCGGCGCTCGTCTCGAGCTCGCTCGTCGCCATCCTTGTCGGTGCGGCGACGCGCGCCATGGCATCCCGGTCGACAGGCTTTGTCATTGGCGGTAAACGTCTCACCGCAATCGGCGCGGCAGAAGAGGTCCTGAGACGCACTTGGGCCACGGGCGGGGTATCGTACGTGGTTGAAACGACGCCGATGCCTGTGATTGCTGAGCCGCCACGACGCGTGGTGTACGCTCCAGCGTTTACGTACGCCATCAAACCAGATATTAACATTACGGCACCAAAGGAAGAGTTAGGCACTGTGAGGCCTGGAACGCGTCGTCGCCGCCGCACGCGCAAGCGAACGTATGCGCGTCGGGAAGGGTCTATGGTAAGCGTGGATATGAAATCCATTACAACCACGGAGATTAACGTGGCGTTGAACGTTGGCGCGTCTCTCGAGAGCGAATTAGAACGCGTCTTGGCGCAACGCCGAGCGACATTGGCTTATATGGAGAGTAATAGCAGCGCAACCGATGTGTCGGCGATTCTGCGCGTGCGAGAAGATATTGATGCGTTGGAAGCGGAATTACGCCGCGCATCGTCATCGCGGTCGGATTTCCACCGCGCACAGACGTCGTATGAGAATGATTTAGAGCAATGGATGGAATCCATTCGCGCCGCCGCCGCGGTGTCCCGATTAGACATGGCTATTGAAACGCTTCGATCTGGCGCAGCGGCGACGAACGATGACGTCCGCGTGAAGGAGCTCATCGACCAGCGCGCAGTGTGGGGCCTACGGCTGGTGAGTTCGCAGATTCACACCATCGTCGAGCTTCAGGATTCATTAGACGCTGTCGAGCGAACGAGTTCGGAGCGTATTTCTGAATTGCGAGGTGAAATTGACGCGCTCGAACAATCGTTGATTGATGTGCAACGATCTGAGTCAGAAGCTGCGAACGGAGACGACGAGCGCGCCACGCTCGAGCGGCGCGTGGAAGAACTCACGAGCGAGATTCAGCGCGTTCGCGAGGCTGAGCGCGTGGCCAAGGAGCAGTGGAGCGCCGAACGCATCAAACTCGAAGGTGAGCTTGAAGCATCCGTAGCTGAACTTCACACGGCGACGCGAGCGGTGGATGACGCGTTGAAAGCCAAGATGGAACTTTTGGCGCAGTTGAAGAGCGCAGAGGAGAAGAGTGAGAGCGACAGCGCGGCAATCAAGCGCCTCGAATCTGAAACTGAAGCTCTGCAACAAAATTTGAAGACGCTTTCTGAGCAATTGTCCGACGCAAACGCTAGCGTCGAGCAAATTAACGCTCGGCGGGATGCGTTGGAGCGCGAGTTGCGTGAGAAATCAGCGAAACTTGAAGAAGCGCTGTCGGCAACTGAAGGCGATGACATTGGCTCTCGAGAAGAATTGCAAAACGAAGTGCGACGTCTTACCGAAGAGTACCAGACGTTGAGAATGTCTTCTATGCAGAAAGATAAGGAGTCGAGCGACGTCGAACGAACACTTCGAGCGCAAATCGCAGAAGCGCAGTCTGCGCTTGAATCACAGCGCGCAGAACTCGTCGAGAGCGCTCAGGAAGAAATTAGCACGCTAAAATCCACCATGGATGACATTCGTCAAGAAATGGATGCCCTGAATGCAAAGATGGCCGAAAAAACGCAAGCGAGCGCCGAATATCAACGCGTGATTGAAGAGCGCGAACGCGAAATTGCCAATCTCAAGAGCAAGGAGACTGCGGCGTATGAAGCGATGGAAAGCACCAAATCTAAGTTGACGCAAGCCGAAACCGATCTCGTTGCCAAGCAAGCAGAACTCGATGAACGCTTTGCGATGATCGCGGAACTGACCTCGAAGCTATCAGCGAGCGAGTCTGGGTCCAAGGCGCTCGAGAGCGAATTGCGTGCAGTTCGCGGACGCGTCGAAGAAGTCAACGCCATGCTTGAAGACTTGAGAAGTTATTCTGAGACCCGCGATGCGCTCATTGCAGACATTGAATTCATGTTTACATTGCAAGACATCGAGGCCTCATCTGAGAAGCAAGGCGCGAGCGAGGCGTCTGATCTCATCAAGCGCATTGAAGACCGATTGCGAGCGAATGCAGACTTGGTGGCGACGCAGACATCAACGATTGAACAGCAAACCTTGCAGCTTGAACAGAGCGAGTTGCTCGTAAAAGAACTTCGTGACGAAATTTCCTCGTCGCAATGGTTCAACAGTATCGTTCAGTCTGGCGCGAAGGTGTTTGACAAAACGAAATCCATTGCAGCTGATTTTGCGAAAGAAGCGGCGACCGCATCGCTGCTCGAGCGCGCCATTACTCAACGTGCGAAGGAATTAGAAAACATCACGAGTCAGCCTCAGTACAAACGATTGAAAAGAAAATTCGATGGGTCGCAGAAGCAATTAGCGGTTTCGCAGCGCAAGATTCGTGAGAAAGAGAAACAGATTAAAGATTTGATGGCGCAGGGACTCGAGAGTACAGCTGAGAGCCAAGCATTGCGCAAACAACTCGATGTCCTCGGTAAAGATCTCGAATACATTCGATCTTTGGCTGAATCTGAGACCATTGAACACGCTCAAGTCGTAGAGCGCATTCAATCTGAGCTCGATGGATTGAGGAATACTTCCGAAGCTGATGCGTTGGCGCTCGTACGCGTGAAAGCTGATTCCGCGAAACTCCGAGGTCGCTTAGTTACTCTTGAGAGTGAAATGAAGTCCGCTTTGAAGCGAGCCGAACGCTCGAGCGCTGAGCTTGAAACGGCACGGGGCGAGCGCGAAGCTGCAATTAGCGCATTAAACAACGAGATTGCGCAACTCACGCTTGATGCAGAAACAAACGCTAAGGCAGCAAATGCCGAATTGCAACAAGCGCGTGGCAACGAGGCAAAACTTCAGTCAGAGCTATCCATCGCGATGCAAAAGTTGGAGAGCAGTTTAGATCAGTTGTCTGCGCAGTCCGCGGAGTTATTGGATGTCAATGTAGCGAAAACTGCTTTAGAAGAGAACGTCCGCGATATTCAATCGCGCTTGCAGGCATCTCAAGATGAAGTGAGCCGTGTTCTCACCGAGAAAGAATCAGCCTTGCGTCGTGAAATGCAGTCTAAAGAATCCGAGCTCACTATGTCGGCTAAAACTTTCGAATCAATGAAGCTGGAACTTGCAGACGTGAATACTCGTCTCGAGAATGAGCTGAAGAAATCTTCAAAAATGAATGCAGACTTGCTCGTTTTAGACGCCTTGCGAGCGAAAGTCAAATTGGCTGAGGAGATGGCTGCGTCAAAGGGAAGTGCGCTGTTGAAGTTCAGCGATCGAGCCACGGAGCTTGAACGTGTGCTCAAGGCAAAAGAAGCTGAAATTGACTCCATTCGCGCTGCTGAAGAACGCGCCGCTAAGGCTCTCAATTCTACGGAGAATGAAAAGAGGCGATTGAGCACCGAGGTGATGCGCTTAGAGGGTAATATGCGTGATCTTCGCGCGCAGGCAGCAGCAGAGGTTGAATCTAAGCTATCTATGCAACTGAAAGAACGCGATCAACTTTTGAGTGACGCCGAAGACGAACTTCGCGAGAAGAAAAATGCTTTGGAAGAAGCGCAAGCGCGCGCGCAAGACTTAGAGGCACAGATGGCCGACTTGCGAGAGCAACACGCAGTTGAAATGAAAGCCCAACTCGCCGCACTGGAGGCTGAGTCGCAAGCCCGCATGCAAGAAATGAAAACTGTAGAAGAAGCATTAGCGGTTAGTAAGCGAGTTAGCGAGCTCGAGCGTGATCTCAAGGCCAAGGATGGTGAAATTCACTCCATTCGCATGGCTGAAGACAGTGCAGTGTCAGCTCTCAAATCTGCCGAAGATTCGAAAGAGGAGCTAACCGCCGAAATCGAGCGTTTGAAAGCTGAATTAGTTGAATTACGCGCGCAAGATCAAGCCTCCATGGATGCACAAGCGGAAATAATGGAAGAATTGGCGCAGTATGGTATTAGATTGGAGGAGCGTGAGCAGCTCGTAAGCGACACGGAGGCCGCGCTTCTAGAAAAACAGATTGCATTAAATGAGGCTGAATTGCGAGCACAGGATCTCGAAATGCAGCTCGTTGACTTGCAAAAGGCACACGAAGCGGAGATCAAAACACAGCTTTCTGCATTGGAGAAGTATCGGGAGGAGTCAATCATGCGACCCACTGAGACGCAAGAAAGTCAGACTTCGAGTGCCTCCATCGATGAACTCAGAAATGAGGTGCGCATCCGGACGGACGAAGTTGAACGTGCTAAGATTACAATCGAGCAACTCAAACTCGAACTCGCTAAACGAAGTGCTGCCTTGAACTCGAGCTGGGACAACGTGGCCTCTGCTGATGAGCGCTTAAGACACGTAGAACAAGAGCGCGATGATATTCGTGCGTTGCTTGAAGGGCGATTGGAGGCGAAAGAACGCCAGTTCCGTGAACTTCGAGAAGACCACGAACACGAGATTGAACGTTTAAATGCAAAATCTCAAGAGTTAAAGATGATGCTAGATACTGCAGTATCGCAGAAGTCTTCACTTGAAGAGGAGTTGTCGTCGAATGCGACTCGATTGGAGAATTTAGCCATGGCCAACCAAGCCGCGACGTCAGAAGTTATGGCTTTGAAAGAACAGCTGGACAACGCTTCAAAAGACTCAGAGGTTGTACTCTCACTTAAGAAGCAATTGAAAGAGATACGGTCGGCGTTAAAAAATCGCGAGAAGCTCCTCTCTGAGACGGTTTTTGATCCTATGCTTGATGACAGCGCTGACAAAGCAATCGAAGCATTGAACGCAAAACAAGACGAGTTGGATGCCCTGCGCGCACAACTAAGAGAACGCGAGGAACAAATCGAAGCTTCTCAAAGCATCGCAGGCGCATTAGTGGACGAAATTCGTGCCGAGTTAAACAGCACAAAGGACATGTTGAGTGCGCGTGAAACTCTAGCGAACGAAGTCGAGGCCGCACTCCGCGCGCAGATTTCATCAAAAGATGAGCACATTGCCCTGATCGAATCCAAATTTCAAGAAAAGTTGGCTAGTTTGGAAGGCGAAGGTGCTCTAAGCCAAGCACAGGCCGAGAATATGCGTCAAAAGATGAGTGAACGTGATGCTGAATTTGTCCAGCTGCAATCCATGGTTGAAAACGCTTTTGCACTCAGAGATACTGTCGAAACTCTTCAGTTCGATGTCGAGGAGCGCGATCGCGCACTTGAATCCGCCAAAGCACGCGTAATAGAAGTTGAGGGTATACTCAAGGTTAGTGATGCGTCGAACGACGAGCTTCGATTAGAAATCACAAAGCTTCAGGAAGAAATCTCTGCTTTAACGACGACGCGCAACAAGGCAATTGAAAACGTTGCGATCATGGAGAACAATATCGAAGCGTTGGCGCAAAAGGTTTCCGAATTGCAAGCGTCTGTCTCAAATGTTTCAATTGAAGAGCATGAGAAACTCCGAAATGATTTACTCATCGCTCGAGATTTAGAAGTTGCAGCTGCGAAGGATTTGAAGCTTCTGGAAACAGAGCTCGCGTCTACCCGCGCCGAACTTGAGAAGCTACAGGAAACGCGCAGTAGTGCTTCCTTTGATGTCATCGACAAAGAACGCGAAATCGTTCAACTCAGAGAAGAGATTAGTCGACTCGTTGCTGAGCTTGAGTCGCTGGAAGCAAGTAAGTCAGAGGCTCTGAAAATAAACTTTGAGGGTAACGCGGCTCAAATAAGTGAGCTCAAGGAAGCGCACACGGAGTTGGAACGAAACCTTCGTTCTCAGTTGGATATTTTGCACGCAGAAAAACGAAAAGTTGAAGAGCAACTTCTTGCAAGCGAAAAATCGGCTGAAGCGTCTATCGAATGTCAGCGTGCCCTGGAATTGGAGGTTTGCGCGTTGACGAGTGAAATCGATCGCCTCGCCATGGAAACTCACGAAGTTCAGCACGCTAAAGAAATAGCTGAACACGACGTCGAGATTTTACGAGAGCAAATTGAAGCATTGCGCATTCGTGAACAAGAAATTGTTGAAAACGCAACTGTCGCAAGCAACGAAATCGCAGAATTGCGAGCCCAGATTGCGATGAACTCGATGGTGCCCGTTGATGAGACTTTTGATCGCGAGGCGGCGGAGGCCCTGCTGGCTCGCGCCAAGGCGGACATCGCGCAGTTGGAGCAAGAACTCGCCGTGGCTCTCTCCGAAGTCACCGCCGCGCAAACGCGAAATGCGGCCACCGAGACTTTGATGGCGGATCTCAGCGCATCAAAGGCCCGCATTGAGGATCTTATTGCCCAACTCGACGCACTTGAGCAAAGCAAGCACGACGCCTTGCGAGAATCTATGGAGCGCAACCAGGCGCAAATCGACTCCCTCTCGACTACGCACAGCGAGCTTGAGCAGCACTTGCGTGCAGAGCTTGAAGCCACCATCGAGTCCAAGAGCGCTCTTGAAAAGGAGCTCATCGCTCGCGAACAAGACTTCAAGGCGGTTGAAGAGGCACGAGGCATGGCTGAGGCGCACGCCGACGACTTGCAGCACGATCTCGAAGCGTTGAAGCTCGACCGCGATGAGCTCGAACGCGAGTTGCGCGCACGCGATGATGATTTGAACTCGGCAACGAATGCTGCATCTGAACTTCAGGCGCAGATTACAGAGCTATTGGCGGTTCAAAACGATCTACAGCGTCAACTCGAGCAATCTGAGTCGGCCATGAACTCGATGGTGCCCGTTGATGAGACTTTTGATCGCGAGGCGGCGGAGGCCCTGCTGGCTCGCGCCAAGGCGGACATCGCGCAGTTGGAGCAAGAACTCGCCGTGGCTCTTACAGAACTCGAAATAATGAGCAGCAAGCACGATGCCATTCAGTTGACGATGACCATTGATGCGTCTGCTGATAAGGTGGATGGATTGACACGAGAGCTCGACCTCGCCAGGGATGCAATCAAAACTCTCACGCAGCAACTTGGCGCGCTTGAGCAAAGTAAGCACGACGCCTTGCGAGAATCTATGGAACGCAACGAGGCGCAAATTGACTCCCTCTCGACTACGCACGGTGAATTCATCGCACGTATCAGCATCGAACGAAGTGCCATCGAAAGCTGTTTACAAGAACGCGAAGGCGAACTACAATCCGCCCAAGTTGCACTGAAAGCGCTCGAAGCAGAGCGTGGAAGCTTGCGGATTGAACTCGCCGCGCGCGAGCAAGAACTTTCTAGCATGCGCGCACGCGTAGATGAAAGTGAAACGATGAAATCGAACGCCGAGAGCGAAATTGAAAGTCTTCGCGCCGAACTTGTCGACATGACTGAGAGTAGTAAAGCAGCCGCACAACGTACCAGTATGACTCTAGACGTTTCTAGTGAAAGCAGCGACGAGCAATTTGCGTTGATTGAGAGAATGCGCCTGGATATTTTGAGCTTGGAGGCTGAGCTTGCGGCCGTTATGGGCGATAACAAAGACATGGACGTTGACTCTGGCGCGAACGTGACGTCTGTTGACGATGGCACAGTGGAGGCGTTGACACAGGAACGCGAGCTGATCCAATCTCGTCTGGATGAAGCCATGGGCAAAAGCACAGAGGTCACGGCTGAATTGCTTGCGTTGAAGAAAAAAGCCACCGAGCGAGATAAGGTGATAAAGAAACTCGAAGGCCAACTCGAAAAGCTTGAAACTCGATTATCTAAATCGACCGATCAACTGAAAGATTCGAAAGAAAAAGCAAAAGAGACCAAGTCACTTCTTTCAGAAACGAAAAAGTTGGCAAAGCAAGAGCTCAGCGAAACGCGCAAGGAATTCAAGGCACTTGAGAAAGAATCTAAGAGGGAGTTGAAAGAGTTGACGAAGCAGACGGTGGCAGACGCCAAAAGCATTGCAGCTATTCAACGCTCCGAAGCAGAAAAGGTGGCTGAGATCGAACGCCTTCAAGCCGAGATGACGTTGATGCGAGCAGACCTTGAAACCACGCGATCTGAACTCGCTCAGATTGGTCAAGACATTACTCAACGAGAAGACGCCATGGTCACGTTGCAAGCGACCATTGTTTCTGAGTCTGTGTCCAGTGACGTTCCTGATTTGAGTGGAGAAATTTCTCGACTTGAGGCTGCATTGGCGCAATCTAAAGACGCGGAAGGCCACTTAAAGTCCAAGTTGGAAGAGGTACTCGGTCGCGAGACTTCCCAAGAAGATATTCAAGCACTCAAGGCAGAGATTTTGAGTCTTCAGGAACAACTCCATGATGCAGAACCAGCAATGAGATGGCCTAGTGTGAACATGTCCGTGATCGCTGGTTTAGATAGCATGCTCAGCGAGCAAAGCGCGGCTGATCAAAATGGTCTGGAATGGATCAAGTACGCCATCGTTGAAGTCAAGAGCCTTGAGGAGGCTCGCGTTGAGGCAGAGGATGAACTTCGTATGCGCGAAGAAGATTACGATGATACGATTGCTGAACTGCGCTCGAAGTTGAGTCATTTACAGGGTACGGTGGATGCTCAGCGACGAGTTGCCGATGATTTCGAGCAAGAAGTTGAGGAATTACGAACCACCATTGCTGAGCGCGATGCGGAGTTGACGTCGCTTCGATCACAATTGGAGGCGAGCGTCTCGGATGATCGCACTCGCGAACTTGAATCGATTATTCAGGCATTGCAATCGCAGCTCGCTGAAAAAAACGATGCGTTGCTTGAAGCTGCTGAGACTCTTAAGTCTTCAGAGGTGGAAAAGCGTACGCTCTCCGATGAGATTTCTCGCTTGAACGCGCAGGCGAAAGAAAGAGCTGCAGATGTTGAACGTGCAAAGGCAAGCATGAAAGAATTACAAGACGAGCTCTCGAAGCGTTCGGCTGCGCTTGATGCAAGCTGGGATAATCTTTCACATGCTGAAGAACGTGCTCTGTATGCGCAGCGCGAGCGAGATGACATTCGTGCATTACTTGAGGATCGTCTCGCTTCAAAAGAGCGCGACTTGCGCGATGCAGAAAGCAATTTGGCTGAGCAAAATGAACTTGAGATTAAGCTGCGCGAACAACTTAAGGCTGCCAAGGTAGCCGCAGAAACAATGTGCGCAGATAAGGAGGAAATCGAGTTCACGCTTCGTCAACAAATTCAAGAAGTACAGGAGGCGGCAAGTCGAGCAGAGGCTCAACGCGACGCATTTGAGGCAGAAATGCGGCAACTCAGAGACATGGCTGAAGTCGACGGCCTCAAGGTACAAATTACAGACTTACGACGTGAACTTGTCGAAACAAAAGCTTCGTTAGAAGAGAAGGAGGCGCGAATCACAAGTCTGTCTGCCAGCATCGCAGAAGATGCAAACGACGCGCTTGAGGCATCTGCCGCTGCTGCGGAACTCCGCGCTCTTGCAGAAAATCTCAAGAACTCTCGAGACAAACGAGATGCAAAGCAAAACTTTGAAGCCGAACGCTCGTATTTGCTCGCTCACGTAGAGTCACTCGAAGAACAACTGTTGAACTCGACGCAGCGTTGCCATGATTTGGAGAATGACCTCAACAATCAGCGCATCGAGTTTTCAACTTCTCATTTGCAAGAAGAATTTGAAGAGTTGCAAGGAAAGCTTCAAGAAGCTCTCGAAGTTTACGATACGGCACAGCGATCACTTTCGTCTGCTATTGAGACCCAATCTGCGTTATCGCATGAACGGGACGGTCTTGTTGCTGAACTTGAGCACGTCATGTCCCACATTCCTGACCTGGAGATTGCCAAAACACGCGCTGAGGAAGAGGCTGCAAGTTTGCGAGCCGCGCTTGAGGTGACGTCGGCAGCGTTGACGTCCCGAGAAGAAGAACTCAGACTCTCTGTAGAAGCTCAAACGGCGTTGGAATCAGAACGTGACGAGTTAAAGGCTGAGATGGACCGCTTGCGTGAGGAATTACCTATCATCAACTCAGGCAAGAAAGCGCTTGAGGATGAAGTCAACAGCCTACGTAGACGGATTGACGAAGCATCGGAAGAAAAACGTGAGCTTCACGATCGACTGCGCACTCTCGACGCGCAATTTACGGGTGTGCTTAGTACTGCGGCTGAAACGCGAGTCGTGTTTGAAGCTGAGAACAACAGCTTGCGCAGTACGATTGAAGAAATGAATGGCGCTCGCGACGAGCTGGAGCAGAACTTGCGCGCGCAAATCGACGCGATCTCTGGCGCTCGAAATGACATCGAGAACCAGCTTCGTGAGCGCGAGGCTGAGTTGAACCACGTTCGCGGCGAGCTCCCTGAGGTGCAAGCTGCATTGGAAGGCGAG
>Ga0181552_10001449_pt1 | contig 18035 bp, 20 predicted proteins | sample 011ome_18_FD_130583 | JGI IMG/M metagenome (GOLD analysis project Ga0181552, IMG submission 130583) | Coastal salt marsh microbial communities from the Groves Creek Marsh, Skidaway Island, Georgia - 011501BT metaG (megahit assembly) | ecosystem: Environmental > Aquatic > Marine > Intertidal...
AGGGTGCCGGCAGCGCCCACGCCGGCCACGGCGGCATCACCCAGGCTGGCGACAAAATACAGGTCCACCAGCAGGTACAGGGTCTGGAAGATCATGCCTGCGGCTACCGGTGCCGCCATAGCGATAATGGTGCCGGTAATGGAACCCTGGGTGAGGTCTTTCATGTCTGAGCCCTTTGGTCGTGGGACTTGCTGGTAAGATCGGGAAATGACGAAAGCGGCGAGTTTACAGCAATAAAAGGGGCCGGGGCAGGTTGTATTTTTCCGGCGGTTTTGTGCAAATACCATTGCACCCGGGTCTTTTCAGGCCGCGATGAGGTGACATGAACGTAACAAAGCTGCCATTTTGTTGTCTTTGTCATGGACAGTCCGGCACAACCGCCGGATACTTTTCCTACCGCCAAATAACCGGCAGCCAGTCATCATGAACGACCAGCATGACATGCAGCCATTCCTGATTCGCCCACTCGCGCTTGTCGTCGGTGTTTCCCTGCCCCTGTTGCTGGTGGTGGTCTTCTGGCTGGCCATGGCCATCCCGCGCTGGACTGTGGAGCCTCCCCACTATGATCTCGTGCGGATATCCCGCGCTTATGTTCGGGATGCCCGGCAACTGGATGGCAATCTGTCATTTTTTTCCGGCACTGCTGATCTGGCTCAGCACCATCGCCCGCAGCCGCACGCTGCTGGGCGTGGGCACCTGTGCCATGATTGGCTACCTGGTCTGGTTTACCGGTGAATACTTCGCCGACTCGCTGGGCTGGCCGCTGGCGCTGGTGATCATCGGGGTGCTGTTCATTGCGCTCAGTGTACTGGCCGTCAGAATCAACCGGCGTTACTTTGCGGGTAAAATGTAAGCGACTCATCACCGCGTTTTATTTAGCGTATCAACAGGGGGATACATGACCAGGATTCGGCAAACAGGCATTTTCGGCAGGATGCTCAGTGTCAGCATGCTGCTGGCAGCAGGATTCGTGCTCGGACATCCTGCGCAGAGCCAGGCCCAGCAGGCGCATACTCTGGAATCCCTCGCGGCACGCATCCAGCTGCTGGAAGACCATGAGGCAATCCGCAAGCTCATCATCGATTACGGCACGTTCCATGATCACCGCGACTATCGCTCCCTGTCGGCACTTTTTGCAAGCAACGGTGTCTGGGAAAGCGGCATGGGGCGGGGCGAGGGACCTGCTGGCGTGTTCAAGCTCATGGATGACACCATCGGGCACAACCCCTTGCCGGAAGGCTCCGGCACCTATCACCTGCTGACCAACGATGATATCCAGGTGGACGGCGATCATGCCCGGGCGCTCACCAAGTGGCTGTTTGTGTCCCCCGGGAGCGATGGTGCGCCCAATACAGCGATACTTGGTCATTACACCGATGAGTTCATTCGTGAAAATGGCGTCTGGAAATTCCTGCGGCGCGAAGCCCCGGTGGATTTGCCGGCAGAATAGCGGCAGGTTTTCAATCCACAAAAAGGGCGCCAAGGGCGCCCTTGTTGTTTCTGTCGATGATTATTGCGGACTCAGGATTTCCTCGAGCCGACCGTTTTCCATCATTTCGTTATAGAACACCGTGGGATCGCACGGCGGGCTTTCCAGCAGTTCGCGGGTATCGCCGCGCTGTGATCCGCGTGTACGCACCAGCGGCGCAGTGTAAAGGTCATCATAAACAGTCATGGTGCGGTCTATCGTGAGACCGTCATCGGCTACGGTCCAGCGCTCCACGATGCGGGTGCCATCACCACCGCTCATGGGATAACCGGAGCCATCCAGCCAGCCGGGTGAGAGGTGGGTGGTCTGGATGATGAGGGTGTTGTCCTGCCACACGCCTTTGGAGAAGCCCATGGACGTCAGGGGCTGGTCGGGCAGGGCATCACGGCCGTCCATGTAGACCCAGCGCGGGGTATTGTCCTGTAGGAAGATCATGACGTAGTGGGAGCCGGCATCGAGAATTTCCACGGGATAGGGTGAGCCGAAGATGCGCGGCAGGCCAGCCGGCTGGCAGCGCAGTACGTGGTCATCACCAAATTGCCGGTTCGCGTAAATCTCGCGCGCGGTGGCTGTTAGCGGCATGGGCTTGGGCTGGAAGTCATCTACGGTGGTCTGGAATTTGTAGCGGTTGTCCCAGAAGCCGCTGATATCGACAGTATAGTCATTGGCTTCATAGGTGTAGTCCTGGTCCGGATCGGCAGTGACCTGCTGGGTGCTGTTGGGGCTCACGCAACGCCCGAGCTGGCGGCCGTTTTCCGGGCCGCTCAGGATGTTGATGCAGGTGGCATAGAGTTTTTTCGTGGCATCGCGTCCTAGGTTGCCGGTGGCGTATACCGTAAAGCCTTCCTGTATGGTCTCGCTGGTCCAGTTTTCCCTGCGGTAGGTGGGCAGGTTACCCGGCGGATGCAGCGACCACTGTTCAACACTGCCATCGGGCATCGTCACATCGACGTCATAGCGGATATGCGGATTAGTCCACCAAACACGTGTGACCACGCCGCGCACTTCCCCCTCGGCATCCTGGAATTCCGTATTGAAGGCATGATGTGCCGCGGTTTGACCTGCGGCGGTCAGTATCAGGATGCAGGCCAGGCCCGCAGACAGGATTTTGTGTGACATGGCACTTCCCCCGGTAATTCTCATTATTGTTTGGCAAGAGACTACACCGGCGCGGACGGCATGAAAAGTATCCGTCGGATTCGCGTTGATATTGTCGCGTCGGCTCAATATTAGGGACCGGGGTCTCGCAAGAGCGATCTGTGACCAAATGGTTGCCTGATCAGTGATTTCAGAGCGGATCCAGGAAGTCGCCGGAACGTATCAGGCGGCTTTCATCCACCGGCAGCGCATACAGGTAGACCCAGGCTGCCAGGGTACTGCCGTCCTGGAGGGTGGCGATGTCGCGAACGCGCCTGTACAGGTGTGGCCGGGGTGAGTCCGGGGCGCACTCTTCGTATTGATCTGTGGCCAGCAGCGTGGCCTCACCACCGGTGAAGGCTTGCACTTCACCGATCACGATATCCGCAGGATGTTGCGCGGGCAGCAGGCCGGGATAGTAATCGATGAGGTAAAGCCGGCCGGGCATGGTGGCGCGTCCCACCCGGGTGAAGTTGGGCTTGATGAACTGGTGATAGCTGTCTGCGTCGGTATCGCTGCGCAGCGTGCCATAGACAAACAGGTAGTCGGTATCAGCATTCATGTTCGGTGCCGGGATGTCATGCCGTTTACTTTGAGGTAACTGACCAGGGCTGTGTTTTAATAGTAGGCAACTCGCGTTCGTTTGGATAGTCGCACAAGCCTAGCCGTTTATGCTTGCGGAACTGAACCTCAATCCCCATTGTGCAGCAGTGCTGCTGATCACCCTGGTTGCGCTGATCCTATTTACCCGTGATCGTGTTCCCTGGACACGTCCAGCCTGTTTGTGCTGGTCGTGTTGGCGGCGGGTTTTGAGCTGTTTCCGTATACGCATGACGGTATCACGATGCATGCGGAGGATTTCTTTTTCGGGTTCGGCCATGAAGCCCTGGTCGCTGTCACCGCGCTCATGGTGGTCGGTCACAGCCTGGCCCGCACCGGGGCACTGGAACCTATGGGACGCCTGCTGGCCCGGTTGTGGGAATCTACGCCGCAGGGTTCCTTTCTCCTGACGCTGGAGGTGGGTGCTGCCCTGAGGGCATTTGTGAACAATGTGCCCATCGTGATTCTGCTGTTGCCGATCCTGACCAGCGTGTCCGTAAAAACCGGTACCCCCGCCTCGCGCATTCTCATGCCCATGGGTTTTTCCACCCTCATTGGGGGTATGGGGACGACGATCGGTACACCCACCAACCTGCTGGTCGTGTCGATGGCGGTGGATATGGACATGGAGGCGTTCTCGATGTTCCAGTTCCTGGCACCGGTGGTCATTTTCGGCGCTTTCGCCATTGCCCACCGGTGGCTGGTAGCCCCGCACATTCTCCCGGACCGGGCATCCGATCTGACGGATTCGGCGCCACGCATCTTCTCTGCTGCCCTGTCCATCAAGGAAGGGGGGTGGGCTGATGGCAAGACCATCAAGGAGTGCAGGAAACACACGAAAGGGCGCATGACGGTCAAGCACTTCACGCGTGCCAACAGTGAGTACCTGATTGATCCCCATGCCAATCACAAACTGGGGGCGGGTGACCGGCTAAAGGTGCGTGACAAGTCCGACAACCTCAAGGAATACGAGAAGCTGCTTGGCGCTGATCTCCACAACGAGGACAGCAAGGTCGATGAGGATCATCCGCTGGAGGCACCGGGGCAGCAGCAGGCCGAGGTGATCGTGACCCAGGGCTCGCCCCTGTTCAGTCGCACGCTGGCCAACACGCGTTTTGCCGACCGTTACCAGCTGGCCACCCTGGCCCTGCATCGCACCGGTTCGCGCAACCGGCGCCTGATGTCCGATATAGCCAATGTGACCCTGCAGATCGGTGACGTGCTGCTGGTCCAGGGCGCCAGTGAAAAGGTTACCGAGCGGAAAAAAGCGGGTCGCATCCTGGTGCTGGATGGCACTTCCGATTTACCGTATTCAAAGAAGGCACCAATCGCGCTCGTCATCCTGTTCTTTGTCGTCGGCCTGGCGCCTGAGTCATTCGTGCTGGCTGTCTTTTTTGGCGCCAACATGAGCTATGCCACCCCGATGGCTTACAAAACCAATCTGCTGATCATGTGGGGCAGCCTGAGTTTCCTCGTGCCCCTGTTTTTCCCGGTTTGAAATGACGGCGAATTGACAAGCAGTCATTGCTGGGTCGGGATAAAGCGGTAGCCGATACCGGGTTCGGTTTCGAGATAACGCGGATTGGCGGCATCGTCCTGCAGTTTCTGGCGCAGTTTGAGCAAGAATTTGCGCAGATACTGGGTATCCTTGACATGGATTTGGCCCCAGATCTTCTGTAGCAGGGTGGTCTGCGTGACCAGGCGTCCCCCGAAGACCACCAGGGGATGAGCATGATGCTGCCCTAGAGCAGCATCACAAAAGCACCAATCTTGAATGGCAGTTTCAGGGTGTCCATGATGCAAACCACGTGTCCCAAATCTGGGGGCCATGCTAGTCCCGCAATGTGTAATGTATCCAACACGGCAGCGCACTGGCTGTAATTTTTGCGCAATTTTTCAGAAAAGCCTCTGGCGGGATGATGCGAGTAGCAGGATGAGGACCCGGCTTAGCCGGGTCCTCATGCGGATGGAATTAAAGGTGGCGCCGACGCTCAGGCGAAGGAAAAGCCGTGGTGTTGCAGTGGCAGCGACCTGACGCGGGTGCCAGTGGCGGCGTAGATGGCGTTGCAGAACGCAGGCAGGATCGGTGCCTGGCCGGGTTCACCGACGCCGCCCCAGAAACCGCCGGTAGCATGCAGTACGGTTTCCACGACCGGCATCTGGGACATGCGCAGCATCGGGTAGTCATGGAAGTTGCCCTCCTTGACGCGCCCGTTTTCAATCGTGATCTCTCCCCACATCGCCGCCGTCAGGGCCCACACGGTGGAACCTTCCAGCTGGGCACTGACGTTGTCAGGATTCACCATATGGCCGGTGTTGATGCCCTGGATGATGCGGTGGATCTTGATCTGGCCCGCATCATTCACGGACAGCTCAACGGCTGCTGCGGTGTAACTGCCATAGGGCTCGGTAGTGGCGATGCCGCGATAGTGGCCCACAGGCGGGGCCTGATCCCAGCCGATGGCATTGGCTACCTGGGTCAAGATGTGACGGGACAGGTCGTCCTCAGCCATGTGCGCCAGGCGGAAATGGTAGGGGTCCTTGCCGGCAGCCACGGCCAGTTCATCGATGAACTGCTCGCGGGCAAACGGTGTCTGTGACCAGCCGACCGTGCGCCAGAAGCCCAGCGGCACGTGATTCTCGGTCATCTTGAAATCCTGGTACTGATCAGCGATCTGGTAGGGCAGCCGTGTAAAGCCTTCGGTGGCCAGGAAGTCGAGGCCGCCGCGCAATGGCGCGCCGCGGGACCCGAGAATGGAGCCACTGGCAATCCGGGTTTTCCAGCCCTTGATGTTGCCGTCACTGTCCAGACCCGCCTTGCAGCGGTACATGGCCAAGGGGCGGTAGTAATCGTGCTGGGTATCCTCTTCCCGGGTCCAGAGCAGTTTCACCGGTGTGCCTTGCGGCAGTTGCGCCGCTACCAGTGCGGCCTGGCGGGCATAGTCGCTGGAACCGCCGCGACGGCCAAAACCGCCGCCGGCCTGAACGCGATGCACATAGACTGACTCGGGAGCGACATCCAGGGTATTGACCATTTCGTCGACCAGGCCTTCCGGCGCCTGGGTGGAGGCCCAGATGTCGACGCGATCACTGTCGATTTTCACGGTGGCGCCCATGGGTTCCATCGGTGAATGGCTCAGGAAGGGGGTGAAATATTCGGCCTCGATGACCTGGTCAGCACTGGCCATTGCTGAATCGGCATCACCGCTGTTGTTCGGCAGGGCGGCAGCATCGGGGGTGTCCAGGTTGGCTCGGAACTCGGCCAGGATCGAGGCGCTGGAGACATCACCGTTGCCGGCGGTATCCCAGTTTACTTCGATTTCCTGCACGGCCTTGTTCGCACGCCACCAGTTGTCAGCAACGACCACGACGGCATTGTTGTCGACGGTAAACACATCGATGACACCGCGGCGGCTACGCGCCTTGCGGTCGTCGTAGGAAATGACGGACCCGCCAAAGACAGGACACTGCTGGATGGCGGCGTACACCATGCCGGGCAGGTCGGTATCGATACCATATACCTGGCTGCCATCAACACTGGGTGGAATATCCACGCGGGGATGGGGCTGGCCGATGATATGCCAGTCCGCCGGGTCTTTCAGGGTGACGTTTTTCGGTACCGGTTGGGCCGCGGCGGCTTCGGCGAACGCGCCAAAACCACTTTCACGGCCGCTGGCGGCATGGCGGATGACGCCATTGTTCACGGTGATCTCCGCGGCATCGACATCCCAGGCGTCGGCGGCCGCAGCCACCAGCATGGCGCGGGCCGAAGCACCGCCCTGACGCAGGTATTCCTGGGAATTGCGAATGGTCTGGCTGCCCACGGTGACCATGTCACCCCAGGCCTTGTTCATGCGGATGTGCTGGTTCACATCCACGTATTCAATGTGGACCTGGTCCCAGTTGGCATCGAGCTCATCGGCCACAATCTGGGGGGCGGAGGTCATGCTGCCCTGGCCCATTTCACAGCGGGCATACTTGATGGTGACCGTATCGTCGGCGGCAATTTCCACCCACAGGTTGATCGAGTTATTTGCCGAACCGCCCCTGGACGCCAGCTGGGCTTTGGAAGGCAGGTTCAGGCCAATGGCAAAACCGCCGGTGAGGGCGGCGCTGGTCAGCACGAAATGGCGACGGGAAAGTGACAGTGGTTTGTTCATGGTCATCTCTCCTTAAACCTGGGCCTGGTAGAACTCGGTAGAGTTCCCGGCAACATCATGGATGGCATCACGCATGCGCTTGTAGGTGCCGCAGCGGCAGATATTGGTCATGGCAGCATTGATGTCGGCATCGGTTGGCTGGGGCTTTTTCGCCAGCAGTGCCACGGCAGTCATGATCTGGCCGGACTGGCAATAGCCGCACTGGGGGACCTGGTGCCTGATCCAGGCCTGCTGCACGGGATGCGAGGCATTCCCGGACAGGCCTTCGATGGTCGTGATGGCCTTGCCTTCAGCGGCAGACACCGGGAATGAGCAGGAACGCACGGGCTCACCGTCCAGGTGGACGGTACAGGCGCCACATTGCGCGATACCGCAGGCAAACTTGGTGCCTTTGAGATTGAGAATGTCGCGGATGACCCACAGCAAGGGCATGTCCGGCTCGACATCGACCTCGTGCAGGGTGTTGTTGACGTATAGCTCCATGATGAATATCCCCGGTATTGACTGATGCCGATAGAGTATAACAACTGCCGGAGGGTGGATAGCCCATCCGGCAGACAGGGCGAGTCACGGGGGCGGGCGCGCCCGGGATCCTCGCCGGTATCCCGGTCAGTGCGCTGCTGTGGGTAAGGCCTCATCCGGGAAGTTGTTTTTGACAGACGTCTATTCCTCGGGACGGTAGGTCATGCTGGCGACATGCATGCCATCGTTTAGGACATGACAATTTGACCCTCTTCCAGGCGCTCGACTTCGCGCACCGGGACGGCATAGGTGGTGGGGGCATTGAAGTAGTCTGTAGCGTCCACAGCCGGATAGATGAACAGGGTGTTAAGGCGACGACCGACATCCAGTACCTTTCCCATCGGATCACCACTTTCAAGTCGCAGCGTACGCCCTACCAGAGTCTGCGGGTAAAGCGCGGCCTGCTCCTGCAGTTCCCGTTTGACATCGATGATTTCGGAATCGACCTCATCGGCATTCAGGGGAACATCGGCTGCTTCAGGGTCCGCTACAAAAACCTGTTGAGCCGGTAGCGTGGGTGACCCGTTCAGTGCCAGGGCCATTACCCCTGCCATTGAACCCAGTGTCATCTGTTAGCGCGTGTTGCCGGTAATCATATTAATCTCCTGTAGTGTGCCGCTACAGACGGCATGGATTAAATGCATTCGGACTGCCTGTTGCCAGTCCTTGCCCCGCCTGGCAGTCATGGCCATGGCCGGGGCTCTACAGGAGTTTATGCAATGCCCATGCTAGGGGGTGGTTAATCGGCTATTAGTCAGTGAATAACAAGTGGTTACGGATTATACGTCGTGACGGTATGGCCATTGATGAAGGGGTCTGTGCAGGCTTTACCGGGTAAGTTTGACCGGGTGAACAGGCCAGGAAGCGGCTGAAGAAGACAGGAAGGGCCGGTGATGACCAAAGCCATTACCTGCCTGAAAGAGCTTTCTGTGCCAGGAAGACAGCGGCTTAATTTTCCAGCATAAGCCGGATGGCATTGATGCGTTTGCTGTTGGCATTCCAGTCGCTGTAGCCGACCCGCGATGCCGAGCGCACAGCAATGCTGCGCTCAGCAGGGCGGTAATGGAATTCGACATCGTCGATAAAGCCCAGCAACGGGGTGCGGAAGGTGAAATGGGCGTAATCGCCATTGCTGGAGACCAGCTCGGCCCCTTTCATGGTGCTGACGCGGGTGACCAGGCTGGTCCAGCGTGAGCCGTCAGGGTCAGGAATCGGGACGATGTAATGGGTGTCATCCGGAGGAATATCACTGCAGACACAGTTAGGTGAACCAGGGCAGGGGCGCAGGACATTATTATCGATACCGACCACTACGTTCATTCGGCGACTGTCAGCCGCCATTTTGATCAGCATGCCGGTTGCGGTGATCACAAGGAGGCCGACGACAACGGCCAGTCCTTTCATCAATATCTGTAACATGGCTTTATCTGCTCATTGTGTAGGCTATTATCATAACGACCTGAACAGACACTGCAACCTTGCAGCCAACAGGGTCTTTTGGGTTTCCGGGACAGACTGGTCAAAAACCGGGCCAGGGAGAATGCAGTACCGTTTATCGGGCTGTTGTGTCTTAATGCGCGCCCCGATGCCGATTAATTGTCACTGCACCCTGTGATTTGATGTTTTTGAAACGATGTTTTTGATATGACCAGTAAGCTTTATCTCAACAAACAGGCCGACCGCCGGCTGAAAAAAGGCCATTTGTGGATTTACTCCAATGAGGTGGATACCCACCGCAGCCCCCTGAAAGCCATGCAGCCGGGTGATGTGGCCTCGGTGTATTCAACCGGTGGGCAATGCCTTGGTAGTGCCATGATCAATCCGCAAACCCTGATTTGCGGACGCCTGTTCAGCCTCGCTGAGCACGCTATCCCGGATGAGGCGTTTTTTGTACAGCGTCTTGAGTATGCCCTGGCCTTGCGGGAGCGCTGTTTTACCGCACCGTATTACCGGCTTGTCTATGGCGATGCCGACCTGTTGCCGGGGGTCGTGATTGACCGGTATGGCGATGTCTTCGTGGTGCAGCTGTCGACGGCCGGCATGGACCGGGCCCGGGATGCCCTGCTTGCCGCCCTGAACAGCCTGTTCAGCCCGGTCGGGATCATCCTGCGCAACAATCACAGCGGCCGTGACCTGGAAGACCTGCCAGATGAAGTGGAAACCTTTGGCAGCATCCCGGAATTGCTGGCCCTGGTGGAGAACGACACCCGCTTCGAAGTGCCGGCGCTGACCGGACAGAAAACGGGCTGGTTCTATGATCATCGCCCCAACCGTGCCCTGGTGCGTCAGCTGGCCAGGGACAAGCGTGTCCTGGATGTGTTTTCCTACATCGGCGGCTGGGGCATCCAGGCAGCAACAGCCGGCGCCAGCGAGGTGGTATGTGTGGATTCCTCACCTGCGGCCATGGATGGGGTGGGGCACAACGCGGAGATCAACGGCGTGATCGATCGTGTCAGCGGCATGCGCGGCAAGGCCGTGGAGGCCATGAAAGAACTGGTGGCTGCCGGTGAACGATTTGACATGGTGATTCTTGACCCGCCAGCGTTCATCCGCAAACGCAAGGACCAGAAGGCTGGTGAAGCGGCCTACCGCCATATCAATGAACTGGCCATACGCCTGCTGCAACCGGGCGGGATACTCGTGTCAGCTTCCTGCTCGATGCCGCTGACGGACGACATGCTGACTGCGATCGTCTACGGGGCCGTCCATAAACAGGGGCGCCAGGCCCGGTTGTTTCATGTGGGCGGGCAGGGCATGGACCACCCGGTACACCCGATGATTCCCGAAACCCGCTATATCAAGGCGCAATTCTTCCGCGTTGACTGAGCAGGTCGGGGTTATTCCTGCAGGGTCTTATTGCCTTTCCAGGTCAGCTCATAGAGATCACGGCGACGATCGAAGTCGTTGGTCACCGAGCCTTCATTGCGCAGCACCTTGAGCTTGTCCAGGTCTAGGTCGACGATCAGGGTCATCTCGGTGTTTGGTGTCGTTTCGGACACGATAGTGTCATGCGGAAAGGCAAAGTCTGACGGTGAATACACCGCCGTCTGGCCGTATTGGATATCCACGTTTTCCACTTTGGGCAGGTTGCCGACGCAGCCGGACTTCTGTGGTGGCTGTGGTTAGGAATTTGTACAGGCTTTGGGGCAGGTCCGGTAAAAATGTTACGGACGGGGGAGATAAAACATCAGGAGAGGGGGTATAACCCGGTCTGGGCGCTTAGCGATGACAGATGAAATATTCTTCGTGGCGGGTGTCACAGATTGACGGTAAACCATGCTGCTGCCAGTAGTTCAGTACATCCGTGTCTTCAAGCAGGGTGACAAACTGTGGATGGTTCCAGGTTTCCCTGAACACCGGTTGCCAGATCCAGTGCAGGTGAATCGGCATGTCTCGGACCGAGCGCTTGAGAAAATCAACAGCTAGGCCGTGCTCATCCAGCAGCGCGGCAATTGCGGCGTAATGGACATAGCGGGACGTGGAGGATACCTGCCCATACATGGCGGCGTTCAGCTTCGACAGCGTCCGTGCGCGATCGCCAGTATAAATGTCCTGGAGCATCTCCTTCACTTCATCGGAGGTGCCCTGGAGGGCATCAAAATCACTGAATTGTTCGCCCCGGCCCAGTGCGATGAAAAAGTTTACGACATCGCCCCACCATTGTGGTGTCAGTTCCTCGCCGATGTCGTATTCCATGCGGGCCTGCATACTGCTGCCGACAGCTTCATAAGCCGCCATCAGGAAGCCGCGGCCAAAACCATTGAGAGGCTCTACCTGGATATTGGCTTGCAGGATATTGATTGATAACTGGTAATAGCCCAGGCTCATTAGGACGGGGGCAAGGGGTTGCAGCTCCCACAGCGGGGCATTCATGGCTTTTAAATGGGCCACTTCAGCCATCACGCCCTCCCAGTCCTTCAGGGCACCCAGCACACTGGCCTTCAGCACATAGCCTTCATATTTGTCAGGGGCCAGGGCGATCAGACGTTCTGCCGATTCCAGGGATCTTTTCATGTGATCCTCGGTGGTCATGCCATCCAGCGGGCTGCTGGCCAGGTAGAAATGAGAGCGGGCAAAGTGGTACAGGGCACCCTGGTAGTTGGGATCCAGCGCCAGGGCACGTTTGCTGAGAGACAAGGTCTTTCGGAAATTCTGGTTGTTGTATGCATGACGGGCTGCCATGTTGTAGCGGTAGGCTTCAAAAGAGCTGGTCGGACTCGAGAGAATTTCCGGGTAGGTGACCATGCTGACATCGGACTCCAGGGCATGAGCCACTTCCGCCGCCATGGCACGGTTGGCCTCGATCATGTCTTTTAGGCTGCCGGTATCAATATCGTAATCATAAGCCCAGGTGATAACGCCATTGGCCGGATTGAGCATCTGCAATTTGATGCGCGCCTGGTCTTCAATGAACATGATGCTGCCGGTAATGACAGACCCAACATGCAGCTTTGCGCCCAGTTCCTGAAGCGACAACCCTTGCAGGGCAGGCGTAATCACGCTGTTTCGGGAAACAATTTTCAGGCTTCTCATCTGGCTGAGCTGGTTGATGAGTTCGTCATGCAGCCCCATGGCGAAAGTCTGCTGGGCGCGTGACCCATCGCCGCTGAGATTCGTAAAGGGCAAAACGGCAATGGAGCCGCGCATGATCCCGTTGATTTCACCGCCGGTGAGGGCATTGACGATATTGTTTTCGCTGGTCTGGGCGGTCGCCGTGGCAGGGTCCACATCGGCTTTCTTTAGCCGGTATCCCAGTCCAAGGATGCCCAGCATGGCAAGCATCAGCACGGCGCCATATACGGTGGCAGAGCCGGGACGGCGCCTGGCGGCCGTTTCGGTGACAAAGTGGGGAGGTAGCGGCGGCACGTGCTGCAAGGCATCGCTTACGGGGACAGTTGTTGCCGGGGTCGTTTTATGTGCGCGGATTTCTTCCAGGTCGGCAACGAAACAGTAGCCTTTACCAATCAGGGTTTTGATGAACTGGCTGGAATTCTTGGAATCACCCAGGGCTTTGCGAATGCTGGAGATGACCTGATTGAGGTTGTTTTCCTGGACGAAGGTGTCCGGCCAGACGGTTTCCAACAGGGTGTTTTTGGACAGGGCCTGCCCACGATGTTCGATAAGGAGTTTGAGCGTATCGAGCGCCCGCATGCTGAGGTTTCTCAGCTCACCGTCCGGGTCATAAAGACTGTGCGTCGTTACATCCAGCCGAAAGCCATGGAAACGATACTCAATTATGTCCGGAGAAGTGTAATCAGTCTCAAAAGCAGACCCATTTTGGGCCGCTTTGTCATCACCTGTTTCCTGCATACTGTTCACCCGCACTCTTGATCGTGCAAGGCCCCTTTTTCCCGGTAAATCAAGGAGTTATTTATTTTTCAAGTTGGGCACAAGATTATTGCCCCATAAGTCGGGTATGTAAAGCGCCTTGTGAGTGAATTGCGTATTTATATTCAGCAGGATTCATCCCAAAAAATAACTTTTCAGTATACGGGAGGATTTGTTTTTGTAGCATTCAAGGTGTTCGCTGGTTTTGCCAGCGGGCATCATTGAGATACCCGTGTTCGAAAGCGTAGGTAACAATGATCGGTATCAGGATTTCTCCCCATGGTACTTGAGGGCCGATGTCCGGGCGCTTGGGTTCGGTCATCGGCCCTTTTGATTGGGGTCTTATATAAGGGCATCATGAAATAAAGGGCACCATCAGGGCTCTGCAGGATTAGAGGGGCTTTGGTAATCCTGACCTATCGTCTTCCATCATGCCGGTTTGCTTTGCTACGCTGGTCTAAGCTCTCGTTAGGCAGAAGTGCTGAAGTCAGCAAGTGATGGAAAACTCCCCTGAGCGTCAAGCCAGAAGATGGTCAGTGAAAGTACTTGCCGGTGTCTTCATACCGATTCAGTTTTTATGAAAACTGAATATGTCAGGGCTCAGGGCAGGGGCGTAACGCGCAAATTATTTTCTTGCTTGATGAGAACGAGGCCGTTCTGGTTGGTCAGGATTAATTGCTTGAGGGTTTCGTCGGGGTAATCGGGCCGTTCATGAATCAGGGTGAATTGGGTCACCGCCGTGGTCTTGCCCAGGTAAACTAGCTCAAAATCAATCAGCCGTAATTTGATGTATTCAGGCGCGGTCAGTTTTTCATGCCGGTCCGTCAGTCGGGTTTCCCGGGTTGGAAAATCGTTAGGGAAATAGTCCAGCGTGTCATGTGAGATGGACAACGACGGCAACTGCCACTGCCGGGTGCAGGCCCACTCGAAGACCTTGGCCATGAGCTGCCAGGAGATGAGACATCAGGACTGCCGCAGCAGACACGCAGTCATTGTGATGTTAGCGATAGAGTTCTTCACGGCGATCCCGAAAAAAACCCCACGCTGAACGATGCGTCGACAGAAAGTCCCGATCAAAGGTATGGACCAGCACGCCTTCTTCCTCCTTGCCATAGGACTCCACCAGGTCGCCCCGGTGGTTGGCGATGAACGAATGCCCATAGAAGGTCTGCGGGTCACCCAGGCCGGTTTCCGTCCCGGTGCGGTTGGCGGCCACGACGGGAATGACATTGGCCACGGCATGCCCCTGCATGACCCTGCGCCAGGGGGCGGCGGTGTCCAGTGAGCTGTCGTGGGGTTCTGAGCCGATGGCCGTGGGGTAGAGCAAAATCTCGGCGCCGTTCATGACCAGTTGGCGCGCGGTTTCGGGAAACCACTGGTCCCAGCAGATGCCAACGCCGATATTCCCGTAAAGGGTTTTCCACACCTTGAAACCGGTGTTGCCGGGCCGGAAATAGTATTTTTCCTGGTAGCCGGGGCCGTCAGGGATGTGGCTTTTGCGGTAGATCCCCATGATGTCGCCTTCATGGTCGAGCATGACCACGCTGTTATAGGTCTGCGGACCATCACGCTCGAAAATGGAGACCGGTATTACCACGCCCAGTTTCCTGGCGACCGGTTGCAGTGCAATCACGCAAGGATGCTCGGCTGCCGGATAGGCCGTATCAAACCACCGCTCATCCTGAGTAGTGCAAAAGTAGGGTCCCTGGAACAGCTCTGATGGCACAATGACCTGCGCGCCCTTGCCGGCCGCTTCTTCAATATAGGCAATGGTACGGGCGATGTTGTCGGCCATGTCCTCACCATAGTGGGTCTGGATGGCGGCAACGGTAATAGTGCCTTTTTTCGCGTTGGTATTTGTCATGGTGTCAGTTACTGATAGCCGGTTCCTGCTGGGTGATGCAGTGGAACGAGCCACCACCGGTAAGCAGGTGTCGGGAGGATAATCCCACAACTTTGTGATCGGGGAACAGGGGTTTCAGGGCTTGAACTGCATCCTTGCCATGGAGGGTGTTGTATACCGGTACCACCACAGTGGCATTACCGATGACAAAGTTCATGTGCGAGGCGGGCATCGGGTTGCCGTCGTCATCTGTCACCAGGCCAGGTGATGGCGCGCGATGCACTGTTAACCCGGCAGCAGATAAATCGCTCGCAATCTTGTCATAAACAGCGGCGTTCGGGTCATCGTCGCCACTGGCTTTTTGGCACACGACTGTATCGGGGCTGATGAAGCGCGCCAGGTTGTCGACATGGCCATCGGTGTGATCGTTGAGGAGGCCCTCGTCGAGCCAGATGACCTTATGACAGCCTATCGCATTCGCAAGATGCTGTTCAGCGGTTGCTTGATCCCAACTTGGATTGCGGTTGTTGTTGAGCAGGCACTGGCGGGTGGTGAGTACAACCCCCTCACCATTGTGTTCCAATGCGCCGCCCTCGAGGACGAAGTCGAAATGCCGTGCTTGTCTTCCTGAAGCCGACACGACGATATCGCCAACACCATCGTCACCGGCAAGCACGTATTTGCCGCCCCAGCCGTTGTTGCGAAACCGCAAAGCCAGGCATTCATTACCAGCCTGTGCAAAGATCGGCCCGGTATCCCGCAGCCAGATGTCGCCAAATTCGGCCGTAATTACTTCGGCCACATCATCCAGGATCATTTCGGCAGTAGCCGCAACCGCATCGCCACAGGCCAGCACCCTGATGTTGTCGTCTGGCGCCAGGGCACGAATCATGGCAGAAACTTCCTGGCAGGCCCCGGCCAGATCATCCTCCCACAGATTTTCGTGGGACGGCCAGGCGGTCCAAAGTGTTTTGTGAGGTTCCCATTCCGCGGGAATGCGAGGCTTGTTCAAGATGAATCCGGTGAGTTGGCGATCAGTGATGGGGCGCGATTATAACTGCCGGCTTAATAACAGTCATTTAACATGCGGTCACAGCGATGGGGCAGGGATCACAGGCGAACTCGCGTTGGGATCACACCACAACGTGCGTTATGTCTTTGGTGCCGCAAACTTGTACGCCGGCAAAAAGGCGGTGAGCACCACGCAGCTCAGCAGCACCCCGGCGGCAATAAACAGACCGGTGTCGTAATTGCCAAAAGCTTCCCGAATTGATGCCAGGCCGACAATGCCCAGGCCAGACCCCAGGTAGAACACACCAAAGATCACGCCATACAGGCGGCCATAGGCCAGGTTGCCGAAGTAGCGTTTGATCAGGAAGGCCAGCACATCGAATTCCGCGCCCAGCAGAAAGCCCAGCAGCAGGGCGCTGGCAATGCCGGCCTGTGGCACCAGCGCATACAGCACACAGGCGAGCGCGCCGCCTATGGAGACCACCTGCATGACCCGGGGGGCAAAGAAATGGTCGATGATGAAGCCAATGAAAATGCGGGCGAAGAGCAGGGCAAAGCCGAACAGGGCCTGCACAAACGAGGCATCAGTCTGGCTCCAGCCGGCTTCAATGAGCAGTGGCACCTGCTGGGTAACCAGTGAGGTGGCTGTCAGCCCCAATAAGAAGAAGGCCGCGATAAGTAGAAAAAACACCGGTTCCCGAATGGCCTGATGAAACGGTGTGCCGGTCAAGGCGGACTGGGTGTGTTCGTGATCATCTTTGGCTCTTTCCTGCACCGTAAAAAACACCACCGGCCAGGTGACAAAAAACACGATGGCGCCAAGGCCCAAGAAGGCCATGCGCCAGTCATACATGGCGATGAACGCCGCGATGATTAAGGGCACGACAGTGCTGCCCACCCCGATGCCGGCATTGGCGATCCCCAGGGCCAGGCCCAGTTTACGTTCAAACCACTGGCTGACCGCCTGCAGGTAACCCAGGGGCCACAGGCCAATGCTGAGCCAGGGTATGAGAGCCCATATCGTGTAGTAGACCGCCCGGTTATCCGGCAGCCAATAGAGCGATGCCAGCCCGAGCGCAAACAGCGGAATGGAGGTCAGGATCACCCGGCGTGGTCCGAAATGATCCACCAGGAAGCCCTGCAGCGGCGACACCAGCACCACCATGTAGGAAACAATGGTGGCTGCCAGGGAGACCTGGACCCGGGACCAGCCGAACTCGGCTTCAATGGGGGGGATGAACGGGGAGATGGCCAGGATGGCGATGACGCTGGGCCCGAATGCCAGGCCCATGGTTGACCCCAGCGTGGTCATTACCCCTTCTTTACGCCACTCTGAAGCCATGCCTCATCCCCCAATACTATTATCTATTGTTGTGATTTTGCTGTGGTTTTTTATGGCTGTTATTCAAGCACAGAAAGCGGTTTCAGGGGTATGCCTGGCTTGACCGAAATTCGTCGCCAGCCATGCATCCGCCGCGACGCTTGCGGACACTGGGCGGAACAAATAACACCACGCCCAATGCGATGAAACGACGGCTGTTTTGCTTCGTCTGCCTGCTGAGTGCCACCGCGAGTGCCCACCAAGGTAACTCCGAACTCAAGATGGGCACCCAACAGCAGGTGGCCGGTACCCTGACCGACATAGTCTGGCGCAATCCGCACATCTTACTAACCCTGGCCACGACTCATGACGAGGGCCGCGCCATCAGCCTGGAGATTGAAGCGGCGTCGCCGAACATCCTGCGTGTCGGCCGGTTCAGCAAGGACTCGCTGCACGTGGGCGAGCAGGTCACCGCCTTGGTCAGCCCCCGCCTGCGCCGCCCGGCGCTGACGATAACGGCCACCGCTATCTCGGGTTCCTGGGTGGCCACGGCCGAATCGTTCACCACTTCGTTCGCCCCTTGCGTAACTGGCCTTTGAATGAAGAAGCCCGTGCCATGCGTGC
>Ga0181552_10001462_pt1 | contig 17917 bp, 21 predicted proteins | sample 011ome_18_FD_130583 | JGI IMG/M metagenome (GOLD analysis project Ga0181552, IMG submission 130583) | Coastal salt marsh microbial communities from the Groves Creek Marsh, Skidaway Island, Georgia - 011501BT metaG (megahit assembly) | ecosystem: Environmental > Aquatic > Marine > Intertidal...
CCTTCATTGAATCCAATGATTCGACTATCTTTAGAACTTTCGAGACGTGTTAGGGTGTGGATAAGGTTGTTTACACCTGGACATACACCACCGGCGGTGAGGATTCCCACGTTCATCTGGTTTATTATAAGAACTTTTCTTTTATATACTTTCCAATCATGAATCCGATGACATTCGTCAAATTTTCACCTATAGAGTAGTGCCACGTATGCACTTGTGAATTATGGATTCCGAAGAATCGATCAATAAAGTTTTCATGTTTTGGTTTATTTGCGTAAACGCGTCTGAACCATAAAGGTGATTCGTCATCGGATTCTGAAAGACATCCACCAAACTTATGTACAAGTTGTGGTCGCATAGACAGCCAGTATTCAAAAACTTCCCATAGAGCACCAAGGGTAATCCAGAACCAAAAATGTTTAGGATACAATGCACCCAATAAGATGAACAAGTTTAAGTGTCCATACTGGAAGCCGTAAAACTCTGTTCGGTAACACCCTTTAGTCTTCTTTTCACAAGAACATTTATTTGCGTATGCTAAGAACCATACTGTAAATAATAGGATGACAACTATCATTTAGAATAGGACAATACATTTTTTCAAGATGAATATTTAGGCGAACTTACCACCCTTGCTGGAAACCATCGAACCAAGGATAGACACAAGCTCACCGACGAGAATGCCCTGTTGAGACATCACAAGCATCTTGGCCCGATCCGTCTTAGGGCCAAAGTCACCATACCCAACGGTCGACATCGTGGTAAAGGCGAAATAGTAAGGATCAATAGGACTCTCGAATCCGAACTCCTTGGGATCCATTCGGCTGTAGAGGAAACCGTAAGCGAGAGTGATCGTGGCCAAAAATATGAAATTATTGAGGGGTGAAAGACCCATTATACTTTATTATACCTCAACAGAATTTTGTCTGGGCATTTCTTGACTTCGTCTCTTCACATTTAGTCTCCTGACACTCTTCATCCATCTGGAGACCGGATTCGCTGTAGAGGATATCGTCGAAGCTGCATCATCACTCATGATTATACTGAGTCCATTGCAGACATCCGGTTTATTTTCTTTATCGGGGAACTCCATATTGAACGCCTGAATAGATATTGCCGGTATGTCCGGAGCATCATCTAGAAGACGATCATATTCTTGTCGCGCCTTTTGCACAAATTCGAGTACATCTTCTCTGTGAAGAACATCGAGGGACAACTCCATATCAATATTACGATAGAACTTGGAATACTGGACACACAACGCAGAGTGCGCCTCGGCTAAGTTCGCACTTTGACTAAACTTACTGATCGAAGTGAGAATGCCACCCAAAACATTGAGAAAGGCGAAAAAGTATTGGACTAACATAATTTTAGTTTTCGTTTCTGAATCTACATCATCATTACCACTTGGATTTAAAACAGCAAAACCACCTACACCCGTGATACTTGCTATGACTATACTTGGATATGAAAGATAGTCGTGTTGTTTTTTGTAATAGAGTCGAGCATGGTTGTGAAGCCATCTGTATCCGGCAGCTTTTTCTGCCCATCTTACGAGTAACTTCTCCTGCTTTTCACACCAGAAATGCTCATGGGGCACATCCGCTTCACCCATTACACTTAGTCAACATATATTTCCAGATCGGCTTTCATATCCTGAACCCACCACTTCTTTTTTGCTGGATCCCATCTTGCACCCAATGATTTAACGCGGTCTTTTTCTTCATACGGAACATTTAGGTATATCCGCTCCTTTACAGGTGTATTCATAAATTCTTCAGCTTCTTTCTCGGTTTTAAAAGACTTATAGACCGCACCGGGATATCCATCCACTTGTGTCTTAGTCTCATCCCAAGTGGTGTAAATACCCGGAATGCACCCTTTAACAACTGCGTAAAATTTTTGCTTCTTCGTTCCACTCGGAGTCTTGGTTTTAGGGGTTCCACCAGCAGCTTCGTAGGCTAATGTATCAACTTCTTCATTTTTGGGGTCTCCGTTGTGTGCTTTTACCCATTTCCATTCAACAATCTTCAATTTATTACGCACTTCATCCATGGCAATCCACAGATCTTTGTTTTTTACGGGTGTACCCGTAGATGTTATCCAGTCATTCTTTTTCCATTTGACAATCCATAAACTAATACCATTCTTCACATACTGGCTATCTGTGAATATACAGACTTCTTGGATATCCCTCTTAACACATTCTTCGAGGGCTTTGAGAATAGCCGTCATCTCCATTGCATTATTGGTGGTATCACACTGTTTACCAGAGAGTTTAAAGTCATCACTAACCACACCCCAGCCACCACGTCCAGGATTTCCGAGACAACTTCCATCAGTGTAAATCTCATACATGATTGCTTATTGTGGTTTATCCTTATACTCGGAAGCCTTCTTTGGTGTTTTACAGATCATGTCCCCACAATGGTCTCTGTTTTGGTAGATAGAATTTATGGATGTTGAAATTTCATTACAAGATTTTAGAGACCAGCGTCCCAATTTGGGTTTATCCACTTTAACAAAAAGTTCAAGCACTTTCTTGAACATTATCTATAATGAGAGGCTTATATTTAAGTACGCTTATTTGCTAAGCGCTTCGATCGGCGCAGGGGTGGCTCCTTAGTAAGTTCCTCGAATTTATGAACATACTTTGTAAATCTGGGATCATTTTTAGACCCTTTCGCCTTATTATAACAGGTCTCAATGAATTTCTTATCACCACTTCCCTGTGTGAAAAGATTGTAATAACTGAGTGTAACCTCAAACATAGACAGTGCCATAGTTCTACAAATTTCCGTATCAGGGTTATTTTCTACAGTGCGTAACATCATAGCCAGAGTAGTAATCAGATCGGTACGTGAAAAGATTTGCATTTTAGTTTAGAAAATAAGAACTCTAGTTCGACTTAGGCTTGCTAATCATTTTTAAACAGCATTGGTACTGTGCATTTTAAAAATGAGTTATTTTTTAATAAACTAAGACTAAATGCTTAGTTGGAGAACGCGAGGCCACCCATACCCGACTGGATGCGGAGGACGTTGTAGTTGGTCGCGAACATGTGCATAGAGGTCGCGCCGTTGAGGGTGTTGGCAGTGACCGCAACCTGCGCGTTGTCGATGCGCGAGAAGTTGCAGGTACCAGTGGGCTGGTGCTCCTCGGGCTTGAGCGCGAAGGAGTACGAGTAGACACCGGCGTAGGGGGAGCCAGTGTGGTGGTTGAAGGCCTGGACCTGGTTGAAGTACTTGCCCTTCTGCTCCTTGAAACGGTCCTGGCCGTTGAGGATGAGCTTGAAGGTGTTGAGGGGACCGACGGCCTCCTCAGTGAACTCCGCGGAGGAACCGGCGTCACCAACGTGAAGCATGGGAGCACCGTAGAGGGAGGTGGGCACGAGGCAGTTGGACTCGATGCCGGACACGTTGGACTCAAGGGTGATGTTGTTGGTGTCAGTGGTGAAGTTCCACAGGGACGAGGCCGCGGCGGTGTTCGAGAAGCACCACAGGAGCTCCTTGACGGGGTGGTTGTACGAGAGGCGGACCTGCTTGGTGGCACCAGTGTCGACGGTGTCGGTACCGGTGTGCTGAACCTGCTCGATCAGGTACTCGTGACCCTTCTGGGCGAAGCGACGACGCTCCTCGGTGTCCAGGTAGATGTAGTTGGCCCACACCTTGAACACGGAGGTGTTGCAGTAGGTGGAGAAGTCGGACGCGAGGTCAATGTCAACGCGGACCTCATGGTACTGGAGCGCAATGAGGGGCAGGTAGAGCCCGGGGTTGCGGTTGAAGAAGAAGAACAGGGGAAGGTAGACAGTCTTGCCGTTGATGGCAGTGGTCATCTTACCGTAAGTGGCCTTCTTGGACTCATCGAGGTAAAGCTCGGAGTACAGACGCCACCACTTCTGGTAGTGCTTGTCAATGCGCTGACCACCGATGGAAAGCTCGACGTTGTTGACGGCGCGCTCGGCGACCCAGCACGCGAGGGCGGAGGTGTCGACATCGGACTCGAGCTCGATGTACATGTCACCGACGAGATCACCGTTGCGGGCAACGGTGACGGACACGCGGCCGGAGTTCGCGGCAGTACCGTTGACGGTCTGCTCGATGTTCTCCATCGCGAAGTTAGTGTGGCGCTTGTACTTGGCCTGGAAGAAAGTTACCTCAGGGTTACCGGTAAGGTAGACATCCTGGGCACCGTAAGCGACGAGCTGCATGAGACCGCCAGCCATTTTGAGAGTTGTTGTACTATAAGCAGAGAAAATAATTTTGGTCAAACGCGCATTTCCCGACCCCGATTTTTCTCAGTCTACAACAAATGTCGAAACAGCCTGAAGAAATCCCCGAGGATGAAATTGAAGAAGTCACCGAAGATGAGATGACCGAAGATGAGATCGAGGAAGGTGAGATCATCATGGAAGATGATGATGATCTCGAAGACTTCGATGATGAAGGTGAAGAGGGTTTGGATATTGCCGGGCTCATGACATCTTTGATGGCGACACCCGATGGTGACACAGTGTGTTCCGCCCTGGTAACAATTGGCCAACAAATGCAAGTCCAAAATAAAATACTGATAAAGATTTTGAGTGAGTTGAAATCTGCTTAGAGGAAAAAATTGTAAATATGTAAATGGAAGGTACCCACTTCATCGATAAGGAACCCAACAAGTTTGAAGCACTCGCAGAGTTGCAGAAGCAGCAAATCCAATCGATGAATGGTGATCAAGTGATTGACACAATCACTCAATTTGAGTTCCACTGGGATCTCAGGACAGAAGATTATAGGAATGCTCGTGAACTTGGATACCGTCAATTTATGCACCACTCTAACTGGGATGAAAACAATAACCCTAGGGCTGATGGTATTGACATCTTAGCTATTAAGGGTCTTCGTGATAAGCAACGTCGTTTTCTTGTCGAACTAAAAAATCATGTATCAGAACTTAAAATTGAAAAAGAAATTTCCGACGAAGGTACTACTCCCGTCAAGCGTATTAATAATGTATTGAAGCAACTTACTGATGGATATGACAATATCCGCAGACACTATATTTCGTACGAACGTGTTGTGAACCCTACAGCTAAACCTGAGGCAAGTTCAAACTCTGACCCATCTACGATGGATGAAGATGCAGTTGATGAGTGTACACCTTATCAAAAGTGTCTACTGTACACCCTGGACGAACTTTACAATTGTGGATATCGTCGATACAAGGGACAGTGTTGTGAAGAAATCAAGACCTTCGATCGTCGTGGTACTCGCGCCTGGGTTCCCAGGTTTGACATCAAGCAGTTTGTATACACGATTGCACAAAAGGATGATAATTTCAACAATTGGAAGAACTTCACTAGTCGTGGATCGGTGTTTCGTGATGTTGTCGATAATATCTCCACTTGTGTAGATCCACAGTTTCCGGAAATTGTGAAGAGACGCCACGTGTGGTCGTTCAAGAATGGTGTATTCGTTGGTAAGGAATGGTTGCCTGATCGTGGAGTCTATGATTGTCGTTTCTACCCATACGAGAGTAAAGAGTTTGCCTGCCTTGATCCCACTATCATTGCCTGTAAGTATTTCGATCAGCAGTTTGATGACTTTTCGCATATCGAGAACTGGCAGGATATTCCAACACCCCATTTTGACCGAGTACTCCACTACCAACAGTTTGAACCGGAAGTGTGTCATTGGGCCTATGTGATGGGAGGTCGTCTGTGTTACGATGTCGGCGAACTCGATAGCTGGCAGGTGATTCCGTTCTTCAAAGGTATTGCCGGTTCAGGTAAATCGACTCTCTTGACAAAGGTGTTTGAGAGGTTTTATGAAAAGGAAGATGTTGGAACCCTCGCAAACAACATTGAACGAAAGTTTGGTCTTTCTGCGATCAAGGACTCTTTCATGTTCGTCGCTCCTGAGATTAAGGCTGACCTCGCACTTGAACAGGCAGAGTTCCAGTCGATTGTATCAGGTGAAAGTGTCTCTGTTGCTGTGAAGAACAAGACTGCCGCTTCAATGGTATGGACCGTTCCTGGTGTTCTCGCAGGTAACGAAGTACCCAACTGGAAAGATAATTCGGGTTCCGTACTGCGTCGTATCCTTGCGTGGAACTTTACAAAGCAGGTGCGGGAAGCAGACCCACATCTAGACAAGAAGCTTGAGGCTGAGCTCCCAATTATCCTTCTCAAGTGTGTAAGAGCTTATCTGGATTATTCCAACAAGTACCGCGACAGAGACATCTGGAATGCCGTTCCACCCTATTTCAAAATTATCCAGAAGCAGGTGGCAATGGTGGCGAATACACTCCACAACTTCCTAGAGTCGACCAACATCAAGTATGGCAAGGATTGTTTCGTACCCCAGAAGATCTTCGTACAGGTTTTCAATCAACACTGCCAAGCCAACAACCTCGGAAAGCAGAAGTTCAATCCCGATTTCTATGTGGGTCCGTTCAGTTCAAGAGACATTGAAGTCAGGAATGCTGAAGTAACATACAATGGAGACTATTACCCTAACCAGCCCGTCATTTATGGTGTAGATGTAGTGATGGATAATGCCACCTTCTCCAAGGATTATTAAAAAAATCCTAATCAATAGTAATATGAGCCAGAGTGTCAAAGAATTTGTCAGGCAATCCGGTGTTCAGGTTCAGAGTCCGAACTCGAACTCAAACTCGAATGACGAGTTTGCGAAAGAACTCGAGCAAGACATGCTTCGTAGACAGCGAGAACGTGCTGCGGGATTTCGCTCACCCCCACGCCCAATGCGTCCAGTACCTCGCCAAGTTCAGGTTCCTCAACGTCTTCAGAGGAATCTGGTCAATGATCGATCGTATGCAGGCGCGTTTAAACAATTTGAAAACAACTCACCACTGGAGAATGAATTCAATGATGTGAAACTCTCCGCAAATGAGGAAAAAATGATCGACAACCTTGTACAAGAATTTGATGTTCCACCACCCGTAACAAGTACAGCTCTTCAGTTTAGTAAGTTCAATCCAGGTATGTTCAACGCCACTGTGGACTCTGGATTTGGACAGAAGGATACTGTCCTTGATCTTAAAAAATTACTTGTAAAGAAACCACTTCCAGAAACACCTATCGGTGAAGGTCTTTATGTAAACACCCAAGAGATAAAAGGTATCTACGGTCAATTTCAGACCGGTTTCTCACATACCCGAAACGCTGGTCCCAGGGGTTCTCTTAATAAGAATTTCGCCAGTGTACAGTTCATGATCACACTTTCCAATGACACTGAAAGTAAAGGGGGTACCGTCAACATTTACCGAAACGGTAAAATTCGATTCTCTGGTGGTTTTGTAGGAACAAATATCACAAATCAACCCGAACTTCTTCGTCGTTTCATCGTTAATACTTATACCGAGCGCCAACAATTTTTGTATAATCCATTCACCTATAACAACCTTAGTGGCAAGTTTAGGATAAATGGTCAGTTCAAGAGTTTACCCACGATCGCGAGTCGACAACGGATGTACGGTATGACGAATATGACGATCCTTGAAGAACAGACACCCTTCCTTTATGTACCCATTGATGGTGCGACTCTGATTTTTTCAAAGAGTGGTAATATTCAGGTTGTAGGTGCTAAAACCCCAGGAAACATGCTCAAAGGGTATGACACTGCGAAAGAATTGATTAATACATTGTATGAAGACGGACAAATACTTGTGACTGGTGTATTTGATAAAGGTGTAAAAGCGGCTAAACCCAAGTCGAAGCCAAAGAAGAAAATCGTTTCGCCAAAGAGAAAATACACCAAAAGAAACTCAAATGAGAATGAACGCATGTCAAAGGCTGAACTCATCACACTTGCCAGGCGTAAGGGTGTTGTCAACTTTAGAATAAAAACCAGTGATGGTTCCAGACTCGCGACGAAGGATGAAATTCGCGCCAAGATCAAGAAACTGTCCAATAAAAAGAATGTAACTTTCAAAAACAAGAACAAGAATGTCCGACTCCGTGGTAATGGTAATACATTTAGGGTTGGTAGCAAGATATGTACAGACCTGAAGAAGGATGAACTCCTTCGTATCGCTGGGATTCTTAAGATCAAACCTGATGAGAAAGAAACAAAGAAGACCCTGTGTAAGAAAATTCAAGATGTACGAAACAATCTATCCAAACCTAAACCCAAACCTCCTCCACCCCCACCCAAACCATCAAAGAGGCAATTACAACGTACCGCCGCTAATGCGAAACTTAATGTTAAGAAGGGTGTAGTCATGAAGAAGAGGGGTCTCGATGAAAATTCGATTCGCAAAGATATCGCCAAACTTTATGGTGCGACCTGGATGAAACGATACAAACCTAATCTCAACCAGGATGTGCGTAATATGATGTCGGCTCTCAACGCCATCAATAAGGGTAACAAGATGGGCGTTCCTTTCAAAAAGGATATCGACCAGGTCAAAAAGAATGTGGTTGGTAGGTGGAAGATGGAACGGCGGCGAGACCTCGAGAGAAGGTATCTAATGAACAATGTAAATACCACTGGTATCGCGCTCAACCTTAGGAACAACTATCGTCGTGCGGCTGCCAACTATATCTTGAGCAAGAAAACAACTCCTTCCAACAAGAAGATGACCGAATACAGGAATTACTGGTTAAAGTTTAGGGCCAATATGAATACAAATGGGAATTCGAGAAGAGTTAACCGGACGGCTCGAGCTCGGGTTGAGAAAATATAATCATGGGGTTCGAGTCGATGATGACACTAGGGATTGGGGTACACCAGTGAACTCCTGGCTTCATATGGCGCGTGAAGAGTTCCTAGATGCCATGATTTACGTAGCTGCCGACTACATACGCAAGAACGAGCTAAAGCGTGATGAAAATGAGGAAGATGATAACAATCTCATCATGCATGTTATTGGTAAGTATACTGAAATGGAGAGTCCCAAACACAAGATGCTCCTATGGCAACTCTTCAATATGTTGAACTCGATTAGCACTTGATTTTTGTGTTCACTTGTTTGTTTGGTTCAGCAATTTGTTTAAGATGAATCGTGTGATACGAAAAGTCGTATTTGGGAAATGTTTCTTTGATTTTATTTGACAAAAGACTAGCCTGAACTATGTAAGGCATACCTGTACACACAGATGTTCGCTCAATTCCGAGAAGACGATCCTCGAGTTGAACAAACATCTTTAGCGCGTCGCGCCCTAGCCCATCCTTGTGCATCTGGAGGTACACCTTCTTTGACGCACCATCACTCACATAAAAGTTTTTGGAACCCTCAACCTCATCGGATTTTGTACGTTTCTCGTACATCAGTGCCAAAATGATGAACGCGAGGATGATGTAGATCATTTCTATTTACTGAGGAATTAGTTTGCAGAGGTCGTCGATCTTTTGGAGAATATTTTGAAACTTGTAGATTGAATCAACATCCGAAGGCTTAACAATCTCCATCTCGATCTGGTACATCGCCTCTTCCTCCGAGTCCATATCGACATTGTCACCTGAAGAGATGGTCATATCGATACTAAGGTTCTTACGCACGAAGGAATGGCGAGTCTTGCTTCGCTTACGATCCATCTCATACTCTCCAGAGGTGGGGATTTCACGAGCGACACAAAATCGCACATCGAGGGGATCCCTCTTGAAGTCCTCCTTGATCACACTAATCTTTTGGATCATCGTCTGTTCACCAGACTCTTCATCACAGGTGATACGAACGTTGTTTGCATCGTTGTAGTAGACATCGGCTGTCGTCATCTTTACACTTTCCCATCCATCATACTTCTTGAGACCCTTGAGCACTCGTTTCCAAGTATCCTTACCAACATTCGTATCAAAGAGGGATCCATTATGCTTCCCGAGACGAATTTCAATCTCGATATCACCTTCACCCTTATGGGCTTCAAAAATCGGGAGCACTCTTTCGGCGAGATTCATTTTTCTTAACTTTTTACAAATGCGTCATTCTCTTAAGCCTTTTTTGTACATAAAATTCAATGAAGGGCCTCGAAAATCGCGGAAATACTTGTTATTTCAACACAGCCCTTCAATGTCTGTTGCACATCCCCGCTTTGACAAACTACTTCATTAAGGAACCATATAAAGGCGATTGTGCATTCACTCAAACATACGGGACATTCGTGAAGACGTTCTGGACTAGGGGTCAGGACAACGTTGATGTAAATTCACTTCTGTCAGAGTTTCGTAAGAAGTTCCCTCGTTTCGGTTCGAATGAACAACATGATGTTCAAGAAGCTATCTTGTGTATAATCGATATCCTCGAGACATCTAGACCCGAAATCAAGCATTGGTTCTACGGTAAAAAGGTTCAAGAAACGGTTTGGCCGGGTGGAAAATCATCAAACGAAGAGGACTTCAGTGTCCATTTGATAACATCCGAAGGAAAGGATATGAGTGAAATGTTGAAGAAAAGTACAGATTGGAATGTACTTGAAAACTTTGAGGACACCGAGGGTAAGGTACACCATGTCGCTACAACTCGAATGCTCTTTTCAAAGTTGCCACAAGTTCTTATGGTTTCTTTCGACAGGAAGAGTCATATCCAAATCATAGAAAACATCATCATCGATAAGTATGAGTACAATCTCGTCGCGAGTGCTGTGCATGTCGGTAATCAGAATGATGGTCACTATGTGGGAATCATAAAGCGTAGGAACAAATGGTTTTTGGCTGATGATGATACTGTTAAGGAACACCCTCTTCCTGACGAGGCTGGGTATTATTTCATGGTCTACAATCTAAAAACTCCTTCATCTTAATATTCTCTTTGATGTTCACGATGGTTCGGTAAAATGTTCGACGGTTATTGGGATGTGTCTTGTCCGTCCGCCTCTTTAGGGGTTTCCACCACATTGGCTCTTCCCAAGTTACATATTTACACTCCACAATGGCACCATCTTCGAACCAAGGTTCATCATCAATTCTGTTGTGTGGAATCTCACTCTCAAAATAAAACTTTCCCTTTTCCTGTACATATAAGCGCCACGCAGGTATACCCGGTTTAAACCCTGGTGTTTCTCTCGAAGGTTCTCTCTTCATGAGAAAGTCCACTGTGTTCTTCTCTTGTGGCTTCCATTTGAACATTGTCTCGTGTGTTCCAATCCGTATCGGATCATTGATAGGGGTGAACACGAGACCGTCAATCTTCTGATCAACTGTTGGAAGGTACTCGTCCATAAACTTTGCAAAATCTCTCATATGGTGAAATGTCTTACACTTCAGACGATACTTGTCGGACTTCATGTAAATGACCGACTTCATCAAACCCTTAGCGGCGTCCAGGCGTTCTGTGAGATTCTTGTTCCATACAGATTTACCCGCCACAAGAACAGCATCATAAACCATAAGCGTTCCTTCATACAGTTCACCATCAAGGATTGTTCCATCGTATACATCCTTCTTCAAGTTGATAGGAACTTCAAACATATTAAAAGCCCGATTGACAAATAGACATTTTCGCTTTCCTTCATACGTGAGTGCAACCATCATATGTCGTTCTCCATCGGTCTTTTCGCAGACTACATAATCACCCCCTTTCAGTATAGGGAAGTGTTTATATTCGATCGAGATTGGCTGTGGTCCCGGAAAGTAATCTTTACTTCCCCATCGAGCATGTATAAAGTCTATGACATATTTGTGAAGTGGGGTGGACATGTTTTATGTTCAACCTTAAACTTTAATTTACTTTGACACCTGCGGCGTTGAGAATATTACTGACACATTCATGTGTATATGTCATCGTCAACTTAGCTGCTGTAAATGCATAAATTTTAACACCCTGTTGTAAAAATTTATTAAACATATCTGGAGTGAGTTTCCAGTTTCCAGTCTTCTTATCTTTGATATTTTTCAAAACATTCTTTGTGTTCATCATCCACGCTCTCGCTGTGGTTGAATCAACTTTACGAATATCTTTGGAAACGGCACTACCTACAACTGTGTCAAAGTGAAGACCCATTTGTCCAATGGGTTCAGTAGAATTTTCCCGAACCTTCTTTTTGAAGAGATCCCAGTCAACACCATCCTTCACACCAGGGAATACGAGACATCCTACACCATCATGTGGTTCAAACAACTGTTTAATCGATTCATCATCCATATGAATACCAAAATCTATGAAGATGATACGATCATGAGATTTCATATAACTTTGAATCTTTTCAATCTTATCCAACGTTTCATCATTGACATAATCAATTTTATTGTCCACGTTTTTTTCAAGACATTTTACATTCAGGCGTAAAACTGTATGAAGTGTTTTCACGTGACATGATTTAGATCGGGTGACTAAGATTGTCACAAGCTTCATATGTCAGTGTACATTCTAAGCCTTAAGCCTGTCGTTGATACAACCAGAGAAGGGTAGGTTTCCGACATGACCCAGGGTTGTATTCACATCCGCGTAAATTTTTCCACCGGCTTGCTGCCAACGACGACAAAACGCATAATCTTCGGATAGATATCTCCGATTCGTCGGGTCAATCATACAATCGAAGCAGGCGTGATAATCGTCAAAGTCTCGGTTTTGGTGATCATTCTTACACCACAAGTCTGGAAACTTCGCTTCGAGAGTCTTGAATACTGACCGTTTGATAACCATAAATCCAGTGGGTCCGTCAAGAATTTCGATGAATCCATTCTCGATCGGGCGGTTGTTCGCACCAAAGTTGATGACGAGACTCGACGAAAGCATAGACATATCACGATCATCACCCCTCTTTACGGCGTTGGCAGCTTGCTCCCACATGACAACCTTCTTCGGATAACACGCGACGGAAAGATCGTGTCCAGATTCGACGAGACGCACGACCGCTTCGGGGTCGAAATGGATATCTGCATCAATAAACATGAAGAGGTCACAGTCAGTCTTTTGCATAAAACGTCCTACAGCTACATTACGAGCACGGTGTACGAGAGATTCGTTTTCTGTAGTGTCGATATAGAGTTGAATCCCCTTTTTTATTAAAAGTAGTTGAAGTCTAATAATACTAGTCATATACTTTTCTAGACAAAGGCCTCCATAGCAGGGTGTTGAAAGAAACAACTTCTTCATATACTATTTGTAACCCTTAGCCTCTAAGTGTTTTTTTATAATCACATCAATCTTATTCAGTGTCGGAATGGACACTGAACATTTCTCACACATTTCATTTTTCGTCACCTTATCTCCTAGGACAATGTAAATAATCGCAGATGCCACACTGTTCGGAGTCTTACTCATAAGATCCACACAGTCCTCAGTGGCACTGCACATCTTGTTACACTTGAGACGCTCTTCTCGTGTGACACTAAAAGAATTCAAAAGTCGTTGCATCACATCAAATGCTTTCGTCACGTAATTCTTTTTGGTCGCACCGAGAATATTATCTTTGAATATTTGCGTCGTTCGACTTATGTCTTTGGATTGAATACCAAACATATCTGCAATTTCTTTAGTTGTTCGAGGAATTTGGGCGAGGCGACACGCGTAAAGTACACAATTCGCTTTGATTCCCAAACGCACTGCACCTCGAGTTAATTTCTCTTCGTTGAATTTTCTGTACATCATCTTTGCATCTTTGAGTACAGATTCTGGTAAAGTGTGACACGCTTCATCGATGTCTTTGTACGCGTGGAAAAGAGAGCGATCCTTGTGATTCATAGACATATGAAAATTAATCTTCGCCATCCTCTTGTTTTCGTACGTAGATCCACGTTGTGTCGCGATGACAGTTCCTTTGCCCCAGTTCTGTGAAAAGAGTTCCGGGTTTGCATTTGGGTTGCCACATCTCGACGGGTCATTCACCTTTCCATCATCTGTTACACCACTTGTCCATTCTGCAGTATCATCCACAAAATAGGAATCGACGAGTCCACAATCTGAACAAGTGGGTAATCCTTCTCGGGTAATAACTTTTACACCTGAGCAATCTTTACATAAATGAGTATTCACTGACTTTTCTTCGGGTTTCTTTGGTAATAGGGCGTCCAATTCGGACCATATAGTTGCCAGCATTGTTTTTGAATGTAGCAACCTTTTTTAGATTTTAAATAAACGCATTATTGACTTAGGCGTCTGACACGAGTTTCTATAAGATCAATAGTTTCCTTGAAACTCTTTCCACCTGAAGTTGTTGGTTCCCATTCATTCCATTCTTTATCGATGGCTTCATGACCGGGAGGTAAGGCAATATCCTGACCTACCAGTTCGCTATCAGAAACGACAAACCCTTCAAGATCGGAGTCGTCATCAGCGCCTTCGTCGTATAGGTCACTGTCAGTGTCTTCGACATCAATTTCACTGTACATTGCAAATCTATTCTCTCCCAAGGATTTCATCTCTAAATCCATAAATGTCGTTCCACTTGGGTAGTGTTCCATCACACTCTCGTAAGGTGCGGGAGAAAGTTCGTCTAGGTCTAATTTGTAAACACATGCAGACTTATATATGAGTTCGGTGGGGTTGAGATAACTCAGGCCAAGAGTATTGCCAGTGTTCATCCCAACGACGCCGTACATTTGGTCTTCGACACCGTCTTCGTTTACTAACACTTTGACTATATCATTTTGATTTATTTCAGAGGGCACAATCATGCTTAGAGTTTTCAGCCAAAAAAATATAAGGGATATTATCACAGATGAAAGTTACTATTTATTCGAAGGAAGGATGTCAGTATTGCGACCACGCGAAGACCTTGTGCGAATCAGAGGGTCTTGACTATGAAAAATTAATGGTGGACAAAGAAGAACTCAAGAAAGCTTGTGGTCCATCAGCGGCAACCTACCCTCAAATATCTATTGACGGACGTCATATCGGAGACTACTTTGAATTTCAAGAATACATCGAAGACGAATACGAACCTATTCTAGCCCCTACCTTAAACCGTTTCACAGTCTTCCCCCTGAAGTATCCGGAGCTCTGGGAACTCTATAAGAAGGCTCAAATGTCCAACTGGACTGCGGAAGAGGTTGACCTCTCCAAAGATATGGATGATTGGAAGACCCTAAATGATAACGAACAGAAATTCATAAAGTATATCCTGGCGTTTTTTGCTGGATCCGATGGAATTGTATTCGAAAATATTAACAACAACTTTGCTGATGAGGTGCAGATCTCAGAGGCTCGATCATTCTATGCTTACCAGTCCCACAATGAGATGGTTCACGGTGAGACCTATTCTAAACTTATCGATAAATATATCAAAGATCCTACAGAAAAGAAACAACTGTTCGAAGCTATCCAAACTGTACCTTGCATAGAGAAGAAAGCCAACTGGGCCCTAAAATGGTTCGCGACGGGTGCGAAGCCCGACGCCCGACCTTTTGCTGAACGCCTCTTCGCGTTCGCTTGTGTTGAGGGTATCTTCTTTTCTGGAAGTTTTTGTGCCATCTATTGGCTTAAGAAAAGAGGACTCATGCCTGGTCTCTGTTTCAGTAACGAACTCATCTCCCGAGATGAGGGACTTCACCAAGAGTTTGCCGTCGAACTTTTCAAATTACTTCGAAACAAACCCTCAACCGAAACACTTCACACTATTATCAAAGAAGCTGTTGAAATTGAAAAGGGGTTCATCTTAGATGCACTTCCTTGTAACCTGATTGGTATGAACTCCGACAAAATGTCTGAATACATTGAGTATGTGTCCGACCGTCTTCTCAAGCAGATTGGCCAACCCCCTATTTGGAACTCCAAAAATCCTTTTGATTTCATGGAGAACATTTCCCTCGATGGAAAGACAAACTTTTTTGAGAAGCGGGTGGGGGACTATGGGAAAATGGATGATACCTCAGATGAGATTGGGTTTGATGAGGAGTTCTAAAACATTTTGCTATCAATTTACAAAATTGACTGGAAAATGCTGTTATTTAATTGAAAAGGACTCCATCCGAGGACACGTCCATAGGCTCGAGAGTGCGACCACTGTCAGCGAACTCGATTTGGGGCTCACCAAACTCTGGTTCGGGATCGGGTGCATCAGCCATTTGGGGAGGGGCAGCCACAACAGTCTTGGTACCACATCCACACCCACTCTTCTTCTTTTTACCACCACTTTCCTTCTTGATGTTCATCATACCCCAAACAACGAGGATGAACACTAAGGTGTGTACGAGGAGACCCAGGGTCGAGGGGCACCCAGTAGGGGTGGAGATCCAAGAACCCAAGATTCGCCTGACGATACGGAAAGTCTCGGGGTTCGCAACGATGAAAAATGTGAGACCCGAGATGATGGAAATGATTAACTTCTCTTCCTGCTTCTTACCGTTGCAGCCGCAGCCACAATCTTTAAATAGACCCATGATTACTTTTGATATATGTCAACAAAAAAATCGACTTAAAGTCAAGCCACTTACTATAGATATAACCAACCAACAATGTCGCTCTCTATTCAGCAATCTACCGAATTCTCCGCTGCCTCCGTGCAGTTCTCGAAACTTCGCAAAAACAAGAATGGCGGTAAAGCCGTCTATCTCAACGCCGGCGACAACAAGAAGCTCTACATCCAGTTCCCCTTCATGCGTTCTCCTTATGGCCTGAGCGCCTTTACCGATGAGGGTACTGGTCGTACTTCCTATTCCCTTGACCTTTCTTTCGACAGTGACAATGCTGAGGCTATGGAAGTTCACGACAAGCTCAAGGAGCTCGACGACATCATCGTAAACACTGTCGCGGCCAACTCCAAGGAGTGGCTCGGCAAGGAGTTCAACGTGGCTGTCCTCAAGGAGGCGCTCTACAAGCCAATGGTTCGCCCTGGTAAGGAGCAGTATCCTTCCACTATCAAGCTAAAGATTCTGACCAAGCCTGACGGCACCTTTGTTCCCGAGGCTTACTCGATGCAGAAGCAGCCAGTCTCTCTTGACACTGTCGAGAAGGGGCAGAAGTGTATGGCCATCGTTGACCTTAACCAGATTTGGTTCATCGACAATAAGTTCGGTGTGACGATCCGCCTTCAGCAGGTTCTTCTTGAGCAGTCTGCGAAGCTTCCCTCCTTTGCTTTCCAGGGTCTCAATCTTCCCGATGAGGAAGTTGATGTTGAGGTCGAAGAGGAGGAGGAGGAAGTTGACGAAGTTGATGACCAGTAAAAAAATATAAGTTCCGAGTCCTACGAACTCGTCGCCACCCCCTATTCGTAAGTTGAAACAATCTTCTTACGAATATAATAATGAACGCCCAGGTGAAGAAATTGCTGAGGGGTAAGAAGGCCTGTGACCCAGCGTCCCACCTCTGGTTGAAAAAGAAAAATGGAACCATGACCAAGGGTGCTGTGAAGCTTGGTGAGGGTCAGTATGGTAAGGTGTATCGTGGATGTATTGATGATGGATGTGAAAAGTACATCGCTTACAAGGAAATCAGAACACCATCATTGACTGAAAAGACGAACAATCTACCACTTGCGGGATTTAAAAGAGCTCTCGATGAAATAAACCCAAAGATGGAATTTACCATCGCGAAAAAGTTGGAAGGTTTTGGGGTTCCCAAGATGTACCTGTACAAAACCTGTGACAACAAGGACATTCTTTATACTGAATACGTGAAGGGTAAAGAGTTGAGGGAATGGATGGTGACGCAACCCACTCTACCCGCTATAAAATCCGTGATGGCTCAGGTACTCTACAATCTCTACCGTATCCAGAAGAAGTATCCAGGATTCCGTCATCATGATCTTCATGGTGGAAATATCCTCGTTCGACCAGTCCCCGTGAAAGATATGAAAATCATGGGGTCTACGATTTCGAATGCGGGTTTTGAAGCTGTCATAATTGATTTTGGATTTGCTGTATTCCCTCGGATTAAGAATCCTCTCATCAATGCGAATAATTACAAGAATATTGGCATCTCGAGAAAGTCTGACAAACATTATGATTTACACTTCTTCCTGAATTCCATCCATAACTTGGTTCTTCAACCACGGACGCGCACAGAGCGAGTGGTAAAGACATTCATCGAAAAC
>Ga0181552_10001467_pt1 | contig 17867 bp, 17 predicted proteins | sample 011ome_18_FD_130583 | JGI IMG/M metagenome (GOLD analysis project Ga0181552, IMG submission 130583) | Coastal salt marsh microbial communities from the Groves Creek Marsh, Skidaway Island, Georgia - 011501BT metaG (megahit assembly) | ecosystem: Environmental > Aquatic > Marine > Intertidal...
CGAAGTCCTATAAGCATCGGTAATGAGTTGTATCAGGTGAAGAAAGTTAATTCGAATTGGATTCCAGGTTTGAACTGCTTTTAGTACTCCATATCGAGGAGGTTCATCATCCAGTTCTTCTTGAAAAGTTCCAAATAGTCGATCCCAAAAAGAAAAGATTTGTCCTAAATTTTTATCGATATAAGGTGGATTAATGGCGTGATGAACACGATGCTGTGAAGGGGTTATGAACACATATTCTAACCATCCTAATTTGCCGATATGCTCGGTATGGTACCAAAATTGCAAAAACAGATGTAAAGGAGCTATATAGGCGATAAGTTGCTCAGGAACTCCAAGGATAGCTGCTGGAAGTAATAATAACGGATAATAACGGATTACATCTGATATCGGCTGTCTTAGTGCACAAGCAAGATTAAAATGTTCACTTGAATGATGAATAATATGATTATTCCAAAACAAATTAATTTTGTGACTAATACGATGTGACCAATACCCTGCAAAATCAATAAAGATAAAAGCTACCATCCAAACCCACCATTGATTATCGAGCTTAACAATTGATAACTGTTCTAATAAATAGGGATAAGAAATTAATAACACTCCCAATCCTAATAAATTTTTAATAGAATTACTCACACCTGAACTCAACGAAGCAATCGTATCAATGGTACTATACGTCTGCTTGTTTTTTTTAGTAGCATAAAGGAGCTCTATAAGAATGAGCACCATGAAGAATGGAATCGCAATTAATAGAGCTTGAGCATATGTAGCCATATGAATTTCATTTACCTAAATATATGAAATTCTGATAGTTATACAACTTACTTTTTTAAATGCAACAGGCTTTGTTGTAGCGTTTCTATTTTTGCTAATGCATCTGCTTCCTTTTTACGTTCTATATCTATGACCTGTGAGGGAGCATTTTGAACAAAACGTTCATTGGATAGCTTTTTTCGAACAGAATTTAAAAAGCCTTGAGTATATTCCAGTTCCTTCTTAATCTTATCGAGTTCAGCCTCGATATCAATTGCAGCTCCCATCGGTATAAAAAACTCCGTTGATTTCACCCTGAAACTCAATGAAGCCTCCAATGGTTCTGATGTTTTTTCAAGAAGAGAAAGATGCCCCATCTTAAGTAATACAGCATCCCAACGTGAATTATATCCAGCATCAGTATCTAACACATAAAGTTCTAAAGCTTCTTTATTTGGAATATTTTTCTCTTTTCTAATCGTTCTTATTCCAGAGATAATTGCTGTAGCATTTTCAAAAGAATCGATTAGTTCTTGATCAAAATCGCCCAACTTAGGCCAGGATGAAACAATTAATGCTTCTTCTGAAGAACGCTCTTTAATATGTTGCCATACCTCCTCTGTCAAGAACGGCATAAAAGGATGTAAGAGCTTTAAGTTATCCTCTAAAATTTCAACAATAGCATTATAAGTAAGCTGATCGATAGGTTGTTGATACGCTGGTTTTACCAATTCTAACAACCATGAAGAGTATTCATCCCAAATCAATTTATAGGTCGCCATTAGCGCATCTGAAATACGGTACTTAGCGAAATGATCTTCGATCTGAACAAGGGTTTGATTAAACTTAGCCTTATACCATTCAATCGCTAATCGAGCAGCTTCAGGTTGATGGATAGATGCATCTACTTCCCAAGACTGTATCAGTCTAAAACCATTCCAAATCTTATTCGCAAAGTTTTTACCTTGATGACATAGGTTTTCATCAAACATTAAATCATTACCTGCTGCAGAACTCAGTAATAATCCAACTCGCACTCCATCCGCTCCAAAATCTGAAATCAGCTGTAAGGCATCTGGAGAATTTCCGAGTGATTTAGACATTTTTCTACGTTGTGCGTCTCTAACAAGTCCCGTGAGGTAAACATTTGAAAAAGGTTTTTTTCCTTTGAATTCATATCCAGCTATGATCATACGAATTACCCAAAAGAATAAGATGTCTGGGCCAGTAACTAAATCATTGGTTGGATAATAGTACTTAAATTCTTCATTTTCTGGCTCCAGAATACCATTAAAAACACTCATAGGCCACAACCATGAGGAAAACCAGGTATCTAAAACATCAGCGTCTTGTATGAGGTCATCAGCGGTTAAATTGGTATTTGATGATTTTTCCTTTGCAAGTGCTAAAGCAGCCTCCGGGGTTTCTGCAACCACAAAATCGTCTTGACCGTCACCATAATAAAATGCAGGTATTTGTTGCCCCCACCATAATTGTCTTGAAATATTCCAATCGCGAATATTCTCAACCCAATGACGATAGGTGTTATTAAATTTTGAGGGGAATAAGTTGATTTCATCGTCTTTTAAAACAGCATCGATTGCTGGTTTAACTAAATCCTCCATTCTTAAAAACCACTGATCTGATAATCTAGGTTCTATAACAGCTTTAGTTCGTTCTGAAGTTCCCACCTTATGCATATGAGTCTCGGTTTTAATCAATACACCGAGTTCTTTTAACTTCTTTGCAACGGCCTTTCTAGCTTCAAAGCGATCCATTCCCTCGAACTCTAATCCAAAACTATTCAGCGTTGCATCTTGGTTAAATATATCAATAGTTTCTAATTGATGCGTTTGTCCAATTGCATAATCATTGATATCGTGGGCTGGAGTTATTTTAAGACAACCCGTTCCAAATTCCATATCGACATACTCATCTTCGATAATTGGAATTTCACGATTTGCGATAGGAACTATTACCTTCTTGCCTTTTAAGTTGAAATAACGCTCATCATCAGGGTGAATACAAATAGCCGTATCCCCTAAAATGGTTTCAGGTCTAGTAGTTGCGATAGTTATCGTTTGATCTGAATCCACTATCTTATACGATACATAGTAGAGATTTCCTTGCTGTTCTTCATAGATAACCTCTTCATCAGAAAGGGTAGTCAAGGCTTCAGGATCCCAGTTCACCATACGGTAACCTCTATAAATTTTCCCTTTGTTAAATAGATCGACAAATACTTTGATGACCGATTTTGACATATGATCATCCATAGTAAATGAAGTTCGATCCCAATCACAGGAACAACCAAGTTTTTTGAGCTGTTCCAAGATCACACCACCATACTCTTCCTTCCATTCCCATGCATGTGCTAAGAACTCATCTCTAGTCAATGAAGATTTATCAATACCTTGCTGCTTTAATCGTGCTACTACCTTTGCTTCGGTAGCTATTGATGCATGATCGGTACCAGGCACCCAACAGGCGTTTAACCCCTTTAGACGTGCACGTCTGATAAGAACATCTTGAATAGTGTTATTGAGCATGTGTCCCATGTGAAGCACACCAGTTACATTTGGTGGTGGAATCACAATAGTATAGGGAGTTCGCTGATCTGGAGTCGAATGAAAATAATTGTTTTTCATCCAGTAATCATACCATTTTTGCTCTGATTCTTGAGGATTGTATTTTGATGGAATATTCATAGTCAATTTATATAGCTGCAAAAATAGAAAAATGAACTACAATTACCTTTCAAATTCATGCTTAAGGATACATTTAAGTAGTAATTTATTTAAAATCATCACATTTTTGTCAAAAACTAAGGATTCATAACGCTAATTTCCACCTTCAAAAAGAGTATAGCTAGTTGAAATTATTAACTTTGCCATGGATTATTAAAACTAAAAAGTCATGAAAAAATTCATTTTGTTTCTAGGAATTGCTCTATTAGCATTTACTACTTATGCCCAAGAGGCTAAAATAGAATTTAAAAAGGATACCATCGATTACGGTGTTATAAAAAAAGGATCAGACGGAGTTCGTATATTCACTTTCACCAATACGGGGGATGCTCCTTTAGTGATAACTGGTGTAAAGTCAAGTTGTGGTTGTACCATTCCAGAAAAACCAAAGCAACCCATTCAACCTGGAGCAGAGGGAGTAATTAAGGTGAAATACGATACTAATAGAGTTGGAGAATTTTTTAAAACTACCTATGTAAGCTCAAATGCAGGGGGAACAAAAAAAATTATTATTAAAGGAAGGGTTGAGAACGATCAACCTTAAGCGTTTATATGCCAAAAATATCTACCAAAGGGTCTCATATGCCCGAATCGCCGATACGTAAACTAGTCCCTTTTGCGGATCGTGCTAAGGAAAAAGGAATTGAAGTGATTCACCTCAACATTGGTCAACCTGATATTCCAACTCCAAAAGTTGCCTTAGATGCCGTAAAAAACAATGCTATAGATATCTTATCCTATAGCAAAACGGAAGGTTCTATATCCCTTCGTCAAAAATTTGCGGACTATTATAAAAAGCATGATGTTGTTGTAGCACCTAGTGATATCATTGTCACTACTGGAGGTTCTGAAGCATTAACCTTTACTATTGGTTCTATTGCAGATCCAGGTGATGAACTATTAGTGCCTGAGCCATTTTATGCCAATTATTATGGCTATACGACGCTTAATCTGGTTAATTTAGTCCCAATCACTACTTCGATTGAGGACAACTTTAAGATGCCAAGCATCAAGCATTTAGAGCGTTTTTTACGTCCTAAAACCAAAGCTATTTTAATTTGTAACCCTGGTAATCCTACAGGTTATTTGTATACCAAAAAGGAACTAGAGGAATTGGTGGCCTTTGCCAATGAACACGATTTATTCCTAGTAGTAGACGAGGTTTATAGAGAATTTGTTTATAATGGACACCAACATCATTCGATTTTAAGCATCGAAGGCAGTGAAAACTGTGCCGTATTAATTGACTCAGTCTCTAAACGCTACAGTATGTGTGGAGCTCGTGTAGGTTGTATTGTTTCTAAAAACAAAGAACTTATTCACACAGCAATGAAATTTGCTCAGTGTAGACTCTCTCCTCCCTCCTATGCACAATTAGCGACTGAATCCGTACTTGATATTGATGACTCCTATTACCTTGAGGTCCAACAAGAGTATGAAAAAAGACGTAATGTTCTTATTGAAGAACTAAATCGAATAGAAGATATTAAGGTTGGAATCCCCAATGGTGCTTTTTATTGTGTGGTGGAACTTCCTATAAATGATGCTGATCATTTTGCACAGTGGTTATTGGAATCATTTCAAATTGATGGAAAAACAGTGATGATAGCTCCTGCAGCTGGATTCTACTCCACTCATGGTCTAGGAAGAAATCAAATTCGAATTGCCTATGTCCTCGAAGAACAAAAACTTAGAGAAGCCATGCATATATTAGCAAAAGGATTAGCGACTTACAGAAGACTTTGAAAATTGAAGAGCACATATCACTAAAAGAATTCAATAGTTTTGGAATTGATGTCAAGGCTTCACAATACATCAAAATCACAGAGGATCAATCGTTAGTCGATCTTCTCAAGTCAAAAGAATATTCCAATCCCTTTATCTTAAGTGGTGGATCTAATTTACTTTTAACTAAAGATCTCAATCGTTTGGTCATTCATATGTGTACCAAAGGAATCGAGATTTATGATGAAACTAGTGATGAAATCATCATAAAAGTTAAAGCTGGTGAAATCTGGCATGATTTTGTTCAATGGTGTGTCGACAAAAATTATGCAGGACTTGAAAACTTATCCTTAATCCCTGGATTCGTAGGCTCTGCTCCCATTCAAAACATTGGAGCTTATGGAGTTGAGCAACAAGATTGCTTCTATGCTTGTGAGGTGTTAGATCGAACTACAATTACAAAAACTCGTTTAACTAAAAAAGACTGTGAATTTGGATATAGAGAATCGATCTTTAAATCTAAAGCAAAAGATCGGTACATTATCACTGCAGTCTATTACCAACTCAAAAAGACGAATCATCAACTCAAGACTTCCTATGGAGCTATTGAGGAACAACTAACACTAAAAGAGATAAGTCATCCAACTATAAAAGATGTTGCTAATGCTGTGATCGCTATCAGAAGTGAAAAACTTCCTGATCCAAAAAAAATTGGAAATTCAGGAAGCTTTTTTAAGAATCCAATCATTAGTAAAGCTAGCATTGAACAACTCAAAAAAAAGTATCCTTCAATACCCACCTATGTGGTTAATGAGAATTATGTTAAAGTTGCGGCTGGCTGGCTTATAGAACAAGCGGGTTATAAAGGAAAAACAAAGGGCAATGTTGGAACGCATCATAAACAAGCCTTAGTATTGATTAATCACGGAAATGCTACGGGTAAAGAACTCGTTGATTTTTCAGAAGAAATTATCACTGCTATTCAAACTCAATTTAATATTACTCTTGAAGCAGAAGTTAGAATTATTTGATTGTAACGGTATAAATTTCCTAATCACCTTCACTTAAAAACACTCTATGTAAAAGTATTTTTGTAATTTTGCATAAACTTTTACGTATGAAATTAGCCGTTTTAACTATAGGGATTTTAGCACTTGCCTTTGCAGGAATTGCAATAAAAATTTGGGGTAAAAAAGATGGTAAATTCGCTGGTACTTGTGCTAGCCAATCTCCATTTTTAAATAAAGAAGGTGCCACCTGTGGCTATTGTGGCAAGGTTCCTGATCATCAATGCGAGCGTAAATCCTAAATATAGGTGAACGAAGAAACGATCATAAAAACAATAGAAGCTGCAAAAAAAGGTGACCAATTAGCGTTTAGCACTCTACTTGACACTTATTGGAGTGATGTGTTCAATTTTCAAAACAAAATGATTCAAAATGATAATGATGCTGAAGACATTTGCATAGAAACATTTTCCAAGGCATTCGATAAAATTGACACCTATAATCCTGACTATAACTTTAAGACGTGGTTGATTGCAATTTCAAAAAATATACATATTGATTTGCTTCGTAAGCGTAAAAATGCACCTACTAATATAAGTAATTCAGTAGAAGAACAAATTTCTCAAACCTTAGTCGATGAGGCTCCAACAGCTGAAGACGAACTAATAAAAGAACAACAGCTCCATCATTTACTTCAACATATCAACAACTTAAAACCTGATTATGGAGAATTAATCAAATTGAGGTATTTTCAGCAAATGAGATATGCAATGATTGCTGAGCAGCTCAATCAACCTTTAAATTCCATTAAAGTTAAACTACTCAGAGCTAAAAAATTACTTGCTAAAAGTATTCAATTAGAGAATAAATCCATTAATTCTTAAGAACTATGTCAGAATCCAATACCGCTTTAGCCTCTAAAAAAATAACTAAACCTAAATGGTTACGAGTGAAGCTTCCCACTGGAAAAAAATACACGCAACTCAGAGGACTTGTTGATAAATACAATCTTCATACGATTTGCACCTCGGGCTCTTGTCCTAATATGGGGGAGTGTTGGGGAGAAGGAACCGCTACGTTTATGATTTTAGGAAATGTATGTACACGTTCCTGTGGGTTTTGTGGTGTAAAAACTGGTAGACCTGACGCTGTTGATTGGGAAGAACCTGAGAAGGTAGCACAGTCAATCAAAATAATGAACATTAAACATGCGGTAATTACTTCTGTAGATCGTGATGATTTGAAAGACGGAGGATCTATTATTTGGTCAGAAACCGTTGAGGCGATTAGACGTTTAAATCCTAAAACAACATTAGAAACCTTAATTCCAGATTTTCAAGGAAAGCATAAACAAATAGATCGCATTGTTAAGGTTGCTCCTGAAGTGGTATCTCACAATATTGAGACGGTTCGAAGACTCACCCGTTCGGTACGTATTCAAGCACAATACGACCGCTCTCTTGAGGTTCTTAGGTACTTAAAAGACCAAGGAGTTAACAGAACTAAATCAGGTATTATGTTAGGGTTAGGAGAAACAGAAGAAGAAGTAATTCAAACTTTAAAAGATCTAAAAAATGCTAAAGTTGATGTAGTGACTATAGGTCAATACCTACAACCTTCAAAAAAACACTTACCTGTTATTGATTTTATTACTCCAGAACAGTTTAAAAAATATGAAGAAATAGGACTGGAAATGGGCTTTAGACATGTGGAGAGTTCAGCGCTGGTTCGCTCTTCCTATAAGGCTCAGAAACATATGACTTAAACCCAGAGTTTTTGATCTATAACTTCAAAAAAGTGTTCTTGATCTTGAATTTGATGTTCAACTCTTAAATAATACAAGGAATCACAACGACCTTTTAGCTTGGTATAATCCTTTTGAGTGGTTATCACAATAGATGATTGCTCATTGAATGAAGCTATATCCTTTTGAGTGTATTGATGATGATCATTGAAATTAAAATGGGTATAAGAAACTTCTTTTTTATCTAAAAATTCTAGAAGTGGCTTCGAATTTGCTATTCCTGTAACTAAATTAATCTTATATTTTTTTAAGTCTTCTACTGTGATACTGTTTTCCTCAGAAATACAGCTTTCCGCATAATTTAAAGTTGCAAAATAAAGGCTGTTTTTATGCTTAAAATGACTTTTAAAGGTTTGTTTCATATCCTGTGAACACACTGCAGGACACTTAGTTACTACTAACAAATCTGCACGATTCAAACTTATTTTATGATCTCTAAGTTGACCATAAGGCAAATAATAATCATTAAAAAAGGGATTGTTGAATGTGGTTAAAACTAAAGCAATCGTAGCTTTTATTCTCCGATGTTGAAATGCATCATCTAAAAGTACTAAATCAGGTTTAATCTTTTTTTCGACATACTGCATTGCATGAACTCGATCAGCACAAACCACTATATCAATCATTGGAAATGCCTCTAAAAGTTGTTTGGGCTCATCACCTATATCAGCAGGACTAGATGTTGGTTCCGCATGAATTAAGCCCTTAGTAGCTCTTCCGTACCCTCTTGAAAGCACCACTACCTTCTTTCCTTTAGCAACATAATACTTGATCAACAATTCGATCATCGGTGTTTTACCGGTTCCTCCTAAGGCAATGTTTCCAACACATATGGTAGGGGTGTCGAAACGAGTAGACTTAAAAATTTCTTTATCATATAAGAGATTACGCAGGTACACAATGACACCATACAGCAAGGCAAGTGGAAACAAAATTATGCGAAGAAGTCTCATAGGACGAAATTATAATAATTATATTTGTTTAGCATAAAAAATTAAACATGATTGTAAAAGAGGTATGTCATATTCTTGAAGAATTAGCTCCACTAGCTTATGCTGAAGATTTTGACAATGTAGGACTTTTAGTTGGAGACCCAACAACAAAAGTAAGTGGAATATTAGTCAGTTTAGACACCTTGGAAACTGTTGTTGATGAAGCTATTGCGAAAAACTGTAATTTAATTGTCAGTTTTCACCCTATCCTATTTAATGGGTTAAAACAATTAACTCCCTCTGATTACGTTAGAAAAACCTTAATTAAAGCACTCAAAAACGATATCGCTATTTATAGTATGCACACTGCTCTTGACAATGTCAAAGGGGGTGTAAATTCAAAAATAGCTGATCAATTACACTTAGAAGACTTAAAGGTACTGATCCCAAAAAAAGGTGTTTTAAAAAAATTAAACACCTATATACCTACTACAAGTTTAGAAACCGTTAAAGAGTCACTATATCAAGTTGGCGCTGGAGCTATTGGTAATTATAAAAATTGTAGCTTTACCATCAATGGAACAGGTGAGTTTACCCCCATTGAAGGAGCAAATCCCACAAAAGGATCTCTTCATCAAGTAGAACAAGTTAATGAAACTCAATTGCAACTTGTATTTACTGCAGACCAAGAAGCTTCTATTATTAAAACATTAATAGAAGTTCACCCCTACGAGACTGTTGCTTATGAAGTTTATTCCTTAGACAATTCACAGGAAGAAGTAGGAATGGGTCGTATTGGACGTTTACCTGAACCGTTAAACGAGCATAAATTCTTATCACTACTCAAAGGAAAATTCAATTGTGAAGTCATAAAACATTCATCGTTTATTAACAAAGAGATTTCTAAGGTTGCTGTGTTAGGAGGTTCTGGAGCATTTGCTATAGATGCAGCAATAAGAGCTGGAGCAGATGCCTTTGTAACAGCAGATTTAAAGTATCATGACTTTTTTAAAGCTGAAAACAGGATACTTTTAGCAGATATAGGTCATTATGAGAGTGAACAGTTTACAAAAAACCTTTTAGTTGAGTATCTTACAAAAAAAATTCCTAATTTTGCAATCTCTTTATCAGAGACCCTAACGAATCCAGTTAAGTATTACTAAATATGGCAAAAAAGAAAGATATTACAGTTGAAGAAAAGTTAAGATCACTGTATGATTTGCAACTCATTGATTCAAGAATTGATGAAATAAGAAATGTTCGAGGTGAACTTCCTTTAGAAGTTGAAGACCTAGAAGATGAGGTAGCAGGATTAAAAACAAGAGTAGATAAATTAAATTCTGATTTAGATACTTTAAAAGTTGAAATCACCAATAAGAAAAATCTAATTGATGATTCGAAAGCTGCAATCAAGAAATACACGGAACAACAAAAGAACGTTAGAAATAATAGAGAATACAATTCTCTTTCTAAAGAAATAGAATTTCAGGAATTAGAGATCGAATTAGCTGAGAAAAACATTAAAGAGTACAAAGCTCAGATCGAATTTAAAAAAGAGGCAATTGAGCAAGCTAAAGAACGTTTAGCTAACAGAGAGGATCACTTATCTCATAAGAAATCTGAACTGGATGCCATCTTAGCTGAAACTGAAAAAGAAGAATCTGCGCTTCTTAAAAAATCCGAAGAATATCAAGAAAAAATCGAAGAGCGTTTGATTAATGCTTACCATAGAATCAGAACTAAAACTAAAAATGGTTTAGCTGTTGTAGCGATCGAAAGAGGTGCTTCAGGAGGATCTTTCTTTACGATTCCACCTCAGGTTCAAGTAGAGATTGCATCAAGAAAGAAAATCATCACTGATGAGCACTCTGGAAGAATCCTAGTTGATCCAGTTTTAGCAGAGGAGCAACAAGAAAAAATGCACAAATTATTCGATAAAATTTAATCGAAAAATAAATTACCTACAAAAAAAAGCCTCAATTTAGAGGCTTTTTTTATATACATAAATGGTTGTAGTTGTGATTACTTTTTTACACCATCAACAATTCCATAGGCTATCGATTCATCGGCATTCATCCAATAGTCACGATCAAAATCTTTAAGAACTTTATCGACCTCTTGACCACAATTTTTAGCGAGTATTTCAGCGCTTAATCTTCGAGTTTTGATAATCTCTCTAGCTTGAATTTCAATATTTGAAGCCTGTCCTCTTGCGCCTCCACTAGGTTGGTGGATCATCACTTGAGCATGAGGCTCAATAAATCTTCTGCCCTTAGCTCCTGCAGATAGTAAGATTGAAGCCATAGATGCGGCAAGTCCTGAGCATACAGTTGATACAGGACTTTTTAATGACTGAATGGTGTCGTAGATAGAAAAACCAGATGTGACGTAGCCTCCTGGAGAGTTAATGATTAATGTTATTTCATCATTAGATACCAAATCCAAATACATCAATCGATCGATTACATGTTTTGCTGAATTATCATCAACCTGTCCCCATAAAAACACCTTGCGTTCATGAAGTAATTTCTCATCTATTAATTCTTGGATTTTCCCTTTTGATTTATTCATCGATATAGTTTTTACAACTTCAAATATACTATTATAAAAAATTCTATAAAATGTTTTTAAGACAATTAAAAATAAGGAATTAAAGATGATCACCTATATTTGCAATTGCTGATTTATAACTATGAATTCACTTCTATCAATTTTAAAAAGCAAAAGCTATTTTTCAGTTGCTTTTGTATTTAGTACGCTTAATATCCTCTATGGAACTTGGGCGATATACATTCCCACCATAAAAGAAAAATTAGCGTTAGATAAGGCAGAACTTGGATTAGCGCTATTTGCATTTGCGCTTGGGATCTTTAGCATCATGGGGTTTGTTCCCAAAATTATCAAACGTTTTGGAAGCGGATTATCTACTAAATACACCGTATTAAGCCTCCCAATCCTCTATGTATTTCCCTTTATATCTAACTCTTTCACGGTTCTATTTATCAGCCTATTCCTGATGGGGGTAGTTCAAGGAATATTGGATATATCGATGAATAATTTAGTAACCTTGATTGAAAAGAAAAATCGTATTAATCTGATGTCTGCGATGCATGGATTTTTTAGTCTTGGGGGTGCATTGGCTGGATTAGGCACTTTTGCTATTAGCAGTTTTAATCCTGTTTTCCATATTTTAATTATTACCAGCTGTTGTGTGCTCATCAATCTAATACTTTCTAAACACTATGTAAATTATAAAGGAACACAAGAAGCTAAACAAAAAGTAGATTGGTCGTATATTAAAACCTTGTTTTTATTAGGACTGATATCCTTTGTGATTATGGGATCTGAAGGAGCTATAGCCGATTGGAGTGGCCTTTACCTCAAAGACATCAGCCTTGCTCCTGCTAAACTGATTGGTGCAGGTTTCCTAGTCTTTTCTATCTCCATGACTATCGGACGTTTTTTTGGAGACAGCATTAGTCAACAGTATGGTTCACAACGAGTTTTAAGCCTTGGAGCCCTCATTGCTTGTATTGGATATGGACTAGTTCTTGTCAATGAATTATACTGGAGTATTATTGGATTTGGATTGATAGGCTTAGGATTCTCAGTAATGGTACCGGAACTCTTTAGAGTGACTGCTAAAACATCAATAGTCGATACCGCAAAGGCATTGACCCTAGTGGCAGGCTTTGGTTATTCTGGCTTTTTAATTGGGCCTGTACTCCTAGGATTCACTGCAGAACAATTTGGACTAGAATTCAGTTTTTATGGATTATTAAGCTGTTGTATCTTTGTCTTACTCATTAGCTTTGCATTAGTAATCAGATCAAAAAAAAATAGTTAATGCACTTCTTACCAGAACTTATAGAACAGTATATCGCAACGCATTCTCAAGAAGAGCCACAACTACTTCAAGAGCTCAGTAGAGAAACGCATCTAAAAGTCATTCAACCTAGAATGATTACAGGACACTTTCAAGGAAGAGTACTTAGTATGTTTTCAAAAATTATCAACCCTAAATATATTTTAGAGATTGGAACCTACACGGGCTATTCAGCTATTTGTTTAGCAGAAGGACTTCAAAAGGAAGGAGAATTGCATACCATTGAGGTTAACCCTGAACTGGAAACAATCCAAAGCAAGTACTTTAATAAAAGTCCTTTTAGTAAGCAGATTATATCCCATATTGGTAATGCATTAGAGGTGATATCAGGTTTAAATAAAGTATTTGACTTGGTATTTATAGATGCTGAAAAAAAACAATATGACGCTTATTTTGAAGCGGTATTGACCGTTTCTAGGCCTGGAACCATTATTCTTTCAGACAATGTACTTTGGACGGGTAAAGTAGTTGAACCCCTTAACTCTAAAGACAAGACGACTAAAGCACTTTTAGATTATAATCATAAATTGGCAAATGATCCAAGAGTAGAAACAGTGTTGCTTCCCATTAGAGACGGGCTGAGTATGAGTAGAGTGCTTTGATTAGAATTTTCTTCGAATAGATCCAGTTAGGTCATCTAAACCATCTTTAACCTCATCTATTTCACTTTTGATGTCTTTAGTAAACGAGGTGTCAACACCGTGTTTATCTGCGCTTTTATAAATTTCCTTTTTGATATCATCAGATGCATCTTTGAGTTGACGCATTCCTTTACCAAGACCTCTAGCGATATCTGGAATTTTATCGGCACCAAATACCATTACCACTATAAACATGATAAAAAAGATCTCTGCACCTGAAATAAATAGAACACTGTTAACCATCATAAGACAAATATAAAAAAGAAAGCGATGCTTTTGCACCGCTTTCATAAAAAATATAGTTCAACCTATTATCCTTTCATTTGATCTTTGAAGTCATCAAATTCAGATTTAATTTCTTCTTTAGGCCACGAATTATTTGTAGTATCAATATCAGCTGTTTCAGCCTTAGGATCAACCACTATTCCAACAATTTCCTTATCAGAAGAAACAACACGTTTTACTTCAGAATCATTTTTTCTCCAGATTTCTGCTGGATAAGTTACATCTTCGGTAGTTCCATCTGCATAGGTATAGGAAACGATAAGTGGCATTGGTATACCTCCTGGTTTTTCAAAAGTAATTTCATAGAAAAACTTAGGTTCTTTAACCTCAGCTCGCTCCTCAGCAGTCATATTGTCCATCATATACTCCTTAAGTGTTTGAGAAGTTTCAGATGGAGCTTTTCCTTTGAGTGCCTCATTGTAATCTTCAGAACCTTCCTCTGCTAAATAGACTAATGGTGGTAAATCTGCTTCAGTTAGATTGCGCTCCGCCATATATTCTTTCATTTGTTGTGTAGGCTCATTACTTACATAATATTTTTTTACACCTTTAACACCTATATCTACATAGTCTGTACTATAGAACCATCCTCTCCAGAAGTAATCTAAATCAACAGCAGAAGCATCTTCCATTGTTCGGAAGAAATCTTCAGGAGTTGGGTGTTTAAACATCCAACGTTGCGCATACGTTTTAAATGCCTTATCAAAGAGTGCTCTTCCCATTACTGTTTCTCTAAGAATGTTTAAAGCTGTTGCAGGTTTAGCATAAGCATTAGGTCCTGATTGATAAACATTTTCAGGGTTAGACATAATAGGAGCAATTGTGCTTTGATCTCCTTTCATATAGGGTACAATCATAGAAGGATCACCTCTTCTAGAAGGATACTTTTCATTTGGAGCAATTATCTCAGGATAAGTTTCACCAAAGTCTTGTTCGGCTAAGTATTGCATAAAGGTATCTAAACCTTCATCCATCCATCCCCATTGACGCTCATCAGAGTTCACAATCATCGGGAAGAAATTATGTCCTACCTCATGAATAATAACACTCATCATTCCATATTTAGTTCGGTCAGAATAGGTCCCATCTTCATTTGGTCTTCCATAGTTCCAACAAATCATTGGATATTCCATTCCTTGATTTTTAGCATGAACTGAAATCGCTTTAGGATATGGGTAATCAAAAGTATATTTAGAATACGATTTAAGAGTTGATGCAACAACCTTTGTCGACCAATCTTCCCATAAAGGATTCCCTTCTTTTGGATACATTGATACCGCCATAACATCTCTAGAGCCTAATTTTACAGCCATCATATCCCAGATGAATTTTCTAGAGGAAGCAAAAGCAAAGTCTCTCACATTTTGAGCCTTGAATTCCCATGTTTTTGTTTTAGAAGTATACTTATCAGATGTTGCTGCAGCTTCTTTAGCTTCCACCTCTTCTTGTGTAACGATAACTACTGGCTCATCATAGGATGTCTTAGCCTTTTCGTATCGATTCATCATCTCTTTAGTAAATACTTGTTTTCTGTTTTGTAATTCACCTGTACCATCAACTATATGATCAGCAGGTACCGTGATATTAACTTCATAATCACCAAAAGTAAGTGCAAACTCTCCAGATCCCCAGAATTGGTGATTTTGCCAACCTTCTACATCACTATATACGGCCATTCTTGGAAAAAATTGAGCAATTACATAAGCTCTATTTCCGTCTTTAGGAAAATACTCAAATCCAGAACGTGCTCTATTTATAGTATGGTCAGGAATATTATACCACCACTTAATTGTGAAACTTACTGATGAACCGGATTGAAGTGGTTGATCTAAATCAATTCTCATCATCGTTTGATTTACCGTATGACGCATAGGAATACCTCTATTATCGGTTACCGATACAATATTGAAACCTCCATCAAAAGGGGCAGTCAAATAAGAAGCGGCAAATGATGATGCTTGTTGCGCTAGAGGAACTCCACTTCCATCTCTGAGTGGTGATTTAGAATCCTTTGCTCTAACATTTTGATCGAGTTGCAGCCACAAAAACTCTAAGTTATCAGGAGAGTTATTAATATATGTTATGGTTTCTTCCCCATCGATTCTAGCATTTTTATCATCTAGTACAATATCCATCTTATAATTGGCTTGTTGCTGATAATAATCAGGACCCGGAGCTCCTGAAGCTGATCTGTACGTGTTAGGAGATGCAAATTCTTGATATAACTGTCTAAATTTGCTTTGATTTTCATGTCCACCTTCTCGTTGTGTCGTATTTTCTTGAGCAGCTACTACTAAAGAAAAACTCACTAAAAGAAGTGATAATACATAGTTTAGTTGTTTCATTTTATTGGATTTATAATTTATGTGAAAAATAATCAATTAATTAGTTATAACTGTTTTTTTTGTTAAAAATTTAACAGGCTAGAAGGTCGTTCTTTTATTAGCATACTACTCTTTTTTTGCCCCTTGATTTTATAGTGAACAATATTTTGCTGGTCTTCAAAACGATCCATCAATAATTCATTTTGAATGAAAATTGATGAGAGCTGCTCAATATCATTATAAGGTGCCTCAAAAAAGAACACCAATTGATCATTGTCTACTTTTTTTCCTAGTAGCTTAAGCTCTATTACTTGATTATTGATTTTTAATAATAATTTGGAGTGTAGGTATTTTGCTAAATAAAAATCTGCCATTTCATGCTCAAATTCAGTAGTTAATTTTGAATCAATATCATATCGAGCCATAAGAACCTCATCTAAATCATCGATAAACAATCGAGTGAGTAATCGTATTTTATGATCATCCTCTGAATAAGTCACTTCAGATACACTAAGATAAAATTTGTGTAACGAATTAAAGGAGACCAGTAAGATCAGTGCAGACAACAGTGCCCATTTTATATGCTTCATAAGCTTTAATTTAATTTATTTTGTTCTCTATAATCAATACTCTTTATACGCATCAACTCCCAGAGTTTAAATTTATCATTTATTCGACTATAATAGGTAAACTCAGCATCAGTTTCACAATAAAACATAAAATCTAATATTTTATCTTGATCAATTTTCAAGTACTTCACAAACAATGAATCCGGGAAATAATAACGGGTCCTCAAGGTTTGTTGATTCTTTAGATCTAAATCAACTAGCTTTTTGAGTTTTTTGGTTCTACCACTAATCCCATTAAGGATAGGGTTTATAGGAAGTATTCCACCACCAGTAGTTGCCTCATGTAATAAACGTTGAGATTTTCTGAGCGGCTTAACTGTAGCATTTGGTAGTCCAAGGCTGAATTCACTTACTTGATCTTCCACCCTTAATACCCCCATATCTATTGCAAGATCTCCAGATAGATTAAAGGGCATCAATACAACTTCATTTAATGCAATAACCTCAGTATCAAGTTCAACAACTAACGAAAATTGATTGAATTTTTGTTGATCTAGCACTAGAAGCTTTGGTTGATATCCTATTGCAGAAATTCTAATCGTATCGTTGAGTTTTGCTCCAATACTGAAAGAGCCTTCCTCGCTACTAATTGTTGCCAGTCCACTAGTTATATTAATGATATGGATTCCACTGAGATCACCAGAAGAAGCACTGAGAACTCCATTGATTTTTTTAAATTGATTTTGTTGTGCCCAAAGCTGAACCGACAAGAACAACAAACAGATAAACACTAAATTTCTATTCATACTGCTGGTTCAAAAAAGCTTGACTCTGTGTTACTAAAAACTCCAAAAGCTCAAATTCATTCTTTTTTAGCATTAAGGATTGATCTGGAGTTTGAGCATCGCAAAAGAGTGAAAATTCATCAATCATATCCACCGAGAGGTATAAGTTATCTACAAAAAACTGATCTTCATAAACCGCTCTAAGTACCTCAGAGAGTTTAAATTCATGTGGAACACTTTTATTGTTTTTTGATTTTAATATAGCCTTCACAATAGAGATGACATTCAATCCATTTTTCATTCCTTGAACATACAAAGGTTGTGCGATATTCTCCACCTTTGTTCCTCTATCGATTTCATAAACAAACTCCTTAAATTCTTCATTTTTCAGTTCTAAGAATTTTTC
>Ga0181552_10001471_pt1 | contig 17835 bp, 37 predicted proteins | sample 011ome_18_FD_130583 | JGI IMG/M metagenome (GOLD analysis project Ga0181552, IMG submission 130583) | Coastal salt marsh microbial communities from the Groves Creek Marsh, Skidaway Island, Georgia - 011501BT metaG (megahit assembly) | ecosystem: Environmental > Aquatic > Marine > Intertidal...
GTCAACTCTTTGAGCGCAAACATTTCTTCATCATTTAAAATAAATTCTTTCATGTTAGAATAAAGTGTATATTGTATTGCGAGTTATGTCAAACAAAATCTATCCAAATACTAAGCCTTTTGCACATGAGAGAAATACAAATGTGAATTTCAATTATGTGTGGGATCAACAGACAGAAAATTGGATTCCAATGAATGATGTAGCAGGAGGAACATTAGATGCTATTTTAAATAATACAAAAGAACATATACATAAATTTGGCAGTGTATTTAAGGTAAATGGCTCCGTTGATCAAACAGATTATTTTAGTATTTGGGATGGAGCTAGTGAAGCGACTCTAACAAATGGGAAATACATTTTTCCCTCAAATAATGGAGAATCAATATCAATAGTCTCTGATAGTGCATCAGATACTGAAAAAATTTTAGTCATCGGTCTTGACGAAAATTTCGAACAGAAACAAGAAGAAGTTATCTTGCAAGGCACAACAGCTGTAAATTTAACAGGGTTATGGTCAAGAATTTTTAGGGCATACAATAATGGAACAAGGGATTTACTTGGCAATGTAAGTATTTTTGGTACTGCAACTTATGCTAAAATTTTAGTTGGCAATAATCAAACACTAATGTCTCTATATACAATCCCTGCAAACTATACGGGATATTTATTAAAATATACCATAACTGCCCAAAACACAGGTAGTTCATCCGCGATAGGTTTTACCATAGACATGAAGGTGAGAGAGTATGGAAAGATATTTCGAGTTCTAGCTCGAACATCAGCAGGAACAGATTATTCCATACAAGAAGACTATCCCTTTCCTTTAAAGCTAGAACCTAAATCAGATATAATATTTAATGTTATCAGCGCAAATGGCAATAATGGATCAGTTAATGCTGACTTTGATATAGCATTAGTTTAATTATTTTTTATTTCTTTTAAAAATTTTATTTGTTTTTCTACATCTTTTATTTCGTCGTAGATTTTACCCCAATTATTTTTATTTGGTTTATTTACGCTTTGTAGTAATTCAGTAGATAGCTCGTTTAATTCTTCCGCACACTTTAGGAAGATATGTTTATGTTCTTCGTTTAATTTCATAATAAGCCCGAAAATATTTGTTTAATCGATTTCATTGACGATTCTAATTCTATGGTATAATCAATTAATTCCAGCATTTTTTTATATGTGTCTTTTTTCTTTTTATCTTTGGCGTGATACCATAATGTATAAATATCATGCTTTAATTGATTTGTTTCTTCTCTTTTCATAGTGAACTGCATAGCTTGCGACCATGATGGGTTATCTTTCGCTTACCATCGATCTCGATTAAGTTTTTATTCAACAAGTATAGCTCATGATCCCTGCGAACCGCAGTAGCGCTCAGACCTAGCTTTGCGGACAATCCTGTCAAAGTTGCAGAACCACATTGATTCAAGACCTCAAGAACTTGCTTTTCTGTATTGGTGATGCCAAAAGGTAAGATACCTATGGTATCACTCAAAGACTCAAAGTCTTCCTTGGTGAAATGATTAGATTCTTTCGAGCCACAATATAATATGATTTCCTTGGAGCGCTTCACAGCACTACGAGCATTACCTCTTATAGTGCTTGCGACTTTCTCTAAACAACCATCCTCAAAAATAATATCGGGCGAGCATATTTTAACAATCTCCGATAACTCTTCAGCGTTGTAGGGTTCAAAATCTACAATCGTTAATCTATCTTTTAGTGGAGGAAAAATCCTGTCAGTTTCAGTTGTTGCAAAAATAAATGTTTGTTGCTTGAAATTAAATTCAAAGTTCATGCCATTCCATTCGAAGTTTTTGCGATTGTTAGCTTCAGTATTGAATATCGTTAGGAATGCCATAGTTAAATCTTGTGGTAATTCATGACACTCATCAAACAAAATAGTAACCTCATTATCCGCTATGATAGGTAAAAATATTTGCTCAAAAAATTGTTCATTATTCTTTATTGTCGAGCAATTAATTTCAAGAAACGCACGCTTTTCTCCATCTTGGTTGTGCAAATTCTTAGCGAAGGCTTTAGCGAACTCAGTTTTACCTAAGCCTTTAGCACCCGCCATTAACAAGAATGGAGCTTGAGATGTTTTGTGGAAAGCGTCAAGGTAGAAAGAAAGCTTTTTCTTTACGGCATCTTGACCAATTAAATCAGGGAAGTAAGTGTTATTCATATATAATGAGGTTAGCGTAATAGTAGTTGAATGTCAAGCATTGAAGTCAGTTAATACATATTCTATCTTGGGGACATCTTCAATCGGTTTAACTGAGGCAGAATTAGATTTTTTATAGCAAGAACGGCATTGCGATCTTTTACCAAGTAATCTTCTTTTGTCATTGTTGAATTCTTTTAAGGGCATATGTTTGTGGCATTTGGTGCATTCTTTATGCACTTCAATCGTTGACTTGATTGAATCTAGCCAATCCGCACTAACTGATATTACCGCTTTATTACCGACATAACAACCTAACTCTTCATATGTGATCTCTTTGAAATGTGATTCTTTTGTTTTATTCATTAAAGCAACCCTATATTAAAAATAAATACTTGTCAATTTAAAAACAAAAACGCCTTGAGGGGAAAAATGAAAAACCCTCAAGGCGCATATCTTTAAAAATATATTAAATATTCAACAAAGATTGAAGGAAGTCCTCTTCTTCTTCAGAATCGCATTCACCAAGATTTACATATTTAGCTTGAGATAGTTTTTTTGGATCACAGCTCAATTCCCTGTAACAAATACTAGAAGTCTTTTTACCCTCAAGAAATTGTGTTAAAAAATAAAGCATATGACCATAATGGAAAGGTTTAGCAGAGCCTCCATTTGAGCCATTCAGTTTTTTATTATGAGATAATTTTTTAAAATAACTTCTACATACTTTAACGGAAGAAAATTCTTTGGTTGAGAAAGTTGTATCAATACCTCTCTCTCTTAACTCTTCAAGAGAATCAACATCAGCAGTAATACACTCCACAAATAACTCAGTTTTTTCTTTGTTAAAGATATACCCTTGAGCTAGACATATTTTATGCCCTAAATGCAACTCGTATGCAGACTTTTCTGAAGTCATCTCTGCAATCCATCTACATATATCTTCGTAACTCATTTCAGTATTTGGCTCAATTTCATGCCAAGATGCAAATATGTCAGCTTCATTAGCTAATGAACGATCATACCCATTGCCTTCTGATAATTTATGAGAAATACCTTCTAATATTTTCAGAGCTGAAATGCCATTTGTATCACGATCCGCAATCAAACCTTTAATTCTAGCGGTTTGAATAATTGTACGAGAAGAGCCTTTGTCAACATGGTCTTGTATTGATTGGTCTGCACCATATATAACGCTAAACTCTAAAGAAAAATCAGACAAATTATTTGGAGATTGTTCTTTAGCAACTGCAAGTAACGCCTCCAATCTATTTTGACCATCAAGTAGGGCGCCTGTCCCTTCTTCAAAAATTATAGATGCAGCGACATCCCAATTTCCTTCACGCATTGATTTAGCATATTTTTTAATATTTGAGCGCATTTTCTGCCTATTTCTCCTCGACTTTGAGGGGTCAATGCTTTCTATATTATTAAAATGATCAAGAATGTGCGAGGCTAAACTTGCATTAATATTAAAAATACCTTGTTGTATTCCGTAACCAAATGTACTCATCCAAGGGTGAGATCGCTTTACTTGACCTTTAGGGCATTTAAAGAAGAGGGGTGTTTTGTTTAAACACTCATTAATATCTTCTTCTACCTTCTTTTTTTGTTTAAAAAGAAACTTGCACTTTGATTGCCACTTTTCATTTAAAGCTATGTCTCGCTTATTATCTTGAGTATTTTCGGTATTTTTCATATATTATTTAGTTATTTTTTATATTTAAAAAAACAATCTTATCATGAGAAAAATATTTTGTCAAGTCTTTTATAGAAATTTGTAAAGAATGTTTAGTTGATTTAATCCCATATATTTAGCAAAGTAAGCGCAAAACTTGGCGACTTCACTCATGCTCCATTGTTCTTCTTGTATAATATGCCCAAGTTCAGCATATTCACCTTCGCTCCATAGATCAGTTAATTTAATGTAATCAGTATTCATAATTTTGTATTTAATAATTAATAAGAAGATCACATCTTGAAGCAATTCCCTGGCAATGTCAATACTTTTTTTATGTGTACTTCAAAATATGGACGAAAAAATACTAAATTACTTAATAGTAAGACATTTAAAGGATGAAGATTTTGAGCCTCATCCCCATTTGAGAGTGAGAAGCGCTTATATTCTAGCTAAAAAAGAATATTTAAATATGGACGAAAAAGAAAAAGAAACAATTTTAAAGATAATCAGTAATGAAGAGCAAGATTAATAGAATTATCAAGCATTCCTGCTTGGCGCTAGTAGTTTAACTCTTAACTCTAATAGATTTAATTATACATTCCGCTCCATGTTGATTTTTAGTCATCAATATTTCGCCGTTTGATAATAATATTTTCCATATTTTTTCCATTCCATTCATGCGTTCTTTAACATATATCACTTGCTTTGGATTGATGTGATATGTTTCATTATTTGCGTCTTCTATTTGTATCATATTTTGTAATTAGTTATATGTTTATTTGCGCACAGAGCTTTCGCTTTTTTTAATGCCCTTGATTTTGTAGTATGATAAATATTTTTGCTTATTTTTAAATGGTAAATAATATCATCTGCACCCCATCCATCAAGAGATAATGAGAAAACTTTTTTTTCTTTGGCGCATAAAATTGACATTATTTGTTTTTTAATAGATTTTTTTTCTTCTTGAATTAAATCTTGAAAAGGCATTTTGCTGTGAAAATAACCCAACGAATCGCAAGCCATTGATTCAGGATCTTCTTCGCAGAAAACTTTATTTCTTTTGCTTTTTGTTAAAAACGCTCTTATTTGAAAATAACATATTTGAAATGCCCAATTGTAGAAACTTTTATTTGGATCAAGTTCATTCTTTTTTTGCGCCAAAATTAATAATACATCCTGCACTATATCTTCAGCATGATGTGAAGATTTAATTCTTGAGCGGGTATATCGTAAGAGAGGGGGTCTTATTAGTTCTATTTTTGAATCAAAGTTTTTAGTTTTATTAATCAGTTCTTTAGTTTCCATAATCCACTCCATTTACCAACACGCTCATACTATTATTTGGGTTTTTGAAAATCGTAATATCTATCGACTCTCCCCCGCCATTAAAAAGAACATTATAGATGATGTCGTTGATTTCAACCAATGAAACTTCATGATGCATGGATTGATCGGTCATAAAGTCGTCAATGAACTCATCTTTTTCTGCAAAAATATCTTCCCCATATATTTCGTTTAAAATCTTTTGAAGTTTTTTAACGATTTCATCTTCAGGGTCTTCTGATCTATTGAAAGCTATCATGGTAATACGATCCTATTTTGATCATGTTCTAATTCATAATTATTCCAGTATTTATGGTCGTACTTACTAAAGGTAATATCAGAAAATAAAATCAAGCTCTTGCCTTCTTCACCTATGAAGCCAATGGCTGTGCCATCAGGCACTCTGCCCCTTCCATCGGTATACTCAAAGCATTCATCATAATCGTGTTCGGAATAAACTATATCTGTGGATTTTAACTTCATATGTGTAAGTATATCGATGAAAAAAGGAAAAGTAAAGCAAAAAATTAGCGAAGATTATATATTATATTTGTATGATAAAGCTAAGAAATTAAAAAATCCTAAGAAGAAGCTTGAGCTTATGAAGCAAATTAGAATTTTAACTAAACATATCGGAGAATATATTGTTAAGCCTCTTGATTCAGAATAGAGCTTCTGTCTTCCCATCTATCAGCATAAGAGTTATACTCCTCAATAGAAAGCGTCTGCATCTCAATCATTTTTGATCTTGCCATAGTAAGATGAAAATCTAGCGCCTCTTTTGGGCTATTGGCTAAAAAATAATGATAATTATTTATTGCAGACTCTGAAGATTCTGCATTATATTTGATTCTATATTGAAAAATTTTAGGCTCTTTATTTTTTTGTTTTTTCATTAAATTAGAACATTTTCATTTGATCGGGGTGATCAACAGATTCCGCTTCAATCAATTCTTCTATTGGTTTGTCGACAGCTTTTTTAGTACGCAACCAATTTCTTTGAGCCATGCGCACAACGAATCGCATAAAAGCAAAAGCATAAACTTTATTTAACTCAATCGTAGTCTCTTTATTTGATAATGTAAAAGACTTGGTCTCTTCATTGTACTCAAAAACGGCATTTTTTAATTCTTTTTTGATTATCATCTGGCCTCGAGTATACCAGAAAAAAAAACAAAGTCAAGAATTATTTTAAAATTTTACAAGAAACAATAAAAAAAGGATTAAGCAGGTTTTCCTTGTTGTAAACTAAGCGCTGATTTGTGCCTTCAATAAGAACTGTGGCTCCGCTTTCCTCTGCGATTATTTGTGGCGCGCAAGTGTCCCATTCCATAGTCGAGCCAAATCTTGGGTAGATATGAGCTTCTCCTTCTGCAACTAAACAGAATTTTAATGAACTGCCGATATTTAAAGTCTCAACCTCGTGATTCTTTTTTAAATTATTAATAAATTCCTCTGTTTCTTCGTTTAAGTGAGATTTACTTGCAACTACCTTGATTGGTTCGCCCTGTGGATTGTAAGAATATTTGGCATAAATGCGTTCGCCGTTTTTAAAGGCGCCCCGATCTTTTATGGCGAAGTATTGATCTTGCTTCTTAGGACAAGCTACATAGCCGAATACAGGCTCCGAGCCTTTACATAGGGCAATATTGATACAGAAGTCATCTCCGCCTTTCACGAACTCTTTTGTGCCGTCTATGGGGTCTATAAGCCAATAGTAGTCCCATTTAGCGCGGTCTTCATATTTAATCTCTTTATTTTCTTCGGATATGATATTTGAAACATCCGTATTCGCCGCCAAAAATTCACAAATTCTTTTATTTGAATGAAGGTCAGCTTCTGTTAATGGGCTTTTGTCATCTTTTTGTAAAGTTTCAAAGCCGCGCTCTTGTATGTCGCAAACTTCTTTAGAAAGTTCGGCGCCAAAAATTAATAATTTATCAATAAATTGTTTAGTTATTTTCATTTTCTTTATTTGCGATTCTTTTTCTCAAACTACTACTCGAAAAGTCGTGGCTCCGTTTATTATAGTATAAGAAGGTCAAAAGTTGAAAATGTTATTCCCGTTATCATCTTTTACTTCTTTCTTTTAAATATTCGGGCCAAAAAAACCTCCAAGCATCAATATCGTCATTTTTTCTAGCAGCTTCAAGTTCTTGTTCGTAAACAGCTTCCCAGTCAGTTTTTACTGAATCGGGCGAATGAACTACGCATCCTGATAAAATAAAACAAAATATAAAGCCTCTCACATTAGTGAGGTACACTTATTTATCTTTTATACTTTTCCCAAGAGCAAAAAGCGTAAAAAAGGGCTAGGCCCCCAAAAAATATAGCTATCTCGATCATTGAATCCTTTCTTGTATTATTTTATGTGCGTCTAATTTATCATACCATTCGCCAATTTTCACTCTATCCCCGCTCATCGATAAGTCTTTATAATGAGCGAAAAAGTTTTTGGCAATTTGTAAAAAGCTTTCTTCTAAATCTGTTATATGACAGTATTTTCGAGTATAAAAATTTGGAACACCTACGATTTTGTAATCCTTGTAGCCTTCATCTTCCATGTCTAAATAACCAAGAACTTTGGTTGCAACGACAGTGGCTCTTTTAATAGGTTCGGGGCTGACAACTAAAATATCTAAAGGATCGCCATCTTCGCATAAAGTGCCTGGTATGAAGCCATAGCTTGCGGGATAAACCATAGCAGAGTTAAGGCATCTATCGTACATAAAAACGCCAAGATCGCCGTCATATTCATATTTGTTCTTTGAGCCTTCCTCGATTTCAATGACAGAATTGACGATTTTCGGAGATTTTGCATGTGTAGGTAAATTATATAAATTCATTTAATTCCCGTTAACTCTGAAGAAGAGCGGATTTTATTGCCCAGCCCGTCAACAACTTGAGTACCATTTTCTTTGCATATTTTAAATTCAGGAATTTCAGAATTACTTCTATCGCCGCCATTCGCAAAGACATCTGGCTTGATTAAATCAAGGGTTTTGCAAACCGTTTTATCTTCATCGATAGACATAAAGGCTTCATCTACACCTTTGATTTGGGATACAATTTGTAGGCGATCATCTTCGCACATGAAAGATTTTCCTTTTTTAAGTGCTGCCTGCTTGTCATTATTAACAATAACAATTAAATAGTCGCCAAGTTCGCGCGCTAATCTTATGTATTCTAAATGCCCAATATGTATTGGGTCAAAATAACCACTAATCGCTACTTTTTTCATCTTTTTCTATGTCCCATTTCGGTTTCCATAAATTAATTGTGTCATGAGATTCCGGCCTGTCATAATCGTCTTGAACGCGCACAATGTCGTCCTCGCCAAAATATGTACCAGTCTGCACTTCAATCAAAATCATTTCCTTGTCATCTTCTGGGTTAGCCATTCTGTGCTTTGCGCCAAGAGGTATCAATACTGTATCTCCAGGAAAATAATCTTTTGTATCGCCATCAATTGTTATTCTCGCGACACCAGAAACAACAGTCCATGCTTCCTGTCTTTTGTGGTGATATTGATAGCTTAATCTTTGGTTAGGTTTTACGAAAATCCTTTTAACTTTACAATAATCTGCATCCAATAAGATTTCGTAATAACCCCAAGGTCTAATTGATTCGTCTTCTTTATTCATTCTTTATGATTGATTGCGTATAATACATGGGCCAAGCACTCATAATCTTTGAGCTTCAAGGCTTCATAAACTTCCATATCTATAAGGACGTCCCATTTAAAATTATCTATCGTCATGATTTCATCATTAACTTCGTCTAAAGCACATACATCCACTACCTTTGAATCCGCTTGAGCCTGTGTAATATATATTTTAAAATTGTCTTGAACGCTTTTGCTTACCGATGAAAGATATTGGCAGACTCTAGAATAACCTAAGTCAATTTCTATAATTTGATCTTTTGGCATTTTTTTATCTTTATAGTATGTTTTGTAAAGATAATTGAAAGCTTTTTTGTATGAAACAGTATCTATTAATTCTCTCAGCGTCATATGGGGAATACTTTAGGTAGATTGTTCTGAGGACGAATCCTTTCAGATTTAATCGTATCAATATAATAAATTTGAAAATCTATTAATTTTTGCTGTTTTCTAATTGCTTCGTCCTGTATTTTAACTGTCTCTGTTGCGTATTCTAATTTTTCGTTAGTTCTGTAAAGAAAAAACATCAATAAAAAAATACATATAATTAATATTATTTCTACGATAGACAGCTTCATAGAAATATATACACAGATTATAATCTATCCAAACAAATGATTTACAGCTTTTAAGCCTTTTTTTATTTTTACTAGAGAGTTATCAGTATTTATTTTGACTTTAACGTTGTCTTTTATTTTTTGAAATATATTTATTACGATTAAAGATATCATTTGCCTTGTAAAACCCACAGATTCAGAAATTTGTTGATGAGTTTTACCTAAAATTAATTGTTTAAAAATCACACTCTCCCTTTCGTCTAAAAAATCAGAGTACTCAGTAATCCATTTAATTATATCATTGATTTTATTCGAAGCGCACATATCAACAAGAAAACTTGGTTCTTGTGCGGCATTAAAGATTTGCGAAGAAATGTAACTATCTATACCCTCGTGAAAGTCTCGGTCTTCTATAAAACTATATAGAGACGTTAATTTATTACTATTAATCTCTTTTTTTGACGTCCCTTTTGCGGTCCAAAAAACAGCATTTTTAGCACAAGAATATGCAAACTTAGCGAAACCCTCTTTATGTAAACAAGCATCATCTTGTAAAATATACTTGTCTTTATAAAGAATTAATCTTCTATTAACTTCTGATACAATTTCTTCTTCAGACAAAGCGTGGAAATTCTTCCTGTACCTCCTGACGATATATCTTAAGTCAGGCTGGAAATCAGAAAGTAATTGATCATATGTATCTAAATCCTGTGTTTTCATGCTCGTTTTTTAAATAAAATGTTCACCTCATTAGGGAAAGCTGCATTTCTAATGTGCGCCCAATCTGTAATTGACAGTTTTTTTCCATTAATTTCAGACGAACCATGGAATCGATAAAAATGAGCCCAATCAACACTCACCCCGGCATTATCTTCCTTGATTTTTTTTAATAAAATATTTCGCGCAAAATCTTTTGATTTAGCCCTTAATACCGTTCTAAATTCTGAGGATTCACCATTAGGTAGAGTTTCTCTATAAAAAACCTTCCAATATTGGGGGAATTCAAAGTTATTAAGTATTTCACTCATAAAGCATTAGTATATCAGGTTTAAACCTATATATCAAGACTTATTTTTAGTTTTTTTTGGTTTTGACCAATTTATACTTTCGTAATTAGACTGGAACTTTTTGGAGAAATTACTTCTTGGAGAATCTCCTTTGCCGTTGCCATTAGATTTACTAACAGAGCAATTGTTTTTACATTTCTTTTTCTTCATTTCCATTTGCAGTAGTTTGGGTTCTCTGCCCTCTTCTTTCTCATATACTCTCTTTTTTGGGCGCGACGTTTTTCGAGGTTTTCTTCGTCGTACTTTTTTTGAGCTTTAGATGTCGCTTCTTTACCTTTTTCTGTTTTTTGATATTTTTTTTGTGATTTGTATTTCATATATAGTCCACTATTGTCCGACATGTTGGCGGAAATTTTTTCTTAAAACCGGCTTTATTAAAGTATGAGATTTAGACATAGAGTTGGGCTTATATGTCGGCCACATGATTCTCAAGTCAATATATTTTTCAATCAATGCAGACTGAATATGCTCGTCTTGATTTGCAGGGCCAACGCCAGCTCTTTCCACTTTAACCATAACTCCCCCGATTGATTTAACCCATTGAGCTTCGTTTTCAAAACGAACATCAGTAATAAAAATAAAATTTTTACTTGAGGGTTTATGATTCTTAGCAATAGAATCCTCAACTTTAGATATCCAGCAATTTGGATTAAGCTTTCGGCGCAATTCAGTTCCGTATGTAACAAGAAAAGGCCTGATTAACTCTTTATCTTCTGGATCTTCTGTGAAAGCAGATATACCCAAATTCTTTTTTAAAAACTCGTCTGACTCCTCCTTTAATGCATCCGCAAAAGCATACCTATAGCATTTAGCTTTAGATAAAATTTTTGCGCTTTCTTTATAAAAAGTATCTTTTCCTGATCTGGCGAAACCTGTAACTCCTATTATATTATTCATCTATATCTGATTCAAAGCTGCCATCATTGACTAACTCCTGTATTTTTTCCTGTAATGCTCCTATCATTGTTATTGTGTTTATATCAAATTCATGTAAATATCGCTCGACCATATCGTCAAGCTCAAAACGAAAAGCATCTGTTTGTTCATCATAGTCGCTGGGGCCTGAAGGCTCATCAAAATCATCTTTCATTGTATTATTATAATATATAGTCCACTATAATTCAACATCCTTTTCGAAAATTTTTTCGATATCAAAAAAAAGAGGCACCCCGAAGGGCACCTCAATTTGTGATATGATATACTAACCTACTTTGATTTGCATGAGCCGCTGTCGCAACTCAGCTTGCCGATTAGAGCTACAACGAGCACTAACGTGACAAAAGAAGTAAAGTCGGCGCCAGAGCCAACAAAACCTGACAGTAAACCCTGAAGGTTACCGATGACATTTACAGGAGCAGAAGCTCCAAATACAGCTTGAACAATAACAAGTAGTCCAAGAACGCCTAATAAGGCTACAGCAATACCTTTGATTGCGCATGTGATTTTTTCTAGTGTGTCTTTCATATTTAATATATTATAGTTAAATTAGAAGTTAAATGTAAGAGCTGTTCCAAAAACAAACTCGCGATCAATGTCGTCAGAATCAACAAGATCTACTCCTGCTCCAATCGTTGCCCCTCCGAGAGCTCGACTGAGACCTAGGCCCACTGAATAATAGGTTGTATTGTCGGCGGCGGTAGCATCTGTGTTTCCAACAGAACCTCTGATAGATAAATCAGCGAACTGAACATCAAAAGAATGAGAAAGTGAACCTTCGAAAGTATAAAGGTCATCGCTAGTGTCACGAAAAGCAGAGACGCTAGGATTACCTAAAGTATTCAAAGATACTCTCAACTCAATCTCAGAGATAGCTTCTCCAGCGACATCTTCAAAATGATTAAATCCCCCATAAATAGAGAATAAATCACCCAAAGACTTGCCTAAGCCAGCAGCAAAACGATAACTATCAGATCCTTGATCGACAGATTGATTTGTGCAGGCATGAAGCGACGCATCTAATCCTGAAAAAGAAGTACCTAAATCAACAGAAGCCTGAACGGATTCTAATGCTTTTTGGTCACCTCTGTAAAAGAAATCAGATACGTATCCAATTTTCGCAGAGTTATCGGCGAGGGCGGCGTTAATAGAAAGCCCGAGGGCTAGTAGTGATGATATGATTTTTTTCATATATTTTATTATGTTAATAAATTATTTTATTCTTACTTCTTTCCAAGTTATTAATTTAGCTTTAACTTGATCTCTTATATGTTTTTGTTTAGCGCTGAGTTGGCTTTTACCGCTTTTAACTTCTATGAGTGTGATTTCGTCGTCTCCGAAAGATATATAATCTATCGGCCTACCAAGGAAAACACAGGTTTCTGGGTCAAAATCGAATTGATCAAGAAATGGCGCGAGAGTTTCTGCAATATGTCCAAGTCGTACTTCACTGCTTTTTTTCTGAGAGGTTACCTTTTTTTTGGCTTCAGTTGTTTCTTCTAGCTTTTTGTTTAAAGAATCTATCTCTTTACTATTTACTTTGTCTAGTTCTAAATATGCAAGTTTTAAATTATTATAATTTATATTAAGTTGTGATTCATTGTTTTTCAACTTATTTATTTCTTCATATAGATTATTTATTTTAGATTCATATTCTTTTTCTTTTTGTTCTTCTCACTGCAGTAACCTGTCTAGATCTGTATTTGTTTGTGAGGTTTGTCGTTTTGCGCCGCCAAATATTTGGGCATAAAGAAACCATAATAGCGCGACAACAATCGCGAAACAAAATACAATATCCAAAGCTATTTCTTGGTTAAGCTTACGATTCTATCGTGACGAAAGGATCGAGTTTGCTTTCGAGCAAAGCAATATGCCCTGAACCCGGCATTATCCCTGCCTTCATCTTTATTTCCAAAAGATTTATAGAGGTTTATGTTGCCGATTAAATAAGTTTTAATTTTATTGTTAGCGCATCTATAAACTAAATAATATTTATCTCTAGACATTGCTCGCTTGAGTCGGTCTTTAAATGTTTTCATTTTTGTTATTAATGTACTAATCATCTAAATTTACTCCTCTAGCTTGGCAGTATGCAACGCTATAACCTGCTCGATAAGAAAACCTATCGACAAACATACAGAAACCCACAATTAACAAAGACTTCCACACATCAATTCCAGAATTATAGAACAATAAAAATATGATGCCTATGTAAGGGCAAAACCTATTAAAATAAAAATTAATTAAATGTAATTTATTTTCCACTGCTACCGAATCCTCCTGAGCTTCTTTGTGAGTTAGACAAATCTGTTGATTCAATTAGCTCCGTTTTGGGAAGTCTTAAGAAGACTATCTGTCCCACGCGGTCACCGATAGAATAACATGTATTACTTTCATCTACAGAAAATCTAAGCTTTAATTCTCCTCTGTAGCCACTGTCAATAACACCAACAGAATTTCTTAAAAAATGTTTTGTATTAGATATGCTTGAGCGCGGAAATACTAGCCCTACATAACCTTTAGGTATTTCAAAGGCAAGACCTGTGCATACTTCAATATATATACCAGCAGAACCAGCAGGATGAGTAACCGATGTTGCGGTTAAATCATAGCCAGCATCCCCAGCATTTGATTGCGATGGTGCCTGCGCGATAGGATTTAATTTTTTAAACTTTACTTTCATTAATATACCTTGCTTGGTAATGATGTATGAACTATTTCTATCTTACCCACAGAGGTAGGATCCCATTGTTTAACCATCTCGTTCAGTATATCTGCACGATTTTCCGCTTCATGTCTAGTTTGATAATTCTTGTCCTCTACCCTGCGACCATTTCTGGTCACAACAAAGCATGAACTTGAATCTTTAAGTAAGTGTCTTCGAACAATTTTCATAATAGTAAATATATTAGCATAATTTTATTTTTAAGTCAAGTTTTTTTTCTAAAAACAAACAGATTAATGTATATATATTATATGACAAAGAGAAAAATCTTAATTATGGGCCTTCCTGGCTCCGGAAAAACAACGCTAGCTGAAAAATTAGTAAGCAAATTAAAAGCCGCATGGTTTAATGCCGATGCAGTTCGCCAAGATATATATTCAGAGCTTGGATTTTCTCCAGAAGATAGATTGTCACACGCTAAAAGAATGGGTAAGCTTTGCGATTGGGCAAAACTAGGAGGGGGATATGTTGTAGCAGACTTTGTATGCCCTACAAGTGAGACAAGAGAAGCTTTTGGCGCCGATTTTGTAATATGGGTTGATAGAATCATGGAAGGTAGATATGAAGATACCAATAAAATGTTTGAAAGACCTCTCAATTACGATGTAAGACTGACCACTGGAACACCGGAAGAGTGGGTAGAAACCGTTATACAAAAAATACACGAAAGTGAAGCTTGGGATAATCAAGCACCAACCGCGCTTCTTATTGGAAGATATCAACCTTTTCATGTTGGCCACAAAACTTTAGTAGCAGAAGCAATTAAAAGAACAGGTCAATGCTGCATAGCACTTCGCGATGTCGGAGGAATTGATGAAAAAAATCCATACGATTTTGAAAAAGTCAAAGCCGAAATAGAGTCGGCATGTATTGAGTTTGGAAATAAAATTAAGATAGTAGAACTTCCAAATATTATGGATGTTTTCTATGGCCGAGGTGTTGGGTATAATATCGAGCAACTTGAACTCAGCAAAGAACTACAAGAAGTATCAGCCACAAAAATCCGCGCAGGAGAAATTGGTCAAGACGGAAAGCCTTTAGGGAAAAGGCCTGAATAAAATGGTGGAGGTGGCGGGAGTCGAACCCGCGTCCTGATAGCTTTCAAATTAACACACCTACAAGTTTAGTTAATTTTTTTTATAGTTTAGATATTAACATCCAACTACTTGTTTTATTTATTTACAGTTTATGATACAAGTAAACTTTTACTGTTTTGCAGATTGATGACCCCGTAATCCCTCTATCTGCGTCAAGAGTTACGAGGTGACAGGCTTTATGCTGCCATTGCGACCTTGGCAGTCTTGCGAAAACCAAAAGTCTTAACACGTGCTTTATTGCCATGTATAAGTTTATGCCTTTTAACGAAGCCGGGCATCTCTTCGACTTGCAGTGTTAGAATCCAACCACAGTCGAATCCGGTACACCCCCATTAAATTTTAAAGAACTACTATTGGCCGTCTACAATCTCGCCGCCATCTTGGGCGACAATTTTAGTTTGACGAGCAGCTTCATACAAAGCATTATAATTGTTTGTTACTTTTTGATATCTACCGCGAGTTAATTTAGCAAGATCATCTTGAGAAATTCTACTTGGGCCTTCGTCTGTGAACAGCTTTAGGATGGCTATATCTTTATCAGTAACATCAACTTCCCATTTGATTTGATAACCAAAATCAGGAATGTGTTGAGAAAGTTCTGCGGCATGAGCTCTAGGTTTTTCTGCGCTAGCTGACTCAGTCCATGTAAAAACAGGAACAACACCGTGCCATGTCTCATGAAAAGCGCCAACATTAATTTGCTGTTCTACAACCGCATTGTCAATGCGAGAGGGATTTAGCGCGTCAAACAAATTATTGTAAGCGAGTGGGAAGCCAAAGTCATGCTCTTCATAAGAATAAACATGCAAATATTTAAACAAATTAAATGCGCTCCAAGACCCATGGTCTGCGTTCTTTAGCACTAGTCTTTTTTGAGCGCCAGCGTCTAACTCTTTAAAGTTTTCATAAAACCTATCAGCGAAATCGCAATAAGAATCATGGTCTTCCTTGTTTGGCTGTGAATTTAAATGAAGATGAATGGGCGCAGAAATATTTTCTTGCATTCCAATTTCATCAAGGAACCAAGAATAAAAATTTAACTCTTTAATTGATTTCTCAACAACACCTTCATCCTCGTCAATTAATTTACAAAACTTATCGGGCTGCAAAGAAAGAGAAACGCCTTTTGTAATTGAAGTCCTGCCGATCTCCTTGATAGCGTTAAAGATCTGTCCATTTTCAGGAAGATCATTAACAGACATATCAAAGGAAGGATCGGCAAGAATTCCAAATATAGAAGTGTTTAATCTATAATGATCAATGTTACTATCACGGCAAAAGTCTATAATTCTAACCGTAAGATTTAGGTTATGAAGTATTTCGTTTTTAAGCTGCCTTCTTGCTTCTTGGTCACCTTTTTCGGCGGCAAGCTCGGCATAAGCTTTCCTAGTAATACCAACAAAAGAATTCGAAGAATCTTCTTGTTGTAGTATTTTAGACGAGCAAACTAATCCGTACTTAGTATTCATTTAGATAAGATCGTCTTCTTCCTCTTCTACGTTTCCAGCAGCAACAGGTTTCTCAGCGACAGCTTCGCCCTGCTCTTTTTGCTTGTACACACGGAAGTCGGGGGCCTTGGGGTTGTCCTCCTTGTACTTGTTCTTAAACATAATGACCTTTTCGCCATTAATTTGACCGGTGAGATACTTCTCACCACTCTTTTGATTAACGTTTAACCAAAGCGCTCCAAGTTCGCGATTTGTCCACTCTTTATTTTCTACTTTATCACTCATGATATATATATGTTAATAATAATTGTTTAAATTTAAATTAAAACTTTCTAATATCTCCTCCTTTTGAGCAGAGAACTATACCGAAAAATATTGTTAATACTATTATAGTTAAGGGTTCCATTTTATCTATATTGTTTTTTTAATAATCTCCATCTGTCTGAATCGATTGGTTTGCTTCCATTGTCTATAGCATACAACATTTCTACAACTTCGTCAAGACTATTATAAATAAATTTGTGAGGCAACATGCCAAGCATCCAAAGAGGAGTCTTTGACTTGCCACCTTCCATGCTGATAAATACAGGCTTCTTCATGCGTACAGCGGTAACAATTTCTTCTGCGCTACCCCAGCTCGCGACATCAGGAACAAGATGTGCGATAATAAAATCACTACGATCAACAAGGTTTAAATCGTAAGCGCGAACAGTTTTCATTTTGTCGGTAACCCTGTCGTATTGCTTGGTTTTCATCCAAGTCTCCATCTCTTGCCGCGAAGCTTCATCCTCTTCGACGTCTTTCATGAATGGCTTTTCATAAGGATTAAAGCACATAACATTAAGAGGCGCAAGCTTGTCGGTTATTTCTTTGCGCCAATCTCGACCACTGAGATACTGCATATGCCCGACTAAATAAGTTCGGGTTTTATATAATAAATTTGACATGCCATAAAATATAGCATGAAAAAATTAAATTGTCAAGAATAAATTAGAAATTATTGCTCCGAATCGGGGCTGATATATTCTCTGTAATAACCTGTTCCAGGAATATAGCGCTCTACATATTGCATTGATTCCCTCATTCTAATATGATCTTCAGGATCTATCATAGCACCCTTATCATCAAGAGGCGAATTTCCAGAAATTGTCGAGGTATCAA
>Ga0181552_10001473_pt1 | contig 17812 bp, 14 predicted proteins | sample 011ome_18_FD_130583 | JGI IMG/M metagenome (GOLD analysis project Ga0181552, IMG submission 130583) | Coastal salt marsh microbial communities from the Groves Creek Marsh, Skidaway Island, Georgia - 011501BT metaG (megahit assembly) | ecosystem: Environmental > Aquatic > Marine > Intertidal...
CACGCGGCGTTGCTGCATCAGGCTTGCGCCCATTGTGCAATATTCCCCACTGCTGCCTCCCGTAGGAGTCTGGGCCGTGTCTCAGTCCCAGTGTGGCCGGTCACCCTCTCAGGCCGGCTACCCGTCGTCGCCTTGGTGAGCCGTTACCTCACCAACAAGCTGATAGGCCGCGAGCTCATCCTGGACCGAAATTCTTTCCACACCCACCCGATGCCGGGAGGTGTCGTATCCGGTATTAGCTCCGATTTCTCGGGGTTATCCCAGAGTCCAGGGCAGATTGCTCACGTGTTACTCACCCGTTCGCCACTAATCCAGCTAGAGCAAGCTCCAGCTTTCATCGTTCGACTTGCATGTGTTAAGCACGCCGCCAGCGTTCGTCCTGAGCCAGGATCAAACTCTCCGTAGAAAGTTTGTCTGCTTGTGGTCTAGGACCACAGCACACTTTGTAGGCATCACGAATGATGCCAAGTGTTTCTGACTATTGGAACGAGTCTGACTCGTTCAATAATCCAAAGGAATCTCTAAGGCCGATTACTCGACCTCGGAGGTTATTTGGCATTGACTTAGTGCACACTGTTGAGTTCTCAAGGATCGGGCGCTCCCAACTCTCACCCTTTCGGGATTGCGTTGAGGCTTCTTTATCCTCTGTCCTAGCGCTGCTTTCGAATGCTCGTCGGGAGAAGAATCTTCTCGACCGCCTGGCAGCTAAGAAACGCTAGAGACTTGATGCTAGTACATTGCGGACATCCTGACAAGTCGGGATTTCCCTGTCCTAGCCTGGCTACTGCTTGAGGTACCGGGCAAAACCCGAGAGCACCTTTGGAACAGCCGAAGCACAACTATACGGGTCAAATACCCCAACACCCAAACACGCTACATCTCGGGCGTGTCGCGCATACTTACCGCGTATTAACGCCTAACCGAGGTGAAGAGCTGCGAGGGTTTTCTTGCCCCGCTTAAGCAGTAGCAGAGACGGCGACGGGGGCTTTGCGCCCCCTACCTCTGCGGCCTCATCGGTGACGGCTTCGTTATTGATCGAGACACCACCTTGGGCGATTGCTCTCCTGGCCTCCGACAACGAGGAACACAGGGTGGAATCGACGAGTGCTTGAGCGACTGAAGTAGATGCACTCACCTGGGTGCTCGGTAGCTCTGCGAGCGCTTGTGCGAAGACTCCCCCGTCAAGGCTCTCCAGTGAATCTTTCCCAAATAGTGCAGCCGCGGCTTGCGCTACTGCAACGGCTTCAGCCTCCCCGTGCACGATTGCGGTCACGTGATGAGCGAGAGTTTTTTGTGCCTCTCTGGCGAACGGCTCCTCTTCGACTTTTTTCTCGAGCGCTTCAATCTCGCTTCGGCTGAGGAAGGTAAACACCTTGATCCGGTCGATTACGTCGCGGTCGTCGGTGTTGAGCCAGAACTGATACATCGACCACGGGCTTGTCAGCTCCGCGTCTAACCAGATTGCGTTGCCCTCTGACTTACCAAATTTGGTCCCATCAGAGTTTGTGATGAGTGGTGTTCCAAAAGCATGAACGGTCTTACCCAGCGCTTTGTGAACGAGGTCTGTTCCGCTGGTGAGGTTTCCCCACTGGTCCGAGCCTCCGGTTTGCAACATGCAGCCATAGAGCTTGTGCAGTTCCAGGAAGTCGAGGCCTTGAAGGATTTGGTAGGAGAACTCGGTGTAGCTAATTCCCGCTTCCGAGTTTAAGCGCGCCGATACGGCGTCTTTCTTGATCATGGTGCCCACACGGAAGTACTTTCCGATATCACGCAGGAACTCGATGGCACTTAACCCCTTAGTCCAGTCGAGGTTATTGGCAACGATGACGGAGTTATCGCCCTCATTAGAAAGGAAGCGAGAGACTTGAGCTTGGAGAATACGAACCCACTCAGCCACAACTTCTGGGCTGTTGAGCGTGCGCTCTGCGGTGGGTTTTGGGTCGCCGACTAGACCAGTAGACCCACCTACCAACGCAATGGGGCGGTGTCCCGCCAATTGAAGCCTCCGCAGAACGAGGAGTTGAACGAGGTTTCCCAGATGCAAACTCGGCGCTGTGGGGTCGAAACCGCAGTAATAGTGAATCGGGTCTCCGGCCAGCAACGCCTTCAGTTCATCTTCATCGGTGGAGACATGGATGAGGCCGCGCCACTTCAGCTCGTCCCAGATATCGCTGAAGCTCGAATCGTTTGATTGGGCAGCGAGGCCAGATTCGGGCGTAGACACGGGGGTCAGATTATCAGCACGCTGTCACACAACGTCACTTTGTCGGTGGGGTGTGGCCAATGGGCCAGAATGGAGTGTTCACACATTCATCGACATCACCATGAGGAGATTTTTCATGTCGACACTGGCAAAGCGCTTTGGCGCAATCGTCGGTGCCGGTGCCCTCGTTGTCGCGCTTGCCGCCTGCTCGGCGGAGTCCGCAACGGGAGACACGGTTACTGACGGAGTACTCACCATCGCAACGGGCGAGCCCGCCTACTACCCCTACGTCATCGACGATGCACCAGAATCTGGTGAAGGATTCGAAGCTGCAGTGGCATATGCCGTCGCTGAAGAGCTCGGCTTCGCCGCCGAAGACGTTGTCTGGGTCCGCACCACCTTCGAAGCCGCTATTCAGCCTGGTCCGAAGGACTTTGACTTCAACCTCCAGCAGTACTCGATCACCGAGGAGCGCGCCGCAAACGTTGACTTCTCACTCCCCTACTACTCGACACCTCAGGCTGTCATCACCCAGGCCGGCTCCGCCGCCTCTGGCGCAACCAGCCTCGCTGAGCTACAGGGACTACTGATTGGTGCCGCAACAGGAACCACCAGCTTCCAGGCCATCGAAGAGATCATCCAGCCCACCGCTGGGGCTCAGGCCTTCAACGACAACGACGCTGCAAAGCTCGCTCTCGAAACCGGACAGATCGACGCACTCGTCGTTGACCTTCCCACCGCGTTCTACTTGACCGCTGTCGAGATCACCGATGGTGAAATCGTGGGTCAGCTCGATGGCGCTGTGGGCGTGCCCGACCAGTGGGGCCTCGTTCTTGCTAAGGACAGCCCGCTGACCGACGCGGTCAACGAAGCGATTCAGTCGCTGATCGATAGCGGCAAGCTCGCCGACATCACCTCGACCTGGCTCGGCGCAGATCAGTCCGCACCGGTTCTGAAGTAACTAACGGTTGAGTAGTACTCACCCGCCTATGGCGGGCGGAAGCGACTGGCGTCCAAGTTCTGTGGAGCTTGGACGCCAGGCCTTCCGAAAAAAACAAAACGCTAAGAGTGTTGCCATCAGCTTTGGTAGCACTCTGGTGTTTGCGGTGGTGGTGTATCTCACCGTGATTAACACTCCCGGGTGGGAGAAAGTCCAAACGGCCTTTTTCAACGTCGATGTCATGGTCTCCGCGTGGCCTCGTGTGATTGAGGGCCTCTGGCTAAACGTCCGCGTGCTCGTGGTTGCTGCCGCTGGCGTCCTGGTGGTCGCGCTGTTGTTGGCCACTCTTCGCACCTTGCGCGGAGCTGTGTTCTTCCCGCTTCGCGCTCTCGCCGCCGGCTACACCGACTTGTTTCGCGGAATGCCGCTGATCATCGTGTTGTATTTGGTGGGCTTTGGTGTGCCAGGACTTGGCGCACTCCCCCGCATGCCTCTGGAGTTTTGGGGAACCATCGCACTGATCCTCACCTATTCGGCGTACGTATCCGAAGTATTTAGGGCTGGTATCGAATCTGTCCACCCTTCACAGCGTCTCGCTGCGCGGTCGTTGGGACTTAGCTACGGCAAGACCCTGCGCCTCATCGTGATGCCCCAAGCCATCCGCAAGGTAACTCCTGCGCTCATGAACGATTTCATCGCCATGCAAAAAGATGTCGGTTTGATCTCCGTCTTGGGTGCTGTCGACGCCGTTCGCGCCGCACAGATAGAAACCGCGCAGTCGTTTAACTTCACCCCCTATGTCCTAGCCGGGCTCCTTTTTGTCCTGCTCGCCCTTCCGATGATTCGCCTCACCGACTGGTATTCCGCCCGTCTTCGCAACCGCGAACAAGCTGGATCGACGGTGTAGCGATGTCCACTCCCGTATTGAAGCTTCAATCAGTCCGCAAGGTATTCGGCGACCACGTGGTCCTCGGCGGAATTGATCTTGATGTCCACCAGGGCGATGTGGTCTCCCTGATTGGTGCGAGTGGTTCGGGCAAGTCAACGCTTTTGCGCTGTATCAACCTGCTCGAGCAACTAGACGATGGCCAGATTTGGTTAAGCGGCGACGACATCTCTCGCCCCTCGATTAATGTCGACCACGTACGTGCGCGTATTGGCGTGGTGTTCCAGCAATTCAATTTGTTCCCCCACCTCAGCGTGCTCAAAAACATCACCCTCTCGGCAACTGAGGTGTTTGGCACCCCCAAGGCAGAAGCCGAAGAGCGTGCAATGTATCTGCTGGAGCGAGTCGGGCTGGCCGCAAAGGCTAAGGACCACCCCGACCGGCTCTCGGGCGGACAGCAACAACGCGTGGCGTTAGTGCGTGCGATTGCAACCGATCCGGAGGTGCTCCTCCTCGATGAGATCACCAGTGCGCTCGACCCCGAGCTAGTAGGGGAAGTCTTGGAGCTTGTTCGGCAGCTCAAAGACGACGGAACCACAATCGTCATGGCGACCCACGAAATGGACTTCGCCAAAGAGGTTTCGGACCAGGTGGTCTTCCTCGATCAAGGTGTTATTTGCGAACAGTCACACCCCAGAGAACTCTTCGATAACCCGACTCAACCTCGAACGAAAGAGTTCTTGACTCGGTTTAGAAACCGCTAAGACTAGGGAGCTGGGCAGGTTACCGAGACAATTTCTGCCCGGTCCAGCAGATAATCCATCAGGATTCTATTCACGCAATCGTTGTCGTAATAAGCAACGGGCGCATGGTTTGAGCCTTCAACGGCGATGAGCGGCGACCCCAGCAAGTCTGCGGTGTCTTTGGCGAATTGGAATGGGGTCACCGACTCATTCGTTGAGCCAACAATCAACAAAGGTGTCCCAGACGGGTTACTGGGTACAAATGGCTCAGTGGGAGGATCGGGTATCGCAGGATCATCCCGGGCGATGTCTTCCCAACTCATACTCTTGGGCTCACCGAAGTATTCATAACCCGAGGCATCGGAATACAACTCGTCGAGCAGTGGGGCGACCTCGGCAGATCGTCTGGAGAGCTCTTTTTGTTCGTCGATGGAAAGGGGCTCTGGCGCATAGTCCATCGTGTTGACGATGCCCATCACCTCGAAGCTGTTGTCGCGAACGATTTCTCTCTGCCCTGCAGAGGTCGAGTAGAGCACTTCAGCGTCGTATCCGTCTAAATCAAGTGCGAAGTATTCAAAGGTTCCCATCCACCGATAGTCGGGGTTGAGCGCGTAATAGATTCCTTCAGTGAACACCTGAATGGCCTGATCTTCAGGCTGATAATTCAGCGCCAAAATTCCTCGCCACAACAGGTATTCCGAGCTAATGAAGACCCCTTCATATTCGGGAACCGGCACTACACCTGCAAAGCCGTAGAGCTGGTCGTCATCAGCGAGTTGTTTGACCTCCATCACGTCATCCCACGCTTCCTCGAAGGTGAGGCCTTGATTGTCGGCGTAGCCCTGGACATAGATCCGAAGCTTCTGCTCATCCGCAGCGAGGCCTTCAAGCGCGCTCTGGATCCGATCGGTATCCACCGTGGTGGGACTATCGAAGACGATCTTGCCGACTGTCTCCGGGAAGACACTCACGTACCTCCCGGCAATAGTGGTGCCATATGACGACCCGATGAAGTTCAGTGGCTCACCTGGGGTGACGACCTCACGCATGATGTCGAGATCCCGCACGACATTGTCGGTTGAGAGCGTCCACCAATAGGGGTTTCTCGAGGAGCAGTCTTGATAGAACTCGTCAATCACGGCGGCGACTTCGTCTAGTTCGGCCTCGCTACCTGGACTTGATTCTTCAAAATAGCTTGCAAGGTCGAGCTCGTTAGAACAATGGATTTCGCTGCCGTCGGCAAAATCAGATTGGCCCACTCCCCTGGGGTCAAAGCCAATGATGGTGAAGTTATCGACCATCTCCTCAGGAAAAGGCGACCACTGGAGTTGATCCATGCCAGACACTCCAGGCCCACCCGGATTGATGAATATCGTGCCGAGTGACTCCCCCGACTCCGGGGTCCGCCGCATCATCGCGATGCGGAAATCCGGCACATCAACCGCGGATGCGTCGTAGAGAGCCGGAACATCAAGACTTGCGCATTCAAAACCATGATTTGTGGGCGTGGACTCCATCAACCACTCGGGGTCGCACTCACCCCAAGTAAGCCCCTGTGCGGCATAGTCAGCAATGTCTGCTGGCGCAGATTCTTCAACCCCTGCGCCTAAATCGACGAGCACTCCACCCTGGCAGCCGGAGAGAACAAGTGCTGCACAGGCAACGACTGTGGCGGCCAGGAACTTCATGAGTCCACCGTAGCGGGGAGCGGCGACACGCTTGACTAGCGCTCGAGGTCGCTCAAAATAGCGCTGAGACGGGCTCGCTGCGCTTCCACAGAGGACACTGCGGTGCCAGCGGGGCCATTCTTCTTCGCAATGGACTCTTCGGCAGTCAAGATGTCTTTCACCGACGCATCGAGGTGGTGTGAGACGTCCGCGTACTCCGCATCAGTCAGTCCATCAAGATCAACGCCCTTGGCCTCGCACGCCGCAACCAACTTTCCCGCGACTTCGTGGGCTTCTCTAAAGGGCACACCACGCACAACAAGCCAGTCGGCAACGTCGGTGGCCAGTGAGAACCCATCTGTGGCAAGGCTTTCCATACGCTCGTAGTGGAAGGTCAAGGTAGCCAACATTCCAGTCAGCGCAGGCAACACCAGCCCGAGAGTGTCCGCCGAATCAAAGATGGGCTCTTTGTCTTCTTGCAAGTCTCGGTTGTAGGCAAGTGGCAACGCTTTGAGGGTGCTGAGTAACCCGGTGAGGTTCCCGATTAAGCGCCCCGCTTTTCCGCGCGCAAGCTCGGCAATATCGGGGTTTTTCTTCTGTGGCATCATCGACGAGCCCGTCGAGAAGGCGTCGTGGAGAGATACGTAGCCAAATTCCTTTGTGGCAAACACAATGAGCTCTTCGGCGATACGACTGACATCCACGCCGATTTGTGCCGCGATGTAGGCCCATTCGGCTACAACGTCACGCGCTGAGGTCGCATCAAGAGAGTTGTCTGCCACCGCGGCAAAGCCGAGGTCTTTCGCGATTGCGGAAGCATCTAGGCCCAGTCCTCCGCCGGCGAGAGCGCCGGAGCCATAGGGCGAGACGTTGTTTCTTACCGACCAATCGTCGAGACGTTGAATATTGCGCAGCAGCGGCCAGGCGTGCGCCAGCAGGTGATGAGCAACCAACACCGGCTGTGCGTGTTGAAAGTGGGTACGCCCCGGCATCACGTGAGCACCCGCCTCTTCGGACCGAAGAACCAGCACGCGCGCGAGCTCGACCAACAAAGACCGAATACTCGCCGATTGGTCGCGCAGGAACATCCGGACGAAGGTGGCGATTTGGTCGTTTCGACTTCGACCCGCGCGCACTGCTCCGCCAGTTTCTGGACCGACTCGGTCAATCAGTTCCCGCTCGAGGGCGCCGTGAACGTCCTCGTCATCCTCGCTGGGGACAAGCCGTCCATCGACAAAATCTTCGCGAATTGAATCCAGTGCAGAAGCTAAGTCCTTTAGTTGCTGCTGACTCAAGTAACCCGCGTGGGCAAGCTCAGTCGCGTGAGCGCGGGTGGCCTCTAAGTCGTAGGGAACCAATCGCCAGTCAAAATGGGTCGACTTCGATAGTGCCGCCATTTCGGGCGAGGGGCCATCGCTAAAGCGCCCACCCCACAGGCTCCCCTCATGGGTCGATGGGTCGCCTGCCATGGTGTGCTCCTAGAGTTGCTGGTTGCGCTTGGCTGCAATCTTGCCAGGCAGGGCCCACAATTCGATGAAGCCCTTCGCGTGTGACTGATCGAACTGGTCACCGGTGTCGTAGGTAGCAAGATCGAAGTCGTAGAGGCTCTGGTCCGACTTGCGTCCAGTCACGACAGCCTGTCCTGCGTGAATGCGCACGCGGACGTCGCCCGAGACCACACTTTGGGTGTCGTTGATAAAGGCGTCAAGGCTGTTTTTCAGGCCCGAGAACCACAGGCCGTCGTAGACAAGGTTGGCCCAGTCGGCTTCTACCTTGCGCTTGTAACGGTTTACATCGCGCTCCATGACGAGGTTTTCAAGCTCTTCGTGAGCGTTGATCAACACTGCAGCACCGGGAACTTCGTATACCTCGCGGCTCTTAATTCCCACCAGGCGGTCTTCCATGATGTCGACTCGTCCCACACCGTGCGCACCGGCGATGACGTTGAGCTGCTGAATCGCTTGAAGCGGGGTCACCGCCTTACCGTCGATCGCGACAGGAATACCCTGCGAGAAGGTGATCGTCACTTCGTCCGCAGCTTTCGCGAGGTCAGGGTTTTGGGTGTATTCCCAGACGTCATCGAGAGGCGCAACCCAAGGGTCTTCGAGGACGCCGGTTTCCACGGTACGACCCCATACGTTCTTGTCGATTGAGTATGGCTTTTTGGCGCTTTGCTCGATCGGGAGGTTGTGCTCTTCGGCGTATGCGATTGCCTTGTCGCGGGTGAGCGCAAGGTCGCGAATCGGCGCGATGTTCGACAACTCAGGGGCAAGCGCGGTCACCCCTGCTTCAAAGCGAACCTGGTCATTTCCCTTACCGGTGCAACCGTGTGCGACGGTGTCGCAGTTGAGCTCCCGGGCGACGCGCGCGAGGTGGCGCACAATCAAGGGGCGAGACAGGGCAGATACCAGTGGGTAGCGCTTTTGGTACATCGCATTGGCCTTAAGCGCTGGCATCACGAAATCGTTTGCGAACTCGTCTTTAGCATCTACGACGATAGATTCCACAGCGCCACAGTCGAGGGCACGCTGGCGAATATCGTCCATGTCTTCGCCGCCCTGTCCTACGTCAACCGCGAGGGCAACAACTTCTTTACCGGTCTGGTCACGCAACCAGCCGATTCCCACCGAGGTGTCAAGGCCGCCGGAATAGGCAAGAACAACACGATTAGACATAGATGTCACAAAACTTTCTCTTTGAAACTTATGGGCCAATGGACTGGCCAACGAGTACTACTCTACTGGCCGAAGTGCCGCCGTTTTTCGCCTAGGCACGCTCGAGAAGCCACGCCATCAAGGCCTTTTGGGCGTGGAGTCGGTTTTCCGCCTCGTCCCAAATGATGCTCTGTGGGCCATCGATCACGCTGGCATCCACTTCGTAGCCGCGGTCGGCCGGAAGACAGTGCATAAACACCGCGTCATCCTTTGCCTTCCCCATCAATTCTTGAGTGACTTGGAAGGAGGTAAAGGTGGCGATGCGTTCGGCTTTTTCCTCTTCTTTACCCATCGACACCCACGTGTCGGTCACGATGACATCCGATTCCTCGGCCACAGCGTGTGCGTCAGTGCTGACCATTACGGATCCACCTGTCTGTACCGCGATGGCAGCCGCGTCGTCGACCACGTCAGGACGCGGTGAATACGCCTCGGGGCTCGCAATGCGCACGTGCATCCCTGCGGTGGCGCCTGCCAGCAAGTAGCTTTGGGCCATATTCGAGCCACCATCTCCGAAGAAGCTCAGGGTGAGCCCCTTCAGCGAGCCTTTGTGCTCCTGGATCGTGAGCAAATCGGCCAGCAACTGGCACGGGTGGAAGTCATCACTCAGCGCGTTGATGACCGGAACAGTGGTGCCCTGGGCCATTTCTTCCAAACCCGACTGGGCGTAGGTGCGCCAGACAATCGCAGAAACCATACGCTCGAGCACCCGCGCCGTGTCGCTTGGGGTTTCCTTTCCTCCCAGCTGCGAATTTGCGGTGGAAATAATCAGGGGCGTACCGCCCAGGTCCGCGATCCCCACCGCGAACGACACTCGTGTTCTCGTGGAGGATTTGTCAAAGATCACCGCGACGGTCTGTGGGCCTTCGAGTGGACGCTCGGCAAAGCGATCTGCCTTCATGTCGATCGCGCGCTGGAGAATCTCCGCTTGCTCAGCGGGGCTAATGTCGTCGTCTCGTAAGAAATGCCTGGTCATCCTGCTACTACCTCGGTTCCGATACCACTAGGGGTGAAAATTTCAAGAAGTACTGAGTGACCCAAGCGCCCGTCAATTATTGCGGCCTTCGACACTCCTGCCCCGACAGCGTCAAGACAGGCCTGCATCTTGGGGATCATGCCTGACTGCAGACTCGGCAGAAGCTGTTCCAGCGCGCTGTGAGTGATCGTAGAAATCACGTCATCGGTGTTGGGCCAGTTTTCATAGAGGCCTGGAACATCCGTGAGCAGCACGAGCTTTTCCGCACCTACTGCGATTGCAAGGGCCGAAGCGGCCTGGTCGGCGTTGACGTTCAACCCTCCCGTCTCCACACCCAACTCAGGAGCAAACGACGAGACAACGGGAATTCCGCCGGCATCGGCAACGCGGTTCACTGCCGTGGGATCTACTGATACGACGTCGCCGACGTGACCGAGATCAACTTCCGCACCGTCGACCATGGCACCGCGTCTCGTCGCGCTAAAGAGTCCTTCGTCATCGCCACTTAATGCTTCCGCGGAGACGCCGTATCGAGAAATCCTGGCCACAATGTCCGCTGAGATTTCATCGCGCAGGACATCGCGCACGATGGGGATCGCTTCGGTAGTCGTCACGCGGTATCCGCCACGAAACTCACTCGGAATGCCTTTGGACTCGAGTGCACTTGATATCTGAGGACCACCACCGTGAACCACGATAGGCAGCACACCCACCGTGCGCAGGTACACCATGTCCGCGGCAAACGCGTCCAAAAGGTCGTCGCTCACCATCGCGTTTCCGCCAAGCTTGACCACGATTTTCTTGCCCTTAAAGCGCAGCAACCACGGAAGTGACTCAATCAGAGTCTGGGCTTTGACGTGCGCGTCGTGGTGGCGTGCATCTGGGGAAATCATTGTCTGTCCTAGCTGGAATACGCGCTGTTTTCGTGCACGTAGTCATGGGTGAGGTCGTTGGTGAAAATGGTCGCCTGGCCACTTCCTGCTTTGAGGTCAATCAGAACGTGGGTATCGCGGGGGCTTAAGTCCACCTCAGTGCGAGGCCGATCTGGAGTTCCTTCGTGGCACACCCGAACACCGTTCATGCTGACATCGACAGCATCAACGTCAAACTCCACAGGAGCAGTCCCAATCGCCGCGAGGACTCGACCCCAGTTGGGGTCATTGCCAAACACCGCGGCCTTGAACAGGTTGTTCCTGGCCACAACGCGCCCGACCGTGACGGCATCGTCTTCGCTGGGAGCGCCCACGACTTCGATGCTGATGTTGTGGCTCGAGCCCTCAGCGTCCGCCTGAAGTCCACGTGCAAGCTCTAGGCAGACGTTGGTCAGCTCGGCAGTAAAGACGTCCTGGCTTGGGCTCACACCAGATGCACCTGATGCCATCAACGTAACTTGGTCGTTGGTTGACATACATCCGTCTGAATCCAAGCGGTCAAAACTCACTCGGGTCGCCTCGCGCAGGGCCCGGTCCAGTGCGTCCGAGGGCAGATCCGCATCGGTGGTGATGACGACCAACATGGTGGCCAGTCCCGGCGCCAACATTCCTGCGCCCTTTGCCATTCCGCCGATCGTGACAGTGGTGCCCTCGACTTCGAAGGTGACCACGGAGCGCTTCGGGACAGAGTCTGTGGTCATAATCGCCCGAGAAGAAAGCTCGCCTGCTTCGCTGGTGGAGTCGAGCATCGACACTGCCAGCGGAATCGCGTTAATCACAGCACCCGCGGGTAGCGGCTCACCAATAAGGCCGGTGGAGCACACCAAAACATCGCCGGCACTCACCTGGTCTCCACCCATGACGATTGCCTCATCACTAAGTGCTTCAGCAGTCACTTCGGCGGTCTTGTGGGTGAGCTGGAACCCCTCAGGGCCGGTAAAACAGTTAGCGCCCCCGGAATTGAGCACCACCGCCTTGACCTGTCCATCAGAGATTGCCACCTTCGACCACTTGATGGGGTGAGCCTGGGCGCGGTTAGAGGTAAACACGGCAGCACCCGAGCGAAGTGGGCCGTCGTTGACGACAATCGTGAAGTCTTCACTATCGCGTGAGGACAACCCTGCGTTTACCGAACCAGCCCTAAACCCTTGCGCCGCAGTGACACTCACGGCGCTACTCCGTTTGCGCTGAGACCAGCCTGCTCATCTAATCCGAGGGCGATGTTCAGCGATTGAATTGCCGCTCCGGCGGTGCCCTTGACGAGATTGTCAATGGCACTCACGACGGTGACGTACCCCGTTGACTCATCAACCGCAGCAGAAATCGACACCGCGTTACTTCCCAAGACACTTCCGGTCGAGGGCTGGGCGCCGGGGCGATAGTCGATAAACGCCTCTCCCGCGTAGGCGTCATCGAAGGCGGCGTTAACGTCTGACATACCCGCGCCATCGCTCAATGGAGCAGTGCTTACCGCGAGTATGCCCCGCGAAAGCGGAACCAAGATCGGAGTCATCGTGAGGCCAAGCTCGCTCTTGCCCGCAGAGGCCCGTCCAAGCGACTGGAGGATTTCTGGGATGTGACGGTGGGTGCCCCCTACCGCATACGCCATTGCCGACGAGAGTCGCTCGCTCGCCAGGAGATCTTCCCTCAACGACCGTCCCGCACCACTGGGTGCGACAGACAGCGTTGACACCAGGTGGCGAGTATCAACTAGGCCTTTGTGGACGAGTGGCGCGAGGGCAAAAGTAATGGCACTGGCATTACACCCTGGAGCAGCAATACGGGTGGCGCCCACAAGGCCATCGCGTTGCTTAGAACCATCGGCCAATACAAGCTCTGGCATTCCGTAAGTCCACGGTTCGGCGAATTCTCCGCCGTAATACTTTTCCCACGCCGACTTGTCGGTGAGCCTGCGGTCCGCACCGAGGTCCACCACGGTCAATTCTGGGTTGTGCTCCACCAACTGGGCACCGAGCGTCGCTGAATGCCCATGAGGTAGCGCCAACACGACTACGTCGTGGGCGGCCAAAACAGAGACATCTGTTGCCTGGAACGTCGAATCCCCCGCGCTTCGCAGGTTGGGGTGGACTTCTCGCACTGAGCGACCTTCGTTGCTGTGGGCGGCGAGTACGCCCAACTCAAAGTGCGGATGGTCGGCAACCAGCCTGGCCATCTCTCCACCGGCATAGCCACTGGCTCCGGCGATTGCGATACGAAGACTCATGAATAAACCTTAAAGCAGTAGGTGAAGGTATAGGGCGCGGAGTGAAAAGAAATTACCCGCGGAGCGTGGCGCCAAATCGCTTGGCCGCTACCGCAAGTCCCGCTTCTTTCGACTCCGTCGCCTCAGCTTGGGTCAGGGTTCGATCTCCCGCGCGGAATCGCAGAGCAAAGGTCAGCGAGTGCTTACCCTCTTCGACGCCGTCTCCGGCATACACATCAGTGAGTCGAATATCCTCCAGCAGCTCTCCCGCTCCCTCGGCGAGCGCCAATTTCACATCACCTGCGGGAATATCGCTTCCGACCACCAAGGAAATGTCCTGAGTTGCTGCAGGGTAGGGAGAAAGCGGCGCAATTGCCTGAGGTTCGTCTCCGACAAGTCGGATCACCGCATCGGCGTCGATATCGAACACGGCAACGACCCGTGGCAAGTCCATCTCCTGGGCAATGCTCGGCAACAACTCCCCAGCGATCCCCACCACGGTGTCGTGAACGAGGATTTCGGCGAAACGCCCGGGGTGATATGCCGGGTGGGTTGCCTGGCGGATCGTCACCTCTCCCCCGGCTAAACGCACGGCCTGTATGGCGGCATCAAGAGCATCAGCGATTCCGCGACCCATGGCGTCTTGGCCGACACCGCGCTCAACCCGGTTGCCCAAGAACAACCCGGCCACATGCCAGGGCTGGGTAGGCAAACTCGCATTGAGTGCATCAAGTTCCTTGTCGCTTGGCCTTATGGCGCCCACGGGAATCGACTCGGTGCCGTGTGTACCAGAAGGCACAAAGACTAGACCTGCCTCAAAAACTGCCACATCGGTGAGACCCCTGGAGAGATTGCGCTTGGCGGTATCGATGAGGCCTGGAACCATGCTGGTGCGCATCCAGGAGACTTGAGGGTCGAGCGCATTGAACAGGTGAACCTGGTCGGCTGCAGCAACTCCTCCAAAGAGCTCGTTCACCTCTGATCCCACGAATGGGTAGTTCAACACTTCGGTGAGGCCATAGTGGGCAAGCCCACTGACGATGCGGCGCTTGGTGAGTTGAGCGCTCGTCAGCCCGCGCCCAGAAGGGGCCTGGGGCAACAAGGAAGGAATGTTGTCGTATCCCACAATTCGGGCGACTTCTTCCACCAGTGTTGTCTGGTCGGTGAGGTCGGGGCGCCAGCTCGGTGCACTAACCATCCACGGGGTCGTGGCGTCATCGACGGTCGCTCCGATGTCGACCAAGATTTCCTTCGCCTTGGCAGGCTCAACGCTAATCCCGACGAAGTGTTCGGCGTGGGCGGGATCAAATGCGATTGGGGCGCTGTGTCCCACGCCGTCATCGATGAGCCGTGCGCCAAGCTCTCCCGGCGTACCACCTGCATAGGTGACCAGGAGGTCGACGACACGCTGTGCGGCAGCCTCTGCCACCAAAGGGTCAACTCCGCGCTGGAAGCGCTTCGACGCTTCGCTGGGAAGCTTGTGGCGGCGCTGAGTCCTTGCGATGGATACCGGATCAAACCAGGCAGCTTCTACCAACACATTGGTGGTGTCATCTTCTAGCTCAGTGGTTTGACCACCCATGACACCGGCGAGACCAATAGGGCCGGATTCGTCTGTAATCAACAGATCTTCGGTACTGAGGATTCGCTCTTGACCATCGAGAGTGGTGAGTTTTTCGCCCTTGTTGGCACGGCGAACTGTGATTCCACCACTCAACCGATCGAGGTCGTAGCCGTGGATGGGTTGTCCAAGCTCCAACATGACGTAGTTGGTGATGTCAACGGCCAAGGAGATCGAGCGCATGCCCGCGAGCGCGAGCCTCGCGACCATAAAAGCCGGGGTGGGCAACGCGGGGTTAATGCCCTTCACACTGCGGGCAATAAACACCTGGCATCCGCGAGCGCCTCGAATGGGCTCTGTGTCGTCTACGGTGACCGAAAAACCAGTTCCGACTGCAGGGGTCAGCGTCTCCACTGGGTCGGTGAAAGCGGCACCGGTGGCGTGGTGATATTCGCGGGCAATTCCCCGGATAGACAGTGCATATCCGCGGTCGGGAGTGACGTTGACTTCAACGGCTTGGTCGTCGAGCCCAAGCAGCGAAATCGCGTCGGTTCCCACCTCCGCATCAATTCCCAGCTCCTGGAGCCTCAAGATTCCCGCGTGGTCTTCGCCCAGGCCAAGTTCCTTGGCAGAGGCAATCATTCCGTCAGAGGTGTGACCATACGTTTTTCGCGCGGCAATAGGGAATGGCCCTGGTAAGACTGAGCCAGGAAGGGTGACAACAACCTTGTCCCCGACGAGGAAGTTAGACGCGCCACAGACGATTCCACGCACGGCTTCACCGTCAGCGGAGTCCTTCTGGGCAACCTTGACTTGGCACCACCGAATGGTTTTTCCATTGGATTGCGGCTCTTCCACGAAGTCAAGGACCTCGCCCACCACGATCGGACCAGAGAGTTCGAAGCGGTGAATGTCTTCTTCTTCTAGCCCAACGGCCACGAGTGATGCGTGAACATCTTCGGGGGTAGCGTCGGCGGGTACGGCAACGTATTCGCGCAGCCATGACAGTGGGATTCTCACTTAGACCACCATCCCAAAGCCTTGGGAGAAGCGAATGTCGCCTTCGACCATGTCGCGCATATCTGAGACGTTATTGCGGAACATCAGTGTGCGCTCGATACCCATCCCAAAGGCAAAGCCTTGATACTCATCGGGGTCGATACCCGCCGAGCGCAACAGGTTCGAGTGGACCATGCCACATCCGCCCCATTCGATCCAGCGGGCTCCGCCACGGAAGGTGGGGTGCCAAATGTCCATTTCGGCGCTGGGTTCGGTGAAGGGGAAATAGTTGGGACGGAGGCGAACTTTGGCGTCTTCACCAAACATCGACTTGGCCAAGTGGTCGAGGGTGCCCCGCAGGTGGGCCATGGTCAGGCCCTTATCGATGGCAATTCCCTCAATCTGGTGGAACACCGGGGTGTGAGTCGCATCGAGCTCATCGGTTCGATATACGCGCCCGGGAGCCACCACATACACAGGAAGGTCCCGATTGAGCAGAGACCGAATCTGAACGGGCGAGGTGTGGGTGCGAAGAAGTAAGTGCTTCTCGACAGGGTCCACAAAGAACGTGTCTTGAAGGGCACGTGCGGGATGGTCTGCGTCAAAGTTCAACGCGTCGAAGTTGAACCATTCGTGCTCAAGCTCAGGGCCTTCTGCCACTTCCCAGCCCATGGAGACGAAGACATCTGACATCTGCTCCATCAACACGGTCAGTGGGTGACGGCCTGATTCTTGGCGAAGACGTGGCAGAGCAGTCACGTCGATCGCCTCATCAGCGAGTCGAGCCTGCTCCTCAGCAACGTCTAGTTCGGCTTGCTTGGCATCGAGTGCGGCGGAGAGTTCCGCTTTCGCACCTCCAACAAGCTTCCCTGCGGCCGCTTTTTGGTCGTTGGGAAGGTCTTTTAACGAAGCATGGAATGCCGAAAGTGCAGACTTTTCACCCTGGTGTTCGCTTCGCACCGCCCGGAGCGCGTCGACTGTCTCCGCGCCAGCAACCGCAGCGAGGGCTGTCGATAAAGCGGCCGCTACGGTTTCTTCGGTAATTGAGACAGAGTCAGACACGAGGGCCCAGTCTACTGGGCTGACACGGCCTTAGCGGTTAGCCCTCGGGGTGCTGGGCAAATGCCGACTGGTACACACACACGGCAGCTGCCGTGGCAAGATTCATCGACTCAAGTGGTCCAAACTGGGGAACTGAGGCGGTGTGGTCCGACGCGGCCAGTGCCTCATCCTCCAAACCGTGCGCTTCGTTGCCAAAAAGCCACGCGGTTGGCTTCGCCAATACCCCGCTATTGGCCAATACAGGAAGAGGCTGCCCCGACATATCGGCCGCAATGACTTGGATGTTAGATCCCTTCAGCGCCGCCACTGCCTCGCTCCAGTCCACCCCCGTGACCACGGGGATGTGGAAGATACTTCCGGTGGTGGAGCGAACCACTTTGGGGTTGTAAATATCAACTGATTCGCTTGTCACAATGACCCCATCGGCTCCTGCGGCAACAGCAACTCGAATAATCGTCCCCGCGTTTCCCGGATCTGACACGCGGTCCAGGACGACAAGGAGTTTAGATTCCGCGTTGACCACCGACTCGAGTGGCTGGTTGTGCATCTGACACACTGCAACGACTCCCTGTGGAGTAGTGGTGTCAGCCATCTGTTCGAGGACCTGATCGGTGACTTCTTCAATCTCAATACCAAGGTCTTCAGCAAGCGCCACAAGATCCGAGTTTTTTGAGAAAGCATGTGAGGTCATGAACACGTCAACAACATCGCGTGACGCGTGTGAGAGCGCCTCGCGGACCGCCTGCGGGCCTTCTACGAGAAATAGCCCAGCTTCTTGGCGCCTCGATTTTTTGGCTAGCTTGGCCACGGCGCGAACGCGGGGTGAGCGCGGATTATCAATCACAGCGATAAATCTATGGCGAGAAGGTAAATATTGGATGAATGCTTGCGCGTGGGCATGAAAAAAGCCCCCGGTTTCCCGGGGG
>Ga0181552_10001485_pt1 | contig 17744 bp, 10 predicted proteins | sample 011ome_18_FD_130583 | JGI IMG/M metagenome (GOLD analysis project Ga0181552, IMG submission 130583) | Coastal salt marsh microbial communities from the Groves Creek Marsh, Skidaway Island, Georgia - 011501BT metaG (megahit assembly) | ecosystem: Environmental > Aquatic > Marine > Intertidal...
ATTCATTTACGCCAAGCTGCCTTGCTAAAGCTATTGTTACAAATGTAGTCAAGACGGCGATAAAAAAAGTGGAAGCCCACTGATACAAAAGATTTTTACCCACTAATTCATAAAAAATTCTAAACATTAATTTATAAAATCACTTTCACTAGAATGTCGTAATTTAAAAAATATACCTTTAAAAAAATAATAACAAGTAAACATATATACAAAACAAAACTAATAAACTCTCAACATTTTGGACAATGAAAATACTAAAGGCAAACAAAGAATAACCTTCATACAACGTACTTGCCATTGTGAAATGGGGTAATTTTTAAAATCAAAATACTAAGTTATGTTTTTTCATTTTTATTTTCTTTGCAAACTTCCCTAAGAGAGGCAACTTCATAACCTAGTCCGATTAGTAACGAAACGAAAAGGATGTTTGTCAGATACATAGCAAGTTTTAACTTAAAACCAAATAAGACAAATACAATTATTAGCAAACCAAAAAAAAGAGCAATATAAAAGAAAAGGCTACTTTTTTTAGCATATAGAGACTCGGAAAGAATTGGCAAAAATTTACGGAAATGTAGTTCAAGCCTCAACAATACTAAATAAAAAACAAATACTAATCCAAAAGTTGCGGAAATAAGAAAAAAATTAAATAGCCAAATAGTATTCGAAAAGTCTTCCCAGAGATTATAAGGAGGATAATACAATTCTCGCCAATTTTCGTCATTAATTGGTTTTTTAGGCTCCAACTTTAATTCATCGATTGTTAATAATGAATTTTTTACAGCCTGAATAAAATTATTTCCATCAAAAAAAACCGGAACAGAATCTGGTTCAAGAGGAAGCACAATTTTTGATTTATAGTCATCCATAGATATTTTTTTTACATACTTAGTATCAACGAAAATCTCAGAGTTACCTTTATAGAATAAAGGAAAATAACTTAATTGATCTTCAGCTGAAAGTAGCGCCCAACCAACCACAGAAAATTGAAAATCAAATATTTCATTTAGTGAATCCGAAGTATCAAAGGGATGGTTAAATTTCCAATCAATAGATTTTAAAGCGCCAAAATTATGTACAATGTCCTCAGAGTTAAATAAATCAGAAATCGGAATAAATATAGATTTATTATTTTCCAAAAGACAAAGCTGCCGACTAAAATTTCCATTGTCCCATTTAAAATTTAAAATCAATCCACACGAATTTTTATTTGCAAATATTGATGGTAATTTATATTTAATCTTTATTCCCTGCACAAATTTAAGGGATGGCTTGAATGCGGTTGTGAAATATATCTCCTCTCCATCTTTAACTTTTCCCACGATTCGTCCAGGTTTAATTTGCAGAGTACTATCCTTATTGGATAAAAATTTTGGTTGTGGTGAAAAGCTGTATTTGGTGGGCAAAGAATCTGTAAGTGCTTGATTTAAACTTTTAACTGTCGGAGAAAAGAATACAAGATGTCGTAAATTTAGCTGGGAAGGACGATCCTTTAGCTTGATAAGAAGTTTAGCCTTTCGAATATCGATATTACCGTAACCCAACTTAATTGGTTGGTTCGGTATTACATGCATTTTTACTATCTCACCATCTGCGAGCTCAAGAGTTAAGTTTGTATTATCAATATTCTTTGCACCCTCATCAATTTGCATTAAAAAAAAGGTGTTCTCCTTTGTTATTGTTGATAGTGGCCATGATATAGCGATAGACTTTGAGCTCCCCTTAACTAAAAGCTGATTATGCTCTAATACTATTTCAGGTTTTTTCCCTTCAAATTTTAGAACCGCTCCTCCAGAGGAAGTTAGATGAAATTTATCAGGGTTAATATCTTCTCCACCCTCAGTTAAAACTTTATAAAGAGGTAAATTTTGTTTTTGTATGAATGAGTTCCTCTTTTGAAAAATTGAGTCAGGTTCGCTTATAAGTGTATCAAGAATAAATGGTTGGTTACGATGCAAAGTTGATGGCATGAAAATTGAAAATGGCAAGTATGCATTAATTCCCGGACTATTAACCTGATGATTATTTAATATAGGCTCATTAAAATCTTCTCCAAATTGTCTCGCCCACTCATTCACCAAGCTTGCATAAACAGGTATGCCTTTATCCTGAACCTTTACAGCCTTCAGCCTATGAATATGAATTCCACAGGTATTTGAACCAATCGGAGGGTAAAGTAATAAACTAATACCCTTAACCTTAAAAATACTATTTTGTTGGTTAAAGTTTCTTAGGTCTACAACCAAGCGCTTATGGCTGGAAGAGATAGATTGATAGTTACTTTTTAATTTAATAGGCATTGACTCATATTCATCGTCGACCAAAGAATTTTTTAATAATTCAAGGCCCCTTGCTGGATCGTTATTTTTAAGTATATTGCTATCAACTGGAACAAAAATATTCAATTCCTTTAAATAAAAATTCTTTCGAGTAAAATCATGGGAAGTTTTAAATGCGGATGCATCAGAAAAATTACTTTGATGAAAATTTCTCAATGCATCAAGCATATTTAAGCGTACAAGCGTTCGACCATCTGCAAGTTTAGTATTTTCCAGCTGTCTTAACTCAATAATTTCTCTACTAAAGAATGAATTATTTGAACTCACAACAAGATTTACACCTGACGCACGCACTCCTGGTGCAAGGATTAAATTTAGTTGAGTGGCTTCTTTTAGAGGAACATTTATGGTCCTTTGCATAATGGTGGATTCCTTTGTTTGACTTAATCGCCAATCTTGATCGGGTGGTGACCTCCCTATCGAACGATTTAACAGATAAAGGAGATCCTTTCCTTTCCAATTGTCTTGGCTAAAATCAATATAATCAAAAGCTTTTGCTTGAATTAATGATGGGCTTATTTGAGAGGAGGACTTCAATTTCAACCATTTTTTTTTCTTATTATGCCGATCTGTTGTTGCCAAATAATCCAATTCAAATCTTGGTAAACACGTTTCCTTGTCTTCAGAAGGACCATAATCAATCCAAAATTCATTAAAATCTCTTAACGCGAATGAATTCTTTTTTGTTCTCGGTAAGACAGTCAACCCTTCATGGTTCATTAATCTGCCATCATGACTATTCAAAATATATGTATCATCTAAACGAACCTCTATCTGAGAGGATTTTATGGGTTTAACAACAAAGGGAAAACTTTCGATTGCTAAAGGATGATTGGTTTCCTTAAAAAATAAGTTAACCTTTGCATCAAAGTCCTCAGGTTTGCCGTAATCCCCTGTTCTTAACTGATCAAAGCGATGGGACTGTTCTCTCAGTTCATAACCCTTAAGACTTTCGTTAGCATTTACGAAATGAATTGGCAGTGACTGGTCTGAAGCATGTGTATAAGAAAAATTTAGAGCAAGCAGAGAACAATAAAGCACGCCTTTAGCTAATTTTTTGGAACGCTTGGATAAGCTTATCAATATCTTATAAATCATTGTCGCCTTAAGATCATAAAGCCATCATTTTCAAAAACCTTATCATACCTAGTTTGAGTAAAAGTAACCCATTCTAAAAAACGTGTTTCCATAATTTTATCAACGCACTCCCCATAGAGCCAATGACAGCCACGATCAAGCAGAAAATATGGTCTTTTTAAATCTAGAACTACATAATCAGCATAACGATCAATAGTAATATTTTTTGTCTTGTACCCTGTCTTAATAAATCTTAAAAAATCTGACCAATTTTGACTAGAGGTATCTATCAATTTATACGGCTCATCAATACCCAAAGGGAAAGGTAAATATAATTTTCTATGCGCTAAATGTGTAAAATTTACAGTATTTTGTGTGGCTACCGAAATCTTCGAGTGAACAGGCACATTTATTTTCATAGCTGCTTTGATCATCTCATCTCTATGTGAAGGTACAAATGCTTGCCAGCTATACGACCATACTTTGTCAGACCAAAAAAGACGAGAAATTGGTGAGGGTGAGAGCAATATGTGACCTACTAGCACAAACAATCCTAAAAACCAATAAAACCTACTTCTAAATATTGCTTCCTGTCTTTTCGAGGAATTTCTAGAAGTCTTGTTGCATGTATAAAAAATTGAATAAATAAATTTCTTATAAAGCTTACTGAAAAAATACTTTGCTTGAGGAAGGCCAAGTGTAAAGGCCATAATTAATGGGGCAATTAAACCGGCCATATAATGAGAATTGTAATTATAGTGCTCAGGAGACTCTGAAAGCATAGCTATTGCCATCATTGGTAAAGCAGGTATTAGTAATACCGGACGAAAAAAAGGAATAAAGGCAAGAAGACCGAACGCTACAATAAAATAGATTAATTTTCCTGGGGTAGAGAGGATTTTTAAGATAATGGTGTGCGGGCTTGAAATTATTTTAGAAAGCATCTCCGTTAAACTACTTCCTAACCATCCGAATGCACTACCTCCATGAAAGCCAACACTGTCAACAAATCCGTAATAAGGTAGAATATAGTGAGTTGCAAAAATAAAGTAACCTCCTCCAAAAATAATTAGCCACAACGAACCAGCTAATAATTTGTATTTGACAGACTTTTCTACAGGCTCGTCCCAGACAGATTTATTACGAAAAGCCACGATTAGAAGAAAAACACCACAGGCCAATGTTTGCAGGGCTAATGTCTCCTTAACTAACATTAATAATGTTGCGCTGAATATAGCCAAGACTATTCGACGATCGAGTAAAGCTAGGTAAAAAATAAACAATAAAGGAACAACTAGATGGTCGAAATGGAAATCAAAAAAAGCATTTGCCCATACTGGATAATATGAAATATAAACGAAGGACACAAATAAACCAAATCGACGAAATAGAAAGTACGCAGGCAATGCCAAAAGTATCCCTTGAGAACCTACCAGAAAGTAAGGGGCTAAAGAAGGTGGAAATAAACTATATACCCAACCGTAAATTGGAAAAAAAGCATGAATATGCCCTGCTGCCAAGCTTAGATGGAAATCATTTGTTTGTGCTATTCTGTAAATGATTGATTCAAAAATTCCTAAATCAAAAAAAGAAGAATGAATCGAAGATACCTTTAAAATAGGAAAAAATATCAATGATATAGCTAAGCCTATTATTGCAGTCAGCCCAAGCTTTTTTGCAAAATATTTATTAAATGCACTTAAAGAAAAATAATTCACTATTTTATTATATTTTTTTTTAGAGGAACATCTTGAAGTAGAGCTCATCTTAATAATCTTGATTTTATCTTTTCGAAAATTGCATTAGCAATAACTTCATTACCTTTTTCTGTAACGTGAACCCAATCCAAGAAAAATTCTTCACCGGAAGGTCTTTTGTCAAAAATATTCGTTATATCGAAGGATAAAACTCCATAATCTCTTTTAAGTTCCTCAATAGCAGGAGTTAAAGCTTTATAACCTTCAATTAAAGTTTTATCTATTCCTGCACTAATCAGATAGGAATTTTTACGTAATTGATATTCATAAAGAGAAGACTGCTTTACAGTAAATAGTGTTGGTTGCAAGAAATGAAAAAAATTCGCTTTAGATGCGATCGTATAATTAGCTGCCTCAGAAATATTGCGAACAAATTTAGCACGCATTTTTATAGCAAGCGCCTCAACCTCTTGATGATCACGTAAATGAGTAGGCTCATAACGATAGTCATAGGGTGAGAGGAAAACACTCACGAATATTGAATATGACTTGAGCTTAGTATGAATTTTTACCAAAAAATTACTAAGCCAATCTTTTTCAAACAAAATATTATTTATTTCCCCTACAATCCAACCATCCGGATCCCTATTATAAATAGAAATATAAGAGTCATTTGCACCATTAAAAAAGATTACCATATCTCCTTTTTGTAATTGAATTAATTTAAGTCTTTCAAGTTCTTGGCTTGAAACAACTGAAGTTGCTCCATAATTTTCAACCTTATATCGTTTGCTGGAATTATCGTTAACTAATCTTTGCAAAAAAGAAGTTACTGTATAACGATCAGGCACTTCATTATTAAAAATCGTAGATCCTCCAAATACATAAATAACATTGTCAAAAGTAGAAGGTTGATCTGTTGTATGACGGACTCCCTTATCAATTGAAATATAACGTCCCTGAAAATTTCTCGGAATTAAAAGGCGTGAATTTAGAGGAGTGTCCCAACCTGGTAGATTATAGGACTCGTCGATAAACGATTTTACATCGTAATCAGAATCAGAATAAGGCGCAGGTACAGACTTCCTGAACTCGATATGACTTTTATATTTAAGCTCCGGAAATAATAATAATAAACCTCTACTTCCAAATTCCACTACTAATAATACGAAAACTATACTAAATACAAAAAGAAAAAAGACTAGGACAAATTTACGTAATTTAAGAAGCATTATTTTAATTCACCTAAGAATTGTCATTATATTTAGTTTGGACCGTTAATTTTAATCTATACGCTTTAAGATACATAATTAAGCTTAGCATTTTTTATGATAAGGGAGGAAAATCATCTATAACTAATAGATAGAAAAAGAGCATGCATTTTTTAATAATATTTGCTTATATACAAACCTTAATTTTTTTCAGTAGTTACTATAATTGTTTTATGAGAACTTTACATAATTCCTATTTTATTTCAGATGAATTGTTCAGGAAAGTTAATATTTCATTTGCCACAAATTCATGTCCTTCTTTATTCCAATGAGCATCAACTTTAAAATATTTATTTCTCCAATCTGGTTGGGCTAGAAGAGGAATGCTAAGATCTAAAACGCTACTGCTATCAAAACCAGCATTAATAATTATATTTTCCAAAATATGTCGAGGATATTCTGCGGACATCAACCCATTCTCATATTTATCTAGAAGATTATTAACACCATCATTTATCTGCAGATAAAGCCTCGAGGGTATAAATAGAAAAACAATTTTTATGCCTTTTTGATCAGCAACAAGTTTAGCATCACGAAAGTAAAATTCCATTTTTTTGAGCACTTTAGAAAGCTCAGTTTTATAATTTTTATTTACTTCTTTGTCGTTTGTATAACGTGTGGAACCAATATTCTTGTCAAACAACAAGGCCTCCTTTGTTTCATAACAGTTTCTTCGTAGAATCAGGTTATCTTTTTCTAAACCTACCTTCCAAATATTGAAACTCTTAAAAATTAACTCACCTAATGAAGATTCAAATACCTTTTGAAATGGAAGCCAATTGAGAATTTGCATGACGATTGCACTATCAATATTGAAGTTCATGTCTCCGGGACAATTTTTGTTCCAACTGCCATCCATCATCGTAATTATGTGAGGGGCATATAATCCCCAAATCACAACATTGGGATCAATAAGCTCAACATTGCGTAGAAAGGATTTATATTGAATATCAAAAGGGTTTCCCCACATTCCTGCATTATAGGCCCCAATTAATGCTGGAAACGCTTCCTCATCCTCTACTCCAAACCCAAAAGTAAATGAGTCTCCAATTGCCAAAACTTTAGGATTATTTTGATAATTCTGATGATTCCTCAAACCATTTTTGTCAATATGGTAATTGTAGCTAAACTCATTAGAACAGTGATTTACAATGCTATCAGGCTCATAATAAGACTTATCTAGAGATATACTTCTAGAATTAGCAAATGCTCCTATAGAGAAATTAGGGCAGTTTTCTCTCGCTTGTGACTTTTGATTGCTTACCCACCAATATGCTGATATTTCAGCCAAAGCAAGAGCTAAGACACAAGATATAATTACTAGTGCTACTAGAGAAAGTATTTTTGTTTTTTTTTGCATAAAATTTCCTCTAGTGTTTAATGAAAAATTGACTAAAACTTCTAATCAAGCTCAAATGCTGTTTTATAATTTAACTTCAGCTTGGGGTCTTGAAATTCTTTTCTCAAATAGCAATTGCCTATCGCTAAGCTTTCAATACCTGTACCCATAAAGCAATTAAATGCGTCCTCGGGAAAACACACTATTGGTTCCCCACGTACGTTAAAACTGGTATTTATTACTAAAGGGCAACCCGTTATGTCGTTAAAAGCGGAAATCAGTGCGTGATAGCGTGCATTTGTTTCCCGGTGAACAGTTTGAACTCGTGCAGAATAGTCAACATGAGTAACTGCAGGAATTTCTGATCTTGGGACGTTAAGTTTTTCGATGCCAAAGAGTTCGCTTTCTTTTTCTGGCACATTGATCCATTTAGTATCGATTACATCTGAGACTAATAACATGTAAGGGCTATCGCCTTTCATGTCAAACCAATCAGTCGCCTGCTCCTGCAGTACCGAGGGAGCAAAGGGACGAAAAGATTCTCTGTATTTCACTTTCATATTTAAAGTCTTCTGCATAGTGTCAGATCGTGGATCACCAAGAATAGATCGCCCTCCTAATGACCTTGGCCCAAACTCCATACGCCCTTGGAACCAACCCAAAGCTTTCCCCTCTGCGAGATCCTGAGCACAAATTTTAAACAACGCTTCATCTGACAAAACTTCAAAATCAGCACCTATAGATGCTAGTCTCTGCTCGATTTCTTCTTGGTTAAAAGAGGGTCCCAGATAAGCCCCCTTCATTGCATCTTGCTGACCATTAACTGTTCTAGATTGCTTTTTGAATAAGTAGTGAGCTGAGTAGGCGGCACCTAATGCACCGCCAGCATCTCCAGCAGCGGGTTGAATCCAGATGTTTTCAAACCTACCGTCACGTAATATTTTTCCATTTGCAACACAATTCAAGGCCACCCCACCAGCAAGACACAGATTTTTCATCCCAGTCTCTCGAGCAATTGAGCGAGTTAATCGTAGCATGACCTCCTCCGTCACAACCTGTACAGAAGCTGCTAAATCCATATGTCTTTGAGTGAGGGGTTCGTCCGATTTACGAGGCTTGGCTCCGAATAATTCATCAAAGCGATCACTGGTCATTGTTAGTCCAGTACAGTAATTAAAATAAGTTTGATCTAAACGAAATGTACCATCAGACTTAAGGTCAATGAGGTGATCGTATATCTTTTGTGCATACCTTGGTTCACCATATGGAGCTAGGCCCATAACTTTATATTCACCAGAATTAACTTTAAACCCTGTATAGTAGGTGAAGGCAGAATAGAGTAAACCTAGTGAATGAGGAAAGTGTATTTCTTTGATGACCTCTAATTTATTACCTCTTCCAAGTGCAAGCGACGTGGTTGCCCATTCACCGACACCATCGATGGTTAATACTGCTGCTTCCTGAAATGGAGAAGGAAAAAACGCGCTAGCAGCATGACTCATATGATGTTCACCAAATAACAAACGATTTCCCCAATCATAATCCGGTGCGAAGCTTTTGAGCTGTTTAAGCAACAGGTCTTTGAGAAACAACTTTTCTCTTAACCACACTGGCATAGCCATACGGAAAGAGTTGAAACCACGAGGAGCAAAGGCAACGTATGTTTCTAGTAGACGCTCAAACTTCAGAAACGGCTTGTCATAAAAAGCAACATAATCTACCTCATCAAGAGAGATGCCGGCTTGCTCTAAGCAGAACTCAATTGCTTTACGTGGAAAGCTGGGATCATGTTTTTTGCGAGTGAAGCGCTCTTCTTGAACGGCAGCCACAACTTCTCCATTTCGAAGTAATGATGCGGCACTGTCGTGGTAATACGCTGAAATACCTAAAACATAACTAACCATACTAAAACAACGTATAAATAAATGGAGCGACCGCCGATCCTTTAGCAAAGACGATAAGTACGCCAAGCAAGGCCATTATTATCACAATTGGCATTAGCCAGAATTTTTTGCGTATACGCATGAATAACCACAACTCTTTAATGAACGACATTGTGCGACTCCTTAAAATTGATTGATCATAGAGCTCGATTGACTCTCTTTAATCGATTCGCGCTTGATCCAGTAACTTTTAGTATTATCATCAAATTTGAGCCTCAGTGGATCATGCCCTATCAAGCGCATAAACAGACCTATAGGCATAACTACTCCAAAAAACAAAACACCCAAGATAATGGGACTTACGATAGAGTGAAGAAGTAAGCCAAAACGAGTCCACCAATGATTTAGAGGACCAAGCATTTTTGGCCTAGCCAATGCAAGTAATAAAAACAACCCTGATATAACTAAAGACCATAACTGGATAGGGTACCCAAACAAAAAAGGCAATATCCCAACAAGAATAAATACCACAGTAAAAACCAGACCGAATGTGCGGTTTGATGAGGTAGAGATATCTTCATTCCGAAGTAACTTTTCATGAGGCATTTTTTTATTTCCTTTAATGTCTTATATTTAATATAGCCATTGATTAAGTCAAAGGTAATATGGCATCAAAGAATCTAATATACCTTATCATTAAATATTTCCAGAACTTTTGGAAATAGTAATTGGCTTACAATTTCGTGACCTAATTTATTCAAGTGGTTATCATAAAATATTATAGTGGATATTTAAATGGACCAAAATAAAAAAATCTTTAAATAACACTCAATATGAAATTAAAATGCGACGAAGTTTATTCATCAATGAAACACGCCAATGCCATGGCAACCTTCTCATCAAAACGAAGTAAAATATTTTTAAGTTACTAATGAGTTTGTTGCCTCCAGTTAAAAGAGGCCTCTTATCGATAGCTAATTCAATTTTATTTTCACTCGCCCACTTTAATGATTGGGGAATCCAACAGCCCTTCTCAATCATATTACGATATTCGCATAGGGGTTGCGTTAAGCCATAAAACCTATCGGAATAGGACGTGCGGTAGGAGCCAAGAATTTCAAAATTCCAAGGATTCTCTCCTTCTATAAGTAAGCTCATCAAATATTCTCGATCCCAAAAACCGCAAACCGTAGCCCGATATGGAGCTCCTTTGGGATATAAACCGACTTTTGGGTTTTCAGTAACCTCTAAATGTATAGGAATCGCCCAGTATTTAATATGCAATGCATCTTTCTCTGTCAAGCATGATAGAGCTGCCTGAAATCCCTCCGTATCAATAGGAGTTTCTAGAAATAAATCCTCAAGGATTATAAATAGTTTAGGCTCTTTTATCTGAGCCAAGATTCTCTTTAGACTTGTAGACCAGTCTCGATCGCTTCCGGATAAAATGGGGATAACATCTGGCTCCGAGCATTTCAACAGATTACTTCCAAAATACAAGTTGTAATTTTCCGCAGGAAAAAATCGCCGGAACCTTAGTAAAAAGGGTCTCCACATATCGGCATATTTGTCGCAAGACAATACCAATACTGCTAGTTGTTTATCATTCATAATATCTCCAGACGAAAAAATTATTATAACGGTTCTCTCCACCACCTATAAAAATTTTACTCATTTACTTGCTTGTCTTGGGAGACTTTCCTAGAGATAATAATTATGATGCAGATAACCGCGAGATAAGAACTTGCAAAAAAAGCAGATATCCCCGCCAATAAATAAAATAAAGCCTGGGACCAATGAAATAGGGTAAGTGAAAGAGGTTCGCCCGATGAAAATTGATGAGAATTAGCAAGTGTTTCTGATTGAAAATTCAGATCTGAGATATTCCATTCGTTAACGTAACCACGACGACCACTTGTCTTAATCTTTGAAATGTGCTCTTTCCATAAATACGCTATATTTTCACTCCACTCTTCAATGACATTGCGCGTCTCGCCTGACGACATTGAACTATTGTCAATATAAAGGTGCCAACTTGGATGAGAGTTCTGCTGTAAAATAAGCTCATCGTTTTGATCGTGAGCAAATAACTTAATATTTATTTTGGATGGGTTTTCCACTTCAATTGAAATATTTTTTGCATCAACTAAAGGTAAAGCATTCCTATCTTCGTAAACTGTAAAAAAACTATTCTCAAATCTAAGCACCAGCTCTCTCTGAGCGTAATTATGAAGTAATAATTCTTCAAAATCTTTTTTTACATCTTTACGAAATATGTAATACCTAATGGAAAGCTGACTCAGTTCATCGAAATTTCCTTTATGAAGAACATCCATGATTTTTTCGTGAGCAACTCTTCCCATACTCGACGACTCAGATGCGTAAATAAATGGCAGTTGTATTATTTTTGGCAATAAATCTTGCCCTGTATGCTCATCCTCTTGACCTAATCGGTATCTACCGAAATGTATGGCAGGAGATGATATTACATATCCCCAGGCAAGTTCACCTTCATTCATATAATCTGCAAGTTCACGATATTCAAAAGGGATATGTATCACTCTGTCAAAGCTAACTTCTGTATTTTCACCCTTAATAGCTTTACCTGTCAATAAAGGCCAGCTTTGAATAATGGCCACAAACAATACAAGTCCCCCAATATATCTAGAATATCTAGGTTTAATTAGCTCTCCAGCTAATATAAGAAGCACGGCAATGGACAACACGATTGAAAAACCAAATTTACTGTCAGGTGATCGAAATACATTAAAGCCTGGTAGGTGTTCCAACATAAACAAATATATTCCACCTAATGGTTCCTGAGAGCCTTTTGCAAAAAACCAAAAAAACAAAAACAACACAAAAAATATAATAATTCGAATGTTATTACTTGAACGAATGATACCAAAAATAATTATGGTATAAAGTATAAAAGGGGCTAATAGAGCAGCAGGAGTACGAAAAAATTCAGAAAAAGTGTAAATATTTCTTGGCCACCATTCTGTATAAATTGCCCAGGAGAACCACATGAGTCCCATGTAAAGCATTCCTCCTTGTATATTTCCATACGTTTCACCACCAGAGATATTCTTTGTATCTATTGCTAAAAAAAACATTTCATAAAATACCATCAGATGGATAGCAAAAAGAGGTATACATACAACAAATAACAACAATAAACGCTTTAAAATTTGAATAAAATTCACATCATCAAGAAACGTGCGAATTACTGTGTACAAGCCAAGTAGTATAATAAATGGAGCAAAAAAATAGAGGGCGAATGACATAAGAAATAGCAATAATGCCAAAATAAAATAACCTTGTTGATTTTTAATCTTATAAGGTTTGTAGTTCGGTTCTGAAAAAAACGTCACTTCCCACCAGTAAAGCGTTAATGGTGCTAAGGCATAGCAAATAAGAAGGGTCAAACTAAATCCATTACCATGCCAGTAAATTAGAGTGTATGTGTTAAAGCTATACCACAGGCTAACCGCAAAAATAATAAATTCATTTGGCTTAATAATAGAAAGCCTACTTAGCCGTAAAAATCCAAAATATGGCAGCAGCAAAATAATAAGTAATTTCAAAAAGTATAAAAGAAACTGACTACCTTGAATATTCAATCCAATGGTATAGGCAAGCGAATAATAAATGCGATCAAAAAATGTAACTAACAAAGAAATTGTGGTTGAACTTCCAAAATCTATAAAGTTATGGACGAAAAATTGATTTCGAACCTCATGACCAGACAGAGGTAAATACTCATCATGAATAAACAAAAAGGATTCAGAAGGAATACCGTAAAAAAATACTGCAAGTAATGTCGCCGCAGACATCATTAGCAATAAAAAATAGCGCCACTCAAACAATTTAGAATATGATTTCATTGGAAAACGACACCATGATCAAAAAAATAGGAGATCATGAAGCTATACCGATTTTATTGGTTCGTAAGTTATTTAAATAAGACATCATGAATCATCTGAATTCAACAACCCGATGAGATTGCTCCCCTTTTTCAAATACCACTAATGAATCGTAAACTCTAATTCCATTTGTCATTAAAACAAAGGGGCTAACCTTAGCTTTATTTTGACCATTACTAAATCCTGACTTGCTTGTAAAGCCATGCCAATCAGTTGTTAACGCATTTTGTTTTCTCATAACAAATTCCATGAAGCTTAATTTTCTGGTGACGGCACGCACCAAAACCTCAGTTACCCGAAAACATGCTTCAGATATTGAACTCTTTCCAGAAGATGCATACTTAATGTCTTTTAGAAAACTGTACAATCCCCACCACCAATAAAGTGCATGCGTATCTTCAACAATGTATAAATGCCGTGTTGATGGATAAAGAGCTTCCAATGAAGTCATAACCATAAAATTAGTATGAGCCCCATCATCTATAACAATGTCAAAGCCCTCTACCTCTTCTGCAACACCTGCCATAAAATTTTTGTCGCCTTGATCACCAATAAAAATTTTGATTCCATCAGCCTCATACTTTTTAGCAGTAGGGTCTATATCAATCCCATAAATTTGAGCATCTGCCCCAAAGTATTCTTTCCAGAGCCTTAACGACCCCCCTCTGAGTACACCTATTTCTAATACCTTAATCTTTTTACCTATATATTTTTTAAATAAACTTTCATAAATTGGTAAATAGTGATGCCATTTATAGATAACTTTACCTGAGCTTTCCTGAAAAAGTTTTTGAATTGTTTTCATAATTTATTTTCTCACCATTTTTAGAATATCACTTTTTTCTCAAAGTCATCCGCTTCACTTTGAAAGATTTAACTTCATTATTAAGCTAGTAATGTAACTACTATTTTTCAAAACATGCTCTTTTTTCAAATAAAAAAACCTTTTTAAAATATTTTTTCAGCTCAAAACACTGCTTTACTGAGCAATATTATTAAGTTTATAACTAATCAATTAAAATTATTATTTGCATTATCTTGATTACTTTAAAAATTTGTAAGTTTTGAAATATCTTAACAATAAAACACATAAAGAAATAACCGTTAAAACAACAACTAATAAACCAAATAAAACATACCAAATTTGTGGTTGATAATAGATAGTGAGCGTGAAATTTAACGAACCATCATTATTTACTGTGTAATCTGAATTTGACACTTTAGATTTAATTTCATCTGGAGATATAAACCATCCATTGGCATAACCCAATTTAACCTGATGAGAAGATTCAAAAAGAGGAGGCTTCCATAAGTACTTCCAATCTTCAAGTTGGAGCAATGTCATTTTGTTGTCATCACAACTTTTTGCTTCTTGTATAGATGTTTTCAAATTATTACAATCTATGACTTGATTGCTACTTGAAAACAACTTCCAATTTTTATTAAAACTTTGTAGAAAATATAAATCATTGGGTTTACTTACATTTCTAAAAGTAACACGATATTTTATCGGGCTCACTTTCTTGTAACTAATTTTGGGAGCATCAACTATAGGACGATAACTCTTAACCTGATAAAGAAAAAAAGTAGCATCTTGATATACCAAATCGGCTACTTTACCTAATTTCTCCATTGAGGCTTGCTGGCAAGTAGGACAGATATCATTGCGCAATAAGACATATTTGATCGGGAAATCCTTGAGTCTCTCATATTGCTCATTACTAATAATCTCATTGAGAAGGTTATAAGTATTTTTCGACATTCCGCCTGATGATGAAACATATAAAAATGGGGCATCAATTAACTTTGGAAGAAGGTCTTGCCCAATAAGATGGTCATCATTCGGTAAAACGTAATGTCCATATGAAACTGACGGTATAGTTAGAACATATTCATTTACCGTTGTATGCTGATTAATAAATGAGGAAATATTTTTGTAGTTCTGCGGTATCTGAAGAATTCGATCATAGTATTGTTCATTTATATTGCTACCCTTTACTGCTATTCCGGAAAAAAGGGGCCATGCTTGTAATGCTGTGAATAAGATTACAGCTAAAATAATAATGATTCGGCGATAGTATTGTGAGACAAAGAGTAGTAGTAATGCCAGCGAAAGTATGATGAGGAACCCAAATCGAATATCCGGTGTTCTGAATACAACGAAGAAAGGTAGATTATTATAAAGCCAAAGAAATATATGTCCCCATGGATCTTGAGCTCCTTTGGCCAAAAACACAGAACAAACAAAGATCGCACACAGAGAAATAATTGTATGTTTCAATGATAACTTATTTATATTTGGTCTTTTAACTTCGATACATTTAAAACAGAACGGTCCCACCAGCTTAATGTATTCTTTGATCCGTACGATTAAATTACCTAGCCCCCTAAAATTATTATTTTGCTTAGATCTAACGTAATTAGAAAAAAGTCTTAAACGGTTATTTAGATTTGACTCAAAAGCTTCGAAGTATCTTATGAAATGCGACAATGCTCGATTAAAGTATGTCTGAATGTGACTTATTAAACTATCGCTATTGCCTCCATTGATTTCTTGTCTAGATTTGGTGAAATAGAAGAACAATCCAAAAATCACAATGACATATAAAAGAACGATTCCTGTAATGTAGGGTAAGGAAAAGAAATAATCTCCAAATGGATATAGTGATCTTTTATACCAAACAGTATAAATTCCCCAAGAAAATATCATTCCTAACTGATACCAAATTCCACCTTGAAGATTACCAAAATTTGGGGAGAAAGTTTCGTTATTATCTCCGGCATTATTATAAAACTCATGCAAAATACCAAATAAAATAAAGCTCACTAACGGAACATAAAAAAGGAGAAAATAAATAATGTTTGCAAGAGCTATTCGCCATAATTTAATTTGAAACGCAATTTTGAAGATAAAATAAAGAATAAGAAAAATCACAAGAGGAGCTACCAACCAAAACGTAAATGATGCAATAGCAATTAGTAATGCACAAATAAGAATTTGTATCTTATTTGTGGCAGAAAAAATAGCTTTGTTAAATTGAAAAAAAATTAAAGGGGCTAATGAGTAAGTCAAGCTTGACCCCAAGTTATATACACCGCCATGCCAGAGCGCAAGCGTATAGGGATTAAAGCAATACCAAATTACAATAAGATATACGATTAGAGGGTCTGACTTAATTCCAAAATACTTAGCCAACTCATTGAAACCAAGGAATGACAAAAACATCGATAAGAATAAAACCAGATAAAAAAGAAGGATTTCCGCTAATTTAGGTGAAATCTCGAATAAATATATTACTTGGTAGTAAATTGAATCCCAGAATTCAGTTATAAATTGCCAGCCATTTAATACTCCGAAGTCACTTGATTTACGTAGAAAAAAAGATTTGGTAAATGCTTCGTTCGCATTAAAACGAAAAAACTGGTCGCCACTGAATATAATTTCTTCTGCATCTAAACCAAAAAAGAAGATTACATTAATTAAAGCTGCCAATAGCGCAAACATAATAATATGACGAATATATATAGTTTTCATATTTGAGCTGAGCCTTGGTGAATTTAATCACTAAAATAATGAGGTATAAAAAAAGTTATATCACAGCTATGATGTGACATGTCTTCATAGTAAAACTATACATGTATTACTTACTAACGGTATGATGTAAAGCCAGTTTTCCTTTTATCAGTAAAAGCTCTATTAACCAGTCGCCTATAAACACTCCAAGCTTTTTTTACACTCCCATGAACTTGAATTAACTTTAGTAAATAAAGTCCCTTTATTACAAAAGTTGGTGTCACTAAAGCTAGTGACCTTGAAAATGAATTGATTATCATATAGTGCCCATAAAAATTTTTAGCCGTTTTCAATGTTTCTTTAGAGGGTTTACCCATATAGCTAAACAGGCCAATTTTTTGAGACAAATAAAGATTAAAAGCTAAAGGTAAATGTCTTAAAGACCAGTCAATGAACTTCTGGTTGTCGAATTTGTGAGGAAGAAAATGAACGGCTTTGAGGGGATCAACTAAAATGAATTTAATAAATTCACCGTACTTGAACCCAACATTTCTATGCAATATTGTTGATGATATTTCACATAATTTGAATTTACTGCTTAAAAGACTCAAACCTATTGTTAATTGAATGAAAACGTTATCTTTATATGCAATATTCTTAGTAATGTGGTTTATAGGAAAGCTTTTCTCTACCACTAG
>Ga0181552_10001495_pt1 | contig 17694 bp, 16 predicted proteins | sample 011ome_18_FD_130583 | JGI IMG/M metagenome (GOLD analysis project Ga0181552, IMG submission 130583) | Coastal salt marsh microbial communities from the Groves Creek Marsh, Skidaway Island, Georgia - 011501BT metaG (megahit assembly) | ecosystem: Environmental > Aquatic > Marine > Intertidal...
GGTCGGCGTGCTCACAGAAGCGGTCAGCCGCGCCATTGCCACCGTCACCGGCATCACCACCGAGTTATCGACCGGTGGCGGTACCAGTGACGGGCGTTTCATTGCTCCCTCCGGTGCCCAGGTGGTGGAACTGGGTCCCTGCAACCGCACCATTCACAAGGTTAACGAACACGTATCCGTGGCCGACCTGGACCAGTTGTCCAGCATCTACGAGCAGGTTCTGGTAAACCTGTTGCGCTGACCCCTGCTGCGGCTTATCGCGCTGTCAGGAACACCTGGAAATGGCAAGCCTTGCCCGGGACCTGGAAGTCAGGTTTCACGGCAGGGGTTTTCTCGGCCTTGCCCGGCCTTTTCAGCACAACACGCTTGCCAGCCTTCTCCCGTGCCAGCGCTAACAATGTGGCGACGTCATCATTCGGGGGTAACAGGCCCTGCATCAGGGCCATGTCCTTTTTGACCAGAGCTGATTTCTGCCTCGGTGGGAACATGGGGTCCAGGGTAATCACATCCGGCAAAGCATCCTGAGGCAGTTGCGCCAGCACCTGGTGGGCATCCCCGGCCTGGAGTTGCATCCGGGCCAGGATCTCTGCCTGGGCGGGATCGCGAGCCGCGCGCCGCAAACCGTCGGCCAGCAGTGCCGCCATGACGGGATGTTTTTCCACCAGAGTCACCCGACACCCTTTTGCGGCCAGCAGGTAGGCATCCGTCCCCATGCCGGCCGTGGCATCCAGCACATGCAGACCATTCGGGTATCTGTCTAGGCCCACAGCCTTGGCCAGACCGTCATGACGCCGGGTTGTCCTAACACGATGCTGCAAACGCGCCGAGAGGAAATCCACCCGGGTGGGCGTCGTGTTACCACTACCCGGTGAGGATAGACTCAGGCCATCATGGCTGATCTGCAGGAGATAGGCATCAGCACCAACCTCCTCCGGCAGGGACGTGACAATGCCTGACAACGCCCTGAAATCCAGGTAGTCCGAGAGCCAGGAAATCTCAACTGAATCAGAGTTTTGTAGCCACAATTTCATCATTATTCAAACTAATTCTGTGTGATTTTTGCAGGGTGCCGATGCTGCTGACCGCCCCATCCAGACTTTTTTATAATTCACTTTAGAATTTATACCTATATTACTGTTTTATATAATTTTATGGTTTTTTATTCTGGCTGTATTATGCCCAGTCTGCCGTCCAAACGCATCAACTTTCAAACGCCGTCTGCCACAGGTGCCACCCTGCTGTTTCGCCTCTTTGATAATGCCCTGCCCATCGGCTATGGCCGGCTGGGTATTCTACCGGTAAAACCCCGCGTTTCCCTTCCCGTGACGGTGGCTGCGAAAGCCACGTGACCCGCTACAACCGGCACCAGCACCTACGAGCTGAAAATGATCGAAGTGGCGCAAAACTACCGGCATGCCGGCCTGGGCACTGGCACGGTTTGAAGCGTCAGCGACAGCAAATGCGCCCCCTGAACGTCAGCATGGCCGCGGCCGCGTCCGGGATTTCCTGGTCCCGATTGGTGTACTCATCGGCAGCTTTCTAGGCTTCTTGCTGTATACCGGCAATGGCGACCTGATCGCCGGTTCGGGCTCGGCATCAGTGCTCTATGCCGTGCTCCTGGCTATCGCCGTGGCCGCCGCCCTGCTGCTGCGGGGCGGGCGTTATTACCTGCGTGAACTCAATGGGACCAGCTTCCGGGGCATGGGGAAATTGCTGCCGGTCGTATCGATCATGCTCCTGGCCCTCGCACTGGGCACCAGCATGCAGACACTGGGTGCCGGTCCCTTCATGGCCGGTATGATTTCAGCATCACTGCCAGCCTGGCTGATTGTCCCGGTGATCTTTATCACGGCCGGCATCATCTCTTTCAGAACCGACACCTCCTGGGGAAGGTTCGGCATCCTCGTACCCGTAGCCATGCCGATCGCCCTGGCCATGGACCTGTCGCCTGCACTGTTGCGGGCAGCGGTGCTGGGTGGCGGCACATTCGGGGATCACTGCTCGCCCATTTCGGATTCCACGGTTCTGGCCTCCCTGGCGGCCGGCCGCGAACACCTGGACCATGTGCGCACGCAATTACCCTACGTCCTCTTTACAGCCGCCATCACCCTGCCGGTGCTGGTGCTGCTCAATCGGTCATCGCCATGCAGGCAAGGCGCCGTATCCGTCCTCTAAAAAGACTGCAAAATCAGAGGGATGCAGTGCACCCGAATTCATAATAGACTCCCGGCAAAGACAAGGGGAATACCATGGCTACACTCACGATCAATGGCGCCACCATCACACCTGCAGCCAGCGACGATACGCCGCTGCTCTACGTACTCACTGATGAACTGCAACTGCAGGGACCACGATTTGGTTGCGGACTGGCGCAGTGCGGTTCGTGTTCGGTGCTCGTCGATGGTGTCGAAACCCGGGCGTGCGTCACCCCCGTTGCCGCCCTGGACGGCAAACAGGTGACCACCCTGGAAGGCATCACCGCCTATTACGCGGCAGCAACCAACACACCGTGGCGGCCAACCACCCCGCTGCAGGAGGCGCTGGTTACCGAACAGGCCATCCAATGCGGTTATTGTGTCAACGGCATCATCATCAAGGGGACCGAACTTCTGCTGAACAATCCCTCCCCCTCGGAAGAGGAAATACGTCAGGCCATGAACGGCCATCTCTGTCGTTGCGGCACGTACCCGACAATCATCCGTGCCATCCAGCGCGCTGCGCGCACCATGGCAACAGCGTCATCGGCAACCGCGCAGGGGGGGGCAACCGCATGAAGGCGGCCTTTACCATCACCCGCCGTGAACTGCTCAAACGCGGTGGCGCCCTGGTTGTCAGTTTCAGTCTGCCCGGCACAGCCTTCAGCCAGAGCGGCCGTGCACCGGTGGCGGGGCCACCGGATCCGGAACAGATAGACAGCTGGATCGCCATCCACCAGGACAACACGGCCACGGTATACATCGGCTTTGCCGAACTCGGCCAGGGTTGCTCCACCGCCCTGTTGCAGGTCGCTGCCGAAGAGCTGGATATGAGCATGGCCCAGCTCAACACAGTCGGACTCGACACCCATATCACCCCCAACCAGGGCGGCACTTACTCCAGCTCAGCCATGCGGGTTGGTGGTCCACAGATTCAACGGGCTGCTGCCGAAGCGCGCCAGGCCCTGCTCAGCCTGGCTGCCACCGCACTCAATACGCCGGCGTCGTCACTTTCTGTGAGCAACGGCATCATCCAGACTGCTGATAACCGACGGCTCAGCTATGGCGAGCTGATTGGTGAGCGCCTCTTCAACCAGCCGTTCACCGGGACAGCCCCGGTGAAGGATCCTGCAACCTATCGCCTGGTCGCCACACCTGTGCCTCGCAACGATATTCCGCTCAAGGTCAACGGCACCTATCGCTATCTGCAGCACCTGCGCCTGCCGGGCATGCTACACGGCCGTGTTGTCCGCCCACCGGGCCAGGGTGCTTATGGTGACGGCATTCGCGTGCTGTCTGTGGATGAAAACTCCATCGCCCAAATACCCGGTGCCAGGGTCCTGCGCCAGAACGATTTCATCGCCGTGGTTGCAGCAAAGGAATGGGATGCTGTCAGGGCCGCACAGGCCCTTGATGTGGTGTGGGAAAGGCCTGATTCCCTGCCCGGCAACGATGCCCTCTTTAACCGTATGGAAAACGGGCCAACCAATGAGCGGATTGCGGTGGATGAAGGCGATGTTTCCACCTATGCCTTGGCAGCCGTGCGCAGCAGCTTCCAGGCTACAGGCCCCTACCAGGCACACGTGCCGTTTGCCCCCAACTGCGCGCTGGCCGACGTCTCCGATCAGGATGCCCTGGTCATGTGCTCCACCCAGGACGTCTACAATACCCGCACCAGCATTGCCAGGCTGCTTGAGCTGCCACCGGAAAATGTCCGCGTGCAATATCATGAAGGTGCCGGTACGTTCGGCCACAGCTGCTGGGATGATGTGGCGCAGGCCGCCGCGCTGATGTCACAGCTGGCCGGCCAGCCCGTACGCGTCCAGTTCATGCGCTGGGATGAACATGGCTGGGACAATTTCGGGCCTGCCCATATCGGCAAGGCCCGGGTGTCAGCCGATCGCAATGGCAAACTGGTCAGCTATGAATATGAAGGCTGGCAGCATCACTGGAGCCTGATTGAAACCACCGCCCAGACAGCCACCAACACACCCGCGCAGGAATGGCCGGCGTTTCCAGCGCAACAGATCAACCCGCGCACCCTCGGCGGCATGTACGAGATTCCCAACCGACGCTTGCTGAATCATCATGTCGACGGCCTGGGCTATCTGAAGGGTGCCTGGCTGCGCTCACCGCTTGACCTGAGCTTTGCCTTTGTCTCTGAGCAGGCTATCGATGACCTGGCCTTCCAGCTGGGCATGGATCCCTGGCGCTTCCGTCAGCAGAACATCACCAATTACCACTGGCGTGATGTGCTGAATGCCGCGGCCGAGGCGGCCAACTGGCAGGAAAGACCGGCCGCTTCGATTGACCAGAGCGGTACCCTGTTGCGGGGACGCGGTATTGGTGTCGGCACCCATCTGGCCTCCTACGGTGGCGCGGTGGCAGAGCTTGAGGTCAATACGGCCACTGGCGATGTACGCATCCTGCACCTGACCGGCGCCATCGATGCCGGCCTGGTGGTCAACACCTCCAACGTGGAAAGTCAGATCATGGGTCAACTGGTACAGACCGCCAGCAGGATGCTGCTGGAAGAAGTCACGTTTGACGCCCGTGGCGTAACATCTCTGGACTGGTCGACGTACCCCATACTGCGTTTTGAGCAATGTCCCGAGATTACCCCCGTCATCGTGCAACGGCTGGACGAGCCACCATCAGGTGCCGGCGAAGAAGTCATGGCGGCAGCGGCGGCCGCGATTGCCAACGCGTTTTTTGATGCCACCGGCAAGCGCATGACCCATTACCCGTTTACCCCGTCGCGGGTACTGGCAGCCCTGGCCTGATTTTTATAGCCGGCGTTGTCAACCAAATGCCGGCTCGGGCGTTTTGGCTGGTCACTACCCTGCCAAAAAGGATGCCCCATGCCACGGTATTTCACCCTTACAGCGGCCCTCTTCGCCACGCTTTGTTTTCTGCTGCCGACGGCGGGCAGAGCCGATGAACTGGCCGATGCCAACCGCTTGTTCAGTTTTGCCGAGTCACGTTACAGCCAGTATTTTGCCCCTGCCGACCGCGACACGGTCACCTATCAGGGTTACCTGGTGCGTTACTACCCCGACACCAAGACCTATCTCGGCGTGCTGGCAGGTGGCGTCTATGTCTACAGCAAGGCGCTCGGTGAAGGCATCAAGTATGTCGGCGATCTATTTGACTTTATCACCCCGGAAGACAGTGGTACCGACGAACCGGGCGACACCCTCGACCTCACCGACCTGATTCTCACCGACCGCAGTGGCAACTGTGCCAAGTACGCCGGCGACTATATTTCATCGGTCAGCGATGTCAGTCGCAGCCTGAACTTTGACGGCAATCTCACCATCAGTGTGGATAACAGCGTCTGCACCTTCACCTCCAACAACATCCCCAATCACGATATGGGCCAGGGTGGCGCGTTTGCCACGCCGGTGGCGGCTGTCAACAACAGTTACCAGGTAACAGCTGACCCGCAACTGGCCTCCCAACCCACTGCTCTCAGCCTGGATTGGGACAATGCCATTTTGCTCAATGGCGTCAAGGTCGATATCTTTGCGGCGGCCTGTTACGGGGTCGGCGATGAAAAGACTGGCTGCTTCGACATCAAGCAGCCCTGGCGTCTGGATCCTATGTCACCGCTCAACAAATTTGGTACCGACAACCACAATGCCCATACCCAGCCGAACGGCGCTTATCACTACCACGGCAACCCCATGGCGCTGTTCGATGTTGACAATGCTGCCGAGTCGCCAGTGGTGGGTTTTGCTGCCGATGGCTTTCCCATCTTCGGCAGCTACTTTGACGATAACGGGGTCGTCAGGAAAGCCGAAAGCAGCTATCGCCTGAGAGCCGGCACCCGCCCGAGCGGGTCGGACAACCCCGTAGGCAGTTACGATGGCACGTACCGGGATGACTACGAATATGTGGCGGGTCTTGGCGACCTGGATGAGTGCAACGGCATGACTGTCAATGGCGTTGACGGGTACTACATCATTGATGCTTTCCCTTGGCTGATTAACTGCTATGCCGGTACGCCGAACACGTCCTTCCGCAAACGAGCCAGAGGCACACCGTGACAGGTAGGATCAAATGAGGGTGTAGACGGTGTCCAGGCAGCCGCCGTAATAGCTGAGCCCGAACAGGTTGAGATGATTCAGCTGGTGGTAGAGTTTGTAGAGCTGGAAGCGGCGCTCATAGCCTTCCTGCAGCGGCCACACTTCCTGGTAGGCATCCTCGCACTGGCTGGTAAAACCACCAAACAGGCGCATCATGCCGAACTCGGCTTCCCGGTGGCCGTAGTAACTGGCCGGGTCATAAATCACGGGACTGCCCTGACCGTTGGCCGCGGCGTTTCCAGACCACAAATCACCATGCAGCAGCACCGCCGGCTCTTGATCGGGTACCAGGATGTTATCGAGGCAGGCCAGCAGGCTCTGAAGGGCTTCCACGAGGGGATCGTCATGCGCGGTATGGGGCTGCAACAGGCGCAGCTGGTAACCCAGACGCTGATCGCGCCAGAACTCCAGCCAGTCGGCTTGCCAGTCATTGACCTGGAGAGTTGTCCCGAGAAAATTGTTGGCGTCAAAGCCGAAGCTGTCCTGCCGGGTCGCACGATGCAGCAGCGCCAGCCCCCTGCCAAGCTGCTCCTGCCAGTCCGGTGCCGGCTCCCCCTCGGCAAAGGCCTCCAGCACCAGGTACTGCTCGTCATAGGTCACCACGGCAGGCACCTGCAGGGTGCCGGGCTGGGCCAGCAGTGTAAGCGCCCTGGCTTCCGCGGCATACATGCCATGAAAAACGTCTTTTTTATGGGTTTTGACAAAAAGCTGGCGACCATCGGCCAGAGTGAGCAATTCGCAATCGTTGATGCTGCCGCCGGGCAACGCATGGCGCTGTGAGATGACAACCGGCTCGTTGAGCAAACGGCCGAGATGGGAATCGGTAATACGGGGGTTCATACTGGCAAGATGATAGATTTTCCTGGCCTGTGAAGACAGAAAAGCCGGCACTGTGGCCGGCTTTTCGAGCATGTCGATGTTATTCAACGATCTCGGCAACGATACCACCACACTGTTCTTCCTCGGTAAACAGATCGCCGCCACCGGAAACCACGCAGTCGCCATCGTGATTGGTAATATGGGCAATAGCAGCTGGCACAGAGACTTCCAGTTCCACGCTGCCATCTTCAAAGGCCGGACCATGGTTGTTGTCGGAAGGCGGTGTATGTTCAATGACGACCTTGGTGTTCTTCTCACCCGGGCCGGCAAATACCAGGCCAGTGGCAGACATCAAGACGGTGGAAATAACAGCAAAAACCGGTTTCTTGTTCATCAGTGTAACGCCTCTTGTGAGCACCTTGAGAACGCCTCTTATGAGCAACTTGAATATGAGCAACTTTGGGACACTGAACACCCTTTACGGGTGAATTGCGTGGATCCTAGAGAGGCGTTACAAGCGCAACAATGGGAATTTTTCCCGACCTCCCGGCAACCACCCGACACATATTGACGTCATTTTCTTCAAGACAGGCACGGAAGTCCTTGGGTAGTATGTGCGAGGGATTACCCACAACAACAACACCATAAGCACAGACGGCAGGACTGTCGTCACATCAGCTGGGGGAAAACATGATCAACGGCCCGAAAACCCTGCAAGCCCGCTTGCGCCCTATCCTGCTCGGCATCACCACCCTCCTCGTGTCAGCCCTGTCAGCAGCATTGCTGGCACAGGCGCTACCCGGGGATATTCATCCTGACACGCTGTCGCGGCTGCCCCCGGTTGACCGGGAACAACTCGACGATTACGGCAAGTCGGTCTATGACCGGGTCGTTGGTCGCTATCCCACCGGCCCCATCACCGGCCCGGCCTCCTTTTCGCCCCACATGCCGCGGGTGGCTGACGGCATGGACCTGATCAACCAGTACCTGCGCATTGACAGCGTCATCGGCCGCGACAATATCGAAACCGCCATCCTGGTCGCCGCGCGCTTCTTCGATCAGCAATACGAATGGGCTTCTCACGAACCGGCGGCTCTCAGCGCCGGGGCTCCGCAGGCCGCTGTCGACGCCATCAAGTTCAACCGCCCCACCGATGGCCTGCCCGCGGAATCGGCCATGATCATTCGCTTTGGCCGGGAATTACTTGAGGAAAATCATGTCTCTAGCGCCACCTGGGCGGAGTCTGTGTCACTGTTCGGACAACAAGGCACACTGGAAATCGCTGCCATTATGGGGGATTACGCCATGGCCGCCATCATTCTCAACGCGATTGACCAGCAGGTGCCAGATAACCGGCCTGCCAGGATGCCCATCGAATAAACCGGGCTGGCGCGTCAGGGACCCTCGTCACAACCGTTCACGGTCGTTGAACCCGGACGCGCCCTTCTGTATCATCCCTGTGATACAGAAGGAGCCGCCATGAAACTTGTTCTCGACAGCGATGCCGCCACCCCGGTTTTTCAGCAGATCATTGACCAGATCCATTTCCAGATTAATACCGGCGAACTCAAGCCCGGCGACAAGCTGCCCAGCATTCGCACCCTGGCCGCCGAGCATGACCTGGCCACCAATACCGTCGCCAAGGCGCTGCGCCAGCTCGAATTCCGGGGCCTGATCACGGCCCAGGAACGCAGCGGCTACCATGTCTCTGGGGCGGCCGATAATGCCAGCCGCTACCAGGCCCGCGGGGTGTCTTCCGACAAGACCGAGGTCCACAACGTTGTGGATAACCTCGATCACGGCCTGTTCAGCAACGCCTTCTGCAAGATCACCGAGGATTACCTCACCGGCAACCCGGAACAGTGCAATGTCATTCATGCCGATGGCAGTGGCACCAAATCCATCCTGGCTTACCTGGCCTACAAGGAAACCGGCAATACGGATGTGTTCCATGGCATTTCCCAGGATTCCATTGTCATGAACCTGGACGACCTGCTCTGCGTCGGCGTCAACGGCCGCATCTTGATTTCCAATACCGTCAACCGCAACGCCCTCAACTGCCCGGGCGAAGTCGTTGGCGCCCTCATTGCCGGCAGCGAGCACTTTCTCGCCAGGTTACGCGAGGTTGGGGTGAACATTTATTCCGGCGGCGGCGAAACTGCCGATGTCGGCGACCTCACCGGCACACTGGTAGTCGACAGCGTGGCGGTGTCGGTCATGAAGAAAAAGGACGTGATCACCGGTGACGGTATCCAGCCCGGCCTGAGTATTGTTGGGCTCTCCTCCACCGGCCAGGCCACGTACGAAGAGCGTGAAAACAGCGGCATGGGCAGCAACGGCCTGACCAGCGCCCGGCATGACATGCTCAGCCATTACTACGCCGAAAACTATCCCGAATCCTGGGATGCCAACGTCGACAAGAGCCTGATGTACTGCGGCCCTTACAAACTGGAAGATCCCCTGCCCCATTCCTCCATGACGGTCGGGGAAGCCCTGCTCAGCCCGACCCGGACCTATGCCCCGGTCATCTACAAGCTGCTGGATGAACACGCCGGTGTCATCAAGGGGCTGATCCACTGTTCGGGCGGCGCACAGACCAAATGTATGAAATTTGGCCGTGTCGCCGATGGCCAGAGCGTGCATTTCATCAAGGACAACCTCTTTCCCACCCCGCCGGTGTTCAGCGCCATTCAAGCCGCCTCGAAAACTGAGTGGAAGGAAATGTACAAGGTCTTCAACATGGGACACCGTATGGAGGTGTACTGTGATCCGGCCGATGCCGACACCGTCATCAACGCCGCCGCCCATTTCGGTATCGCTGCCCAGGTCATCGGGCGCACCGAGGCCAGTGGCAACGGTCCGCGGCTCACGCTGTCCCATGACGGGCAGACATTCAAGTACCAGGGGTAAAGCCTTCACACGGCGCCGGTCATGAAGCACTATCCCGTCAGGCAAGACTCTTCCAGGGGCGGCTTCAGGCCGTAAGCAACATCATGAAAAAAGTATCACTGGACGGCAGGAAAGACTGGAACAACGCATGGTATGACACCGAATCCACCGGTGGCCGGTTTGAGCGTCATGACTCCTTGTTCCGGAACTGGATAACGCCAAACGGTGAACCGGGCCCCTGCGGTGCCGGTGGCTTTGAGCCCGAAGCCGGCCGCTATCATCTCTTCATCTCCCTGGCGTGTCCGTGGGCGCATCGCACGCTCATCACGCGCAAATTGAAGCACCTCGATGACATCATCACTGTGTCAAATTCGAACAGCTACATGGGACCGGACAGCTGGACCTTTGAACCCGACGCCGGACGGATTTTTTCAGGTGAGGGTGACGATGACGAATACATCGAATATCTGTATGAACTCTATCGCCTGGTCGATCCCGACTATGACGATCGTGCCACGGTCCCGGTGTTGTGGGACAAGAAGCGCCAGACCATCGTCTCCAACGAATCAGCCGAGATCCTGCGCATGTTCAACAGTGCGTTCAACGACCTCATCACCGATGACGAGATGCGCCAGCGCGATTTTTCCCCGGCCCATCTGCGCCAGGATATCGATACGCTTAACCACTGGATCTATCCCAACGTCAACAATGGCGTTTACAAATCCGGCTTTGCCACGACGCAGGAAGCGTATGAAGAAGCCGTCATCCCCCTTTTCAAGACCCTCGACAAGCTGGAGGGTATGCTTGCCGACAAGCGCTTCCTGCTTGGAGACAAGCTGACCGAGGCCGACATTCGCCTGTTCCCCACCCTGGTGCGTTTTGATTCGGTCTACGTCAGCCATTTCAAATGTGCCCTGCGCCGCATAGTCGACTATCCCAATCTGTGGGCGTACACCCGTGATATCTACCAGTTGCCCGGCATCAATACGACCGTGGACATTGATTACAACAAGGCGCACTACTACGGCAGCCACGACACGGTGAACCCCCACCTCATCATTCCCGTTGGACCGGCTATCGACTTCTCCACGCCGCACGACCGCGAAAAACTGGCGCAGGATAAATCGCCCTTCTGAGAGGCAGGAGACAGGAGGAAAGAGGCAGGTAAAGACTCGTCGAACCTGCGGATAATTTACTGGTATACGCTCAAGAGCTGATATTTAAATCTTCTTCTGGAGAAAATGATGCATGGATGGTGAACGTGTTGTTACCTGACTCTTTCCTCCTGCCTCCTGCCTCCCTACAATACGCCCTCCTTCCAACCCCCAGACCTGAACGGCGCCAAATCGAAAGCCGTGGATATCCGGCTATGGTGAAAGATTGGCAATACAACCCGACCACCCTTGGGGTGTTGCTGCGTATGGCGGTCCCGATGGTCGTGTCGCAGGGGGCTTTTGCGCTGATGATCTTCACCGACCGCTGGTTCATGGCGCAGCTGAGTCCCACCCACATGGCCGCCACACTGGGCGGTGGCGTGGCCTGGTATTTCACGCTCTCGCTGTTCAACGGCATTCTCTCCTATGCCACGGCCATGACCGCGCAATACCTCGGTGCCGGCGACCTGCACAAATGTTCGCGTGTGATCTCCCAGGGCATACTGATGTCGCTGGCCTGCATTCCGATCTTCTTGGTCGTCGGCGGCATTCTGAAAAACATGTTTGCCTGGATGGGCCATGCCGATGAACTGCTGGCACTGGAAGAAACCTATTACGTCATCATGACCGGGTTCAGCGTGCTCATGCTGATTCGCACCTGCCTGTCCTGCTTTTTCTCCGGCATCGGGCGCACCAATGTGGTCATGTTCTGTGATGTGGCCGCACTCATCTTCAACGTGCCCCTGACCTGGGCCCTGGTGTTCGGACATCTCGGCCTGCCGGCCATGGGCATCGCCGGTGCCGCCTACGGGTCGGTGCTGAGCATGGTGTTTGCCATTGTGCTGTACGGCGCGTTCTACCTGGCCCGGGACAACCGCGAAAAATTCGCCATTGCGCAATCGCTGGTGTTTGACAGGGGCATTGCCCGGCGCTACCTGCGCCTGGGCTTTCCGTCGGGGATGGAAATGTTCATGAACATCGCCGCCTTTAACCTGTTCCTGCTCATGTTCCAGTCTTATGGCATCGTTGCGGCGGCTTCGGCTACTATCGTCTTTAACTGGGACATCCTATCCTTTGTGCCTCTACTGGGTCTGAACATTGCAGTCATGAGCATGATCGGCCGTTTTGTCGGTGCACGAGACATGACCCGGACCAACGAAGTGACCTCCGCCGGCTACATCCTTGGCCTGGGGTATTCGCTGGTCCTGGCGACCTGCTTCATCGTGTTTCGCAATACCCTGGTGGATGTCTTCATCTTTCACGACGACCAGGCCGACGCCATTCGCCAGCTGTCACGCTATATGATGGTCGGCCTGGGAATATACGCGTTTTGCGAGGGTGTGCTGCAGGTTGCCGCCGGCGTCCTGCGGGGTGCCGGTGATACCCAGTGGGTGATGCGCGCCTCAGTCACCCTGCACTGGAGCATGCTGGTGATGGAGTACTTCATCATCAAGGTGTGGGACTTCGGCCCGCGCGTGGCCTTCCTGGGCTTTGTCGGCATGGTGCTGGCCATCTGCCTGGTGTTCCTAGCCCGTCTATGGGGCAACAAGTGGCGCGATCCGGAACGGCTCGACACCGTCATGGCGGAATAACGGTGATCCTGATCTGGGCCAAGAGCTAGCCAACCGGAATTCGCAGCACGACGATAACCCCTTCATCCTCGATCAGGTTGTCGGCATAGACGAAGCCACCGTGATACTCAGCGATCATGCGGGCGATGTGCAGCCCCATACCCAGGTGTGGTTGCTTCTTCTTCCCTTCAGGGCGCACCGAGACCATGGAATCGAATATCCGATCCTTCATGTCGTGATCCAAGTAGGGCCCTGAATTGGCCACACTGACGATGGCTTCGTCGTTGTCTTCGTAGCATGCCACCCGAATCGGTTTATCCGGATAGGAAAATTCCACCGCGTTGGCCACCACCTTGTCCATGAACTGGGCGATATAGTCGGCGTTGCCCATGATGCGCACCGGCTGCAGGGAAATCTTGGTTTCAAATTCCACGTGCGGGTAAATCTGCTGATATTCCTGCACGCAGGCATCGATGACTTTGGTGAGGTCGGTTTCTTCCTTGTCGGAAGACTGCAGGATCTGCTCCAGGCGCGAGGCCTCGCTCATGTTAGTGAGAATGAGATTGAGCCGGGTAATGCCTTCTTCCGCGCGCTGGATATAGACTTGGGCGTCTTCTTCCTGCGTTACCATGGCAAGATTCTCGAGAGACGAGCGCACCACGGTGACCGGTGTGCGCAACTCATGGGACAAACGGGATGACATGTTTTCCAGGTAATGGGTGTACTGGCTCAGGCGATCGACAATGCCGGCAAATGAGCGCGATAGATCACCCAGCTCATCGGCACTGCGCGAAGGCATGATGGTGTTGGAAATGCGACCGGCATCATCGATGATTTTCTCCGCCTGGTACGCCAGGCCGCGAATTCTTCCCGACAGACTGGTGGCAAACAGGAACAATGCCGCCATGGTAAAGACCAGGATGCCCAGCATGGTGTCGAACAGGGTTTCCAGGGCCTGGTTGCGGAAGGTGCGGATGCCGTTCATGTTCTGGTCGACGATCACGGCACCGAGAATTTCATCGCCATCCACAATCGGATAGGCCGCTTCCAGAATGCGGGTGACAGTGTCCTCCCCTTCGCCGACTTCCTCGCTGTACACGGTGCGGTAGCGTGTGGTGGCCTGTCCGGTCAGCGCCGGAATCAGGTGATCGCCATCCACGACGCCACCCTGGTACAACTCGTCTACGAATTCCGTCGTGGGTTGGGTCAGGACCTGGTGATACAGGGGATGCAAGATATTGTCCTCCAGCCAGCCAAGCACGCCGGTATTCACCGGCTCTTCCTCGGCCAGAATCAGGCCGGTGGCGGTGCGAATGTCGCCGACACTGAGCAGCACGCGCTGGCTGCGATCCACCACCTGCACCCGGGAGTTGGTGTGCCCCATGCCGGCCACGATACGGTCAATTTCCGGGGTCGGACGCCGCAGGGTGCCCAGCTCCTCCGGATGATCCATGCCGGAAGTCGACACGATCGCTGCTATTGAGCGGCTGTCGGCATTGTCGACATCATAGACCGCCAGACCCAGCTTGCTGCCTACCATGTCGATCGGCATCTGCAGTTCGACTTCATACCCCTCAGGAATGCTGCGCCAGCGACCGCTGATACGGGGTTCGTACATCAGGGCCGAAATGTCGGTGATGTCGTTACCGATGCGAAAGGGATAGATGATTTTGTCGTCGTAGGGGGCAATCACATAGCGCTCGAACACGCCATCGCGATTGACCACGGACAACCTGAGTGAATCACTGCGGTCCACCCGCAGCCCGGCGGAATCACGAAAGACCACCTGTTCATCAAGAACGCGGAAGTAGATAAACAGGGAGCGGTTGTTCTCGCCCAGCATGAGCCGGAAGCTGAGCGGATCACCCAGACTTTCCTGACCACGAAAACTGGAGAGCTGGTTTTCTGGGTTCGGAATCAGACTGGATTCGCGGTAATGCTGTTCGTATTGCTGGTAGTCCTGCCAGTCACTGAGACTGTCATCCTCCAGGCTGAGCGGATAGACCACCGGGTAGACATACAGGTCCTGCCCGCTTTCGGCGCGGCTGTAACTGCTTTCGTTAAACAGTTCCGGGCGTTCACTGAGCGCCGTGGCCAGTGCGGCAGCAGTGCCCAGCACGGTCTGTTCCTGGCCGCGGCTGAGGTACTCCTCCATTTCCAGGATGTAGCGATTGCCCAGCCAGGGGATGACCAGCAGCAGGCTCGACAGCAGGACCAGCTTGAAGCGAATGCTGAAGACATGTCTGAATACGTTGGTCATGGCGGTACCGGTCAGCTGCCCCAGCGGTAGCCCATGCCGTACACGGTATCGATGCAGTCGAAACTCTCATCGGCCTGGATGAACTTCTTGCGCATGCGTTTGACGTGAGACGTGATGGTGCTGTTGTCGACGAAGATCTTCGATTCCTGCATCAACGCATCACGGCTTTTGACATGGCCAGGATATTTCACCAGGGCATGCAGCATCCAGAATTCGGTCACGGTGAGCGGAATGGCTTCCCCCTTCCATGTCACGCTCAGCCTGCTCAGGTCCATGACGAGATCACCGCGCTCCAGCAGGCTCTCCGGCGCTGTCGGCTGCCCCATGGCATCTTGACGCCTGAACAGGGCCGCGATGCGTGCGGTCAGGTGTGGCAGGGAAATATCCTTGGTCAGGTAATCATCCGCGCCCATGCGCAAACCGCTGACCGTATCAAAATCATTGTCACGTGCGGTCAGGAAAATAATCGGCAGCGTCCCGGACTGGGAGCGCAGCGACTGGCACAACAGGAAGCCGCCATCGATCTCATCTTCCAGCCCGATATCGATGATCGCCAGATCCGGCAGGCGGGTGGCAAAGGCCTCCTGTGCCTTGCGCCGGTTCGGGTAGGTGGACACGTCATAGCCCTGCTTGCGCAGGACATCCGCGTAGTTCTCCCGAATGGCAGCTTCGTCCTCGACAATGGCGATACGTTTACTCATACAAATTCCAACACCTTGTTGAACAGGCTAACTCACTGATTTTTCGTCTGATTTGCTCATGACTGGCGCAAGGATACCGGAAATGCCCTGGCGAATGCAGTGATAAACCCCGCTTCAGGGCAAATGCCCTTTTTCCGCCATATTTGATCAGCACCCCGCCCCTTTTTCTCCCCGGCGTTGCTAGACACAGGCCCTTTAATAAGCAACCAGGTTGAAACGTTCCCGCTGACCCCGGGACAACACTGTCTGACAACTGTTTTCACAAGGAGAAAACCATGAAAAAAGCCACCACACTGTCTCGCACATTGCTGTCTGCCCTGTGCAGCCTGACGCTGCTCTCTACCACCGCCCCGGTCTTTGCGGAAGACAACCAGGCGCTGGTCAGTGACAAGGAAAAAATGCGCCATGAAACCACCGGTGTGCTCGGGGGGGCAGTGATTGGCGGCCTCGTGGGTGGACCGATCGGTGCCGTGCTCACCGCCGGCTTTGGGGCCTGGGTCAGTGATCTGACTATCGCGAAAAAGGAAAATTCCCTGATGGCCGCCTCCCTGGACGAACAGCGAGAGGCGTTTCTGGCGCTGCAGGCCGAGTACCGCGCCCTGGAAGCCCGATACCTGGTGACCAGCCGCGATGTGCAGGCAGCACGCATTCGTCATGCCAGTTTTGAGGCGCAGGCCCGTGAGCAAACAGTCTGCTGTGGTGACAGTGAGTTGTCACTGCATTTCAAGACCGGCTCCGCTGATATCGAGCCGTTGTATGACAGCAAACTGAACGAATTTGCCGCCCTGGTAAAAAAAATGCCGGAAGCGGTTATCGAGATTACCGGCCATGCTGATCGCCGCGGTGAAGACGCCAGCAACCTGGCGCTGTCACAACGTCGCCTCCAAGCCGTGGAAAAACGCTTACGCAATCTGGGTGTGCGCAGTCGCGGCATACAGACCAGCGCTTTTGGCGAAAGCCGTCCGGTCAGCGCGACTGACAATTTTGAAAACAATTTCTTTGACCGCCGTGTCGTCGTGAAGGTTGTCTCGCCAGACAACGGCATGCTGACACGGGCTGACGACTGATTCACTCCTGGCACAGCTGATGCCAGTCCGACTCCAGAGAGGAACGCCACTCATGAACGACCTGCACCTGATCACCGGGAACAAGAATTTCTCACCCAGTTCACTGCGCCCCTGGCTTCTTTTACAGGAAACGGGAATTCCCTTCACGGAAATTGCCATCGACCTGTTCCGCAGCGACTCGGCGGAAAAACTCGGGATATATTCGCCTTCACTGAAAGTGCCTGTCCTGATTCATGACGGCATCAAGGTCTGGGATTCCCTGCCTATCTGCGAGTACCTGTCGGAGACCTTTCTGGAGAACCGAGGCTGGCCGAGCCATCTGAAGAAACGCGCCGCAGCTCGGTCGGTAGTGGCTGAACTGCACAGCGACTTCCAGCACTTCAAACGTGAGTGGCCCATGAACTGCACGCTACAGGTGAAGATGAAACCGGACGAAAAGCTGGAACAGGAAATCTGTCGACTGGACGCCATCATGTATTGCTGCCGCCGCAAGTACGGTGACGGCGGCAAATACCTGTTTGGCCAGTTTTCCATCGCCGACTGCTTCCTAGTACCGGTAGCCATCGCCTTGCGCGCCTATGGTGCCGAGCTGAGCTGGAAAACCAACCTCTACATAGACACCCTGCTCGCCAACCCCCACCTGCAGTGGTGGCTGGAACAGGCGCAGCAGGAACAGGAAATCCAGCCGCTGGAAAAAGCCAGCTGACTGGCAAGCCGCATACCTGATACTGGATTGCAAAGGGTGGGAGGGTCGGCAGGAACTGCCGCTGTTGTCTGAAAACGTGTTGACCTTGAGCTGCGATGATTTGGCCCCCGGTACTGCAAATACCGGGCTTTTTTTACCTGCTTAGTGCGCAGCAATCGTGAATGACGGACCGTTTTCGCTCCACTTGCTGGGCTTTTCAATCGGCGTGAGGACCTGGGTCGTGCGAATGGCAGGCGCCAGGAGA
>Ga0181552_10001502_pt1 | contig 17663 bp, 16 predicted proteins | sample 011ome_18_FD_130583 | JGI IMG/M metagenome (GOLD analysis project Ga0181552, IMG submission 130583) | Coastal salt marsh microbial communities from the Groves Creek Marsh, Skidaway Island, Georgia - 011501BT metaG (megahit assembly) | ecosystem: Environmental > Aquatic > Marine > Intertidal...
CTCAGTGCCTGCAGGCATGGTATAAAACAAGCCTAAATTAAATGCAGTTGCATCAGTATCTTTATCAGTCGTGCAAATATCACAATTGATGGAAATAAAATCACTCTTTGTTCTGATCAAGCCAAGCAGCTAGGTGCTTAGCGAATGATAGCTGGACTATAAAAGCTAAGATAATTTTATTTATCCACCTTTAGCACTGCCAGAAAAGCGGACTGAGGAACTTCTACACTGCCAATTTGCTTCATGCGCTTTTTGCCCTCTTTCTGCTTTTCTAATAATTTTTTCTTACGAGTAATATCCCCACCATAACATTTGGCTGTAACATTTTTCCGTAAAGCTTTAATAGTCGTTCTAGCAATGATTTGATTACCGATGGCTGCTTGCACTGCCACATCGTACATCTGACGTGGAATAAGATTTTTCAATTTCACCGCGAGTGAATTTCCGTAAGTTCGCGAATGATCTGAGTGGACAATGACAGAGAGTGCATCAACACGTTCACCATTAATTAATATGTCTAGTTTAACTAACGAAGATGGTTCAAAGTGTGAGTGCTGATAGTCAAATGAGGCATACCCACGACTCACGGATTTTAGTCGATCAAAAAAGTCTAGCACTACCTCATTCAGTGGTAATTCGAATGTAAGTGCCACCTGATTACCATGATAAACAAGATTCTTCTGCACCCCACGTTTTTCTATGCACAACGTAATTACATTGCCTACGTAATCATGCGGCACCAAAATATTAGCTTTAATCACCGGCTCGTGTATGGAATCAACTTTATTTGTTGCAGGCAACTCAGCAGGATTATGAATTTCAATAATCTCACCATTAGTAAGGTGGATTTGATAAACCACTGTAGGTGCAGTCGTAATTAAATCCAAATCATATTCGCGCTCTAAGCGCTCTTGGATAATTTCCATATGCAGCATTCCCAAAAATCCACAGCGAAAACCAAAGCCTAAAGCTTGAGAAGTCTCTGGCTCAAAAGAAAAGGAAGCATCATTGAGTTTCAATTTATCTAATGCATCACGAAAATTCTCATAATCATCTGAATTAACAGGAAAGATACCTGCGAATACATTCGGATTAACTTCTTGAAAACCCGCTAAGGGTTGTTCAGCGACTTGATCAACTGAAGTCAGCGTATCACCCACCTTAGCACTTGATATATCTTTTATTCCACAGATTAAAAACCCGACTTGTCCCGTTTCTAATTGTTTAGTTTCTTCACGTTTAGGAGTGAAAACTCCCAGTTTTTCAACTTGATAATTGCGTCCAGATGACATCGACATGATTTTTTGCTTAGGCTTAATAGAGCCTTCAAATATCCTAACTAAGGTAATCACACCTACATAACTGTCAAACCATGAATCGATAATAAGTGCTCTCAATGGCCCATCTGGATCGCCTTTAGGCTGAGGAATGTATTGAACTAATGCTTCTAATACTTCTTCTACACCTTGTCCTGTCTTTGCACTAACTAACAGTGGATCAGTGGCATCTATACCTATTACCTCTTCAATTTCATTGGCAACGCGATCGGGATCGGCAGCTGGCAAATCAATCTTATTAAGAACAGGTAAGACCTCGAGCCCTAATTCAACTGCTGTATAACAATTAGCCACACTCTGTGCCTCAACCCCTTGTGACGCATCAACGATTAATAATGCGCCCTCACAGGCAGCAAGTGATCTTGAAACCTCGTAGGAGAAATCCACGTGCCCCGGAGTATCAATGAAATTCAATTGATAGGTATTTCCATCTTGGGCCTTATAAGGCAAAGAAACTGCTTGAGCTTTAATCGTAATACCGCGTTCTTGTTCCAATTCCATGGAGTCGAGTACTTGTGCCTTCATTTCACGTTCACTGAGACCACCACAATGCTGAATAAATCTATCTGCCAGAGTCGACTTACCATGATCAATATGGGCAATAATGGAGAAATTTCTGATGTATTTCATTGAGATTATTCAAAAGACGCTAGTAATATAGCGGAAACAATAAAGCGAGTGTGAACTCGCTTTATACCTAACCATAATTATGCGTGAAGATTAAACGAACTACTACTTTTGTTCACTCTCAGAGGGTATTTGCATAGCAAGAAACTGTGGACCTTGTGGTCTTTGAACCAAGACAGAAACATATTTTCCAGCCGGCAAGTCTTTCGCTAATTTCTTCAGGTTTTGTATCGTGTCAACTTTTTCACCGTCGATCATTTGAAGTATGTCATTTTTACGAATTCCGGCTGCTGATGCTGGGCCTTCATGCACTTCCAGCACACGCAAACCATACGATAATTCTGTTTTCTCTCTATCATCTTCATCCAGCTCTTGCAATTTCATGCCCAACACACCATTTTTCTGTTTTTGTGTCTTGGATTGTTGTTGCTCACGCTCGTTGTCTGGTAATTGACCAATCATAACACTCAGTTTTTTAATTTTTCCATTTCGCATAACCTCAACTGAGACTTTTTCACCCACTTTAACGCGACCGACAATGGGTGGCAAAGAGGCAGAACTGGTGATTTCTTGACCATTAAATTTTAGTATAACGTCACCGACTTTAATTTTTGCATCTATAGCTGGACTGCCATCAATAATCTTAGCCACCAGAGCACCACTGGGTTTTTCCATACCAAAAGACTCTGCAAGTTCTCGTGTGACCTCTTGAATGTATACACCTAGCCAACCACGTGAAACATATCCAGTCGATTTAATTTGTTCAACAACATCCATAGCTACTTCCACCGGAATTGCAAATGAGAGCCCCATGAAGCCACCCGTACGACTGTAAATCTGCGAGTTAATGCCAACCACTTCACCACTCATATTGAAGAGAGGTCCACCAGAGTTACCGGGGTTGATTGCAACATCAGTTTGAATAAAAGGCACATAATTCTCATTTGGAAGGCTTCGTCCTTTGGCACTCACAATGCCAGAAGTTACAGAATGATCGAAGCCAAATGGAGAGCCTATAGCTAATACCCATTGCCCGACTTCTAACTCATTGGCTGAACCAAATTTCACTGTAGGTAGATTATCAGCATCTATTTTCAGCAATGCGATATCGCTTCTTGGATCACTGCCAATAAGCGCAGCAACATACTCACGTCGATCACTCATCTTAACGATAATTTCATCCGCTTCCTTGACCACATGATGATTAGTCACAACATAACCATCAGTTGAAATAATAAAACCAGATCCCAGCGATTTAGAATTGTAATAATCCTCATGCTGTGGACTTTGTTCGTCTAAAAATTTCTCAAAAAAATCATTGAATGGACTACCCTCAGGAAACTCAGGGAGTTGGACGTTAGGTGGAATCTTCGGATGTGTTGTCTGCTGTTTGCTTGTACTAATGTTAACAACTGCAGCAGAATGCGCCTTAACAAGGCCTGTGAAATCTGGCAGCGTTATATCTGCGTGAACTGGAAAAAATACTACCAACAGCACCCACAAAAACATTAAGTTATATTTTTTATTGAACAAATTCATTCCCCTAAGGTATTTATTATATGTGTCGCTTATAACTTTACTGAAGCCCCAATCATTTCAACTGTCTTGCTTGGCACTTCACCTAATACGGTAACCTTGTAACGATCATTACTGCGTGTGTATACATTCATTGCACCACGCCCCATCAGCATAGGCTTCAAATTGACTTCATGCTCTAGTTCAGAAATGAAAATTGATACATTCGCAATACTGTCACTCAGAACAATATGCCGTACAGGTGATTGTTTTAGGGTCATCGCACGCTGGCTCGCGCTCTCTACAACAAACCCTTCAGGCAATATCGTATCGTCTATTATTTGCATCAGATCTCGGTAATCTATAGGTTTAAACTTACTAATAAAAGACCTTTTGGATTTATATTGAGTAGTGTCATATACAGAATCAAAACTCACAGTGTCTATGTCATCTAGGTATTCTAATTGAGTAAACATCACATCTTCTAGCACTTGTTTTTTATTTTCATCCCAAATCATAGATCTCAACAACATCCCCGTACTTGGCTGAATACAAAGCTCATGAGCATAGCGATAGCTATCAGACGGTTATATCTTTAAAACTTGACAAGTTTTACCAGCAACTTGTTCAAATTTATTAGAACTCAATGCATAAACTTTTTTGATTTTCGTAAGATCTCTTGGAATGGTAGTTGGTATTGCTTTATAAGTAGATGATGGCGCCAAACTAAAGATTTGTTTTTGAGGCCACACACATTTCACCTGAGAGCCAGTGCGCGTAACTTCTCTTGAATCCCCATTAAGTGAGACTAAACGCTCTCTTGTGACCCCATCGACCAATCCATGAGTAATACTCATCGCATCCAGCTTGTTACCATGTTTAAATACAAACACACCGTGATAATCCAAGTTATTTTCAGCATGCTTCATTCTAGACAAAAGAACATTTTCAGAGAGCAGTTCTGCAGCTACGTTTGCTGCAAAGGACAACAAACAAACCGCATACAGATATCTAAAAAGAACACGATGTCTAGTCACTATGATCTTGCAATTTTGTGATTTCAGAATATGGTGAGACTATACGTCCACTTGCGTAACCAGAATGATTGTATATATATGCTTCTATTTCATGATCTAATGCATGACTTCGGACATCCTGAATAGTATTCCTGCTAGGCTGAGCATTTAATTGCACAGGTGCAAATTCCACTCTAGGTGAGATCTTATTCATTCTCTCAACCGCACTATCGGAACGAGATTCCCATGAATTAGTTTGAGTGCTTGATATAAAATGCTCTGAATCAGGACGTGTTTGAGCGTATTGTTGAAAACTTAAAAATGATAACGTGGCAACAGAAACTGCGATAGCTAAACCTGCTACCTGTTTCATCCCATAGGTTCTTTTGGGTCTATTATCACCTTTTTGTCTACTGTAAGAGTTAAATGATATTGTTGAAATATCAGCCTCATCAAGCTCTTCAGATACAGATTGATTTTCTATAGCCTGCATAACTCGCTGTGAAAAATTTGCATCAATTGAATCACCACATTCTTTTTTCATAATCGCGCTGATTAATGAATATCGTTGCAATTTTTTAACAGCCTCGTCACTGACACCTGCAATTTCATCATTCTCTGGATGAGACTTAGATGCGTTATTGGTCTTATTAGTTAAGATATTATTATTTAAACGTCTGCGCTCAAATTCTGATAGTTGCTGATCTAGACTAGAGCTAATCAGCTCCAAGTCATTATCATTAATCTGTTCATCACTACTCATATTTTATTCCCACAATCTATAATCCCCTTAACTGCGCCATGATCGATTCTACTGATACAAATAACAACTTAATCAGTCCAATTTGAGACAACAAGTTAGTCTATAAGTGTTTTGATCACCTTGTCCAAGGCTTCACGTGCTCTAAAAATCCTGGAACGTACCGTACCAATCGGACATCCCACTGTATCTGCAATATCCTCATAACTCATACCATCCATCTCACGTAATGTTAACGCGATTTTAAGATCTTCTGGTAAGTTACTAATTGCCTCAAATACTTTCACCTCTAGTTCTTCAGTTTGCAACATATGCTCTGGCGTATGCCGATCCCTCAAAAGTATTGCTTCGTCAAAATATTCAGCATTGTCTATATCAACTTGTTGTTTAGCTTTCCGCTTGCCTGAGGACATCAAATAATTTTTAGCTGAATTGACAGCAACACGATACAACCATGTATAAAAAGCACTATCACCTCGAAAATTTTTCAATCCTCTATAGGCTTTGATGAAAGCTTCCTGAGCTACATCTTGCGCCTCATCCCCTTGGACATAACGACTCACTAAATTTAAAACTTTATATTGGTACTTCTGCACCAACACATCAAAGGCTTTAGTATCCCCTTCCTTAGCGCGTGCAACTAACTCTTTGTCGTTATTATTGTCACTGCCCATCTTGGGCATTTCTCCTGTTGCAAAACTTCATTTGCTGCTCATATGACCACGGCAATATGAAGAAGTTCTAATAATTATTATACTGGACATGAACAAGCATATATTAACCATACATACTGCAAACGTCACATACTTTGTGACAAAATGTATTTTATGAGCAAATCAAAGACTAAAGATTACGATGTGTTAATTATAGGTAGTGGTGCCGCTGGCCTCAGCGCTGCATTGCATCTAAGCAAAAGCCTCAGTGTAGCCGTGATCTCCAAAGCTGAACTCAATAGTGGCAACACTGCTTGGGCCCAAGGAGGCATATCAGCAGTGCTCGATCGCGATGATTCACTTGAAAATCACATTGAAGATACTATCTCAGCCGGTGTGGGACTGTGTGATGCTGAGGTTGTAAAAAAAACCATCTCAGAAGGCAGCAAAGTCATAGATTGGTTACTTTCTATAGGTGTCAAGTTTACTCGTGAACAAAACTTTCATAATGTCCATCAATTACATTTAACACGTGAAGGAGGTCACACCCATCGCAGAGTCGCTCATGTAGCAGATGCTACTGGCGATGCCATACAAAACGAACTCATAACACAAGTTCAACAACGCCAGAATATTGACTTACTCTCAAATTACATTGCTGTTGACTTAATTACTGCTCGCAAACTCGGTTGCGAGAAAGATAGATGTTTAGGTGCCTATATACTCAATCTGAATAGTGGCCATGTAGAAGTATTCCGCTCTAAATCAGTCATCCTAGCAACCGGCGGTGCCAGTAAAGTATATCTCTACACCAGTAATCCAGACGGTGCATGTGGTGATGGTTTAGCTATGGCTTGGCGCGCTGGTTGCCGAGCCGCCAATATGGAATTCATGCAATTTCATCCCACCTGCCTATACCATCCAAAAGCAAAATCTTATTTACTCAGCGAAGCAATTCGCGGTGAAGGTGGAAAAATAGTCTTGCAAGATGGGCGTGAGTTCCTCCATCACTTTGACCCAAGAGGTGTACTAGCACCCAGAGATATCGTTGCCAGAGCCATTGACTATATGATGAAAAAACATGGTCATGATTGTGTTTATCTGGATATTAGCCATAAATCAGCGCTATTCATAAACAAGCATTTTCCTAACATCCAAGCACGCTGTAAAAAACTTGGATATGACATGACTCGAGAACCCATCCCAGTCGTTCCTGCAGCACACTACACATGTGGTGGAATTGTCACAGATGAACATGGACAAACTGATATCCCTCATCTTTATGCGATTGGCGAGGTTGCATTCACGGGATTGCATGGTGCTAATCGTATGGCCAGCAATTCACTATTGGAGTGTCTTGCCTATGGAAAGTTTGCGGGTGAACACATCAATCAATACATTCCAAATACTCATGACTCATTGACTATTCCAGTATGGGACGAGAGTCGAGTGTCAGATTCTGACGAAGAAATAGTGGTAGCACATAACTGGGATGAAGTCCGGCGCATTATGTGGGATTATGTTGGTATTGTCAGAACAACCAAACGCTTGCAACGTGCCAAACACCGTATTGATCTGTTACTCAACGAAATAGATGAGTATTACAGTAACTTCAAAATTACAAGCGATCTAATTGAGCTTAGAAATCTTGCGGTAGTAGCTGATTTAATTATCCGTAGCGCCCTATCTCGTCACGAAAGCCGGGGGTTACATTACACGCTTGATTACCCACAAATCGACGAATCTCTAGACCAAGTTAACACTGTTTTAACACCGCCAAAACAATCTCAACTGCGAGTCGGACATAAATTAATCAACTAAACATTAAATTAAGTTGCTGGTAAAAACACCTTACTGCGATAATATGCCAGCTCTTGTATTGAATCTCTTATATCGCTAAGAGCTAAGTGATCAGACTCTTTTTCATAATTAACTTGCTCTGCTTGATACCAGCGTTTAACTAACTCTTTTATGGTACTCACATCAAGATTTCGATAGTGAAAATAGCCTTCCAGACTGGGCATCAAGCGCGCCAAGAATCGTCTGTCTTGGCAGATACTGTTTCCGCACATCGGTGATGTGCTTTTTGGTACATATTGGTCAAGAAATTCAATCGTTTCCTGTTCAGCTCGTTGGCAATCATATGAACTAGCTAACACACGCTCTATAAGCCCAGATTTTTTGTGTTGGGTTTGATTCCAACTATCCATCATATCTAAACGAGTTTGTGGCTGATGCAGGGCAATCACGGGCCCAACGGCCAGTTCATTGAGCTGAGCGTCTGTAACAATTGTGGCTATTTCAATGATTTCATCATTAAGAGTATCCAACCCTGTCATTTCTAGATCTATCCAAATTAAATTGTTTTCATCTTGCATAAGTCCACTCACAGTCAATTTTCTGCTATCTTACGACAACTCATTCGAATATACATTTAACTATGCAACACATTAACTTTTTTTTTCTCATATTAATCATATCTTTTCCTTTAAATAACGTATTTGCTGAGCCAGGAGAAACACTCCATGAAACAGCATGCATTGAATGTCACAGCCTAATGACTGGTGGTGATGGTAGCGTGCTCTATGAGCGCGAGAATCGCATTGTCAACTCAATGAAAGTGCTGGAGAAACAAGTAATGCGATGTTCAAATGGTGCAAATACAAACTGGACTAATAACCAAATTAACTCTGTCATCAACTTTTTAAATGAAAGTCACTACCACTTTTGACACTCCTTCATGTATTTAGCCACAGTCATCGCAAGACAAGGCAAAACATACATTGTCGAAGATGAACAGCAAAAACAGCATCAATGTCATGTTAGAAGCCAAGCACACGAAGCTGTTTGCGGTGATCGCGTATTATGTGAGAGCCAAAGGCAATCATATGATGTCATCGCCAGTATTCAACCTAGAGTAAATCAACTCACAAGAATTGATAACTTTCAACGCACTAAAACTCTCGCCGCTAACATAGATCATATGGTAATAGTTATTGCGCCAGTTCCAAATTACTCACACTTACTGATAGACAAATATCTTGCCTGCGCTGAGCTGAATAGATGTAAAGCTAGCCTAGTGATCAATAAATCCGAATATCTCAGTCAATACAAAGTAGATATAAGACAACTAGAGGATATCTACCTGCCTATTGTCGAGCATTTCATTATTGCCAGCGCTCATCTTGGATGCGGCATTTCTGCACTCAAACATACTCTAATGACACAAAAAAGTATTTTAGTTGGGCAATCAGGTGTCGGTAAGTCATCGATTATTAACAGCTTATTCGGGAATACACATATCAAAGTAGGCTCCCTATCTGAAAACATACAACAAGGTAAACATACGACAACCAATGCTTGTGCTTATCCACTCGGTAAAAATGGAAAAATTATTGATTCACCTGGAGTGCGCAATTTCACCCCTATTCTGTCTAACAAGTATCAGGCAGCTAATGGCTTCAGAGAATTTAAAGATCATATCGGTCAATGCAAATTTGCCAACTGCCAGCATCTTGATGAACCAGGCTGTGCAATAAAAGCCGCTGTCGAGTCCGGATACATCTCAACACAGCGTTATGCTAGCTACCGAGCAATATGTGCTGAGGTCAGTAGTTAGTCGTTGTTATTAAAATCATCAGAGTAAAATTAAAAACGCCTCGTAACATTCTTCATTGGTAGCGTGAACATTATGCCTGTATGACCTATTCACATATGCAAAAAAATCAATGACAGTGATGATTAATCACTTGTAATCAGTGCGAGTATTAAATGCCTGCGAAAGTGTATTTAAATCCAAGTACTCCAACTCGCCCCCGATTGGAACACCCTGAGCCAGTCGCGTTATTTTCAAACCATATTGATTGACCATTTGTGCAATAACGTGAGCAGTCACCTCACCTTCCATGGTAGAGCTAGTGGCTAAAATTATTTCCTCCAACCCACCTAATTTCAGATGTTGTTCTAGCTGATCTAATCCCAATTGATCTGGCCCAATGCCGTCCAACGGTGACAATTTACCCATTAATACAAAATATACTCCCTGATAATTAGTGCCATTTTCAATGGCCATAACATCGGTTGGGGTTTCCACAATACACATTTGTGTGGTCTTTCTATTACTGTTACTGCATATTTCACAGACTTCTCTTTCTGTGTAGTTTCTGCACTGTTTACAATGTTGAATGATATCTAGTGCATGAGTGATGGTTGCACCCAATGTCTGTGCTTTTTCCTTATCAATTTTGAGCAAATGAAAAGCCATCCGTTGAGCTGTCTTCTGCCCAACACCAGGCAATATTTTCAAAGCATTAATGAGTTGCTCTAGTACTGGAATTTGATCAGTCAAAATATATAGCCTAGAAAACTAGAACGGTAATTTCATACCTGGAGGTAGAGGCATTCCAGCAGTAATATTGGCATACTTATCTTTTGTAGTTTGCTCTAATTTATGCACAGCATCATTAATGGCAGCAGCGATCAAGTCCTCTAACATATCTTTATCATCACTCATCAAACTATCATCAATAAGTACTCTCTTAACCTCATGACTACCTTGCATAATAACTTTCACCATGCCACCACCTGATTGGCCCTCTACCTCAATTAATTTAAGCTCCTCTTGTGCCTTTTGCATATCCTCCTGCATTTTTTGGGCTTGCTTCATTAAATTACCAATTCCGCCTTTCATTTTGTTCCCTTTTTTGGTGTAGTTTGCTGTGATTGAATTTGAATCGTTACGGGTACTATTTGTGCTTGTAAGTCTCTTGTCATTGCCTGCACAAAACCATTTCTCTCAATATTTTTTTGTGCTCGCATAAGATCTTGTTGTATTTTTTGTTCTTGTTCAAAAGCCGGACTTTGCACTTCCCCCTGACTCACTATAATAGACAATGCAACGTCCATCTTCATGAAATCTTTTATTCTGTCGGTTAATTTTTTTTCTGCAACTTCGGTGAGCAAGCTCTCATGAGACTTAGATAACATTAACATTATTTTCTCATCACTCATATCTTGCATCACACAATGATTGGCTAGCTCTCTCACCAGACCGGTTAGATTCATCGCGACGATCATAGATGGCCAATCACCTAGCACACCTTGTTTAGCATCTTCTAAACTTGTCGAGTGCGGATTATCTTCATCGTCATTGACTATATAATCAGCCTGAGCTTTATGTTGATCTTTTTTATCAGCACTATCATCCAAGTCAGAGGATATTTGACTCCTTTTATGTTCAGGTAAATTTTTACTGGCATCTACACTGGAAGATTCACTAGAAATACTATTCGCGTCAAAAACAGTAGTCTTTGATAGATCTTGATTATCGCTATGTGGAATCTCAGCAGAAATGTCTTGACTGTCTGTAGAATTACAAGATGATGCTTGATGCTTTTGTGCGTCTGATAGTCTCAGCCGGGATGTTTTCATCGACGGCTGATTAAACTTTTTTACTTGCACTTCTCCACCCCCGGGGCGGAACATAATCATACGTAACACAGCCATCTCAAACCCCGCTCTAGGCGAATGAGCCAAATGAAGATCTCTTCGACTTGTCATCGCAACTTGATAAAAAAGTTGAATATCCTCGGCAGAGATCTTTTCTGCCATCAGCTCAATGGACGAAGCGAACAAATTAACTTGCTCCAAGTAGCTTGGCACAGCTTGAGATATTGCTGCAGCATGAAATATTACGATCATCTGATCGAGCAGTTTAGTGAAATTCACATTCAAACTAGATAATTTTTCTATAGAATCCATCGCCTGCACAGCATCAAAATCACAGAGAGTGTGCATCAATGTATCAACCTGTTCACTCGGTACTGTCCCTAACATCTGATTGACTGTTTGCTCTGTAATATCTGCACCCGAGTAAGCAATAGCTTGATCAAGCAAGCTAAGCGCATCACGCATACTACCATCAGCAGACTCTGATAATTGCATCAAAGCAGATTGCTCAAAAGCAATGTTCTCAGCACTCAGTACTTTAGCCATTTGCTCATTAATTTGAGTATGTGAAATATGCCGCAAAGTAAATTGCAAACAACGCGATAAAACTGTCACTGGAAGTTTTTGCGGATCAGTGGTCGCTAATAAAAACTTAACATGCTCAGGGGGCTCTTCTAGAGTCTTCAGCAAGGCATTAAAGCTGTGCCCTGACAGCATGTGCACTTCATCAATGAGATATATCTTAAATCGACCTCGAGTAGGTGCATATTGAATGTTCTCTAATAATTCACGTGTATCCTCGACGCGAGTCCGTGACGCTGCATCGACTTCAATCAAATCAACGAAACGCCCCTCAGTGATCGATTGACAGTGCTCACACTCACCACATGGCTCTGGTGTGATACCTGTTTCACAACTGAGAGCCTTTGCGAATACTCTCGCGATAGTTGTTTTTCCTACACCTCGTGTACCCGAAAATAAATAAGCATGATGTAGACGACTGGTTTTCAACGCATTCACCATCGCTGTTACCACGTGAGTTTGGCCAACAATATCAGCGAACGTTTGCGGTCGCCATTTTCTCGCTAAAACCTGATGTGACATATTAGGATGATATTCAGTTGCAGTTGCATATTGGCGGCAATCCATGCCAGTTAAATCTCAGCACCCGAATCAATTGTTACCGTTGCTCCCTTCCGGGCCTGGCGGGGTTCACAATCTATCGTTGCAAAGGAACCGACACAGATCACCAATATGCGGTTAGTGGGCTCAGTCGTTATGAGACAGATTCTGATGCATGCATCAAGGTCCATTCCAGGGTGTCATTCTATCCCGAGAGCTTGATAAACGCATCTATTTGCTGAAATAAAATTGGTATAATTGAACGCGCTTATGCGATTATTCACAGTTTATTTATTAGACATTTCAGCCTTGTGGTTCATAGTATGTCAACAACTTTGACCAAAAAGTATCAATTTAGGTTGATTTATAAGGGATCACTACTATGACGCTCAATCGTAGAGAATTCATACAGTTACTGAGTAGCGCCGCAGTGTGTGGTCATATGCCCCTCGCTGCGGGCTACAATCACACGTCGTTGTATGACTTTGCATTGTTTGGCAACACGCGCTTATTACATTTCACTGATTGCCATGCTCAATTACAACCCATTTATTATCGCGAACCCAGCATGAACCTTGGAATTGGAGATGCTTTTAATCAACCACCGCATATTGTATCAAAGGCGATGCTCGAGCACTTTGCAATCAGTCATCCTCGGCTAGTGCATGCACTCACACCGATTGGCTATGAGAGCGCCATTAAAAAATATGGCAAAGTTGGAGGGTTTGCCCATCTCGCCACATTAATCAAACAGTGTCGTGCAGAAGCGGGTCCCCAACGAACCTTGTTGCTTGATGGTGGGGATACTTGGCAAGGTTCTGGAACTGCTTACAAAACCCAAGGAATGGATATGGTAGAGGCTTGCAACATTCTGGGAGTAGATGTCATGACCGGCCATTGGGAGTTCACTTATCAAGATAAACAAACACTTCAAAACATCAATGCTTTCAATGGTGAATTTATCGCACAAAATATATTTGCAACTGAAGAAGCCCTATTCGATGACACACCGGTGTTTGATGAGGATAGTGGACATGTGTTTGCACCATACACAATCAAAAATCTTGCTGACAGTAAAATAGCTATTATTGGTCAAGCTTTCCCCTACACACCAGTCGCCAATCCAAAAAGGTTCATCCCAGACTGGACGTTTGGTATTAATGAAGATGAACTACAAAAACTTATCAATACTATACGCAAACAAGAGCAACCTGATTTAATTGTTCTGCTATCTCACAACGGTGCTGATGTTGACATACAAATGGCAAAAAATGTTCAACATATCGACGTCATCTTGGGAGGACATACACATGACGCAATACCAACAGCGATAGAAGTGAAAAATTTAAACGGAATTACCTTAGTCACTAATGCAGGCTCTAGTGGCAAATTTCTTGGTGTCATGGATCTAGACATTCAGTCTGGAAAAATACGCGACTATCAGTATAAGTTACTACCTATATTCTCTAACCTAATCGCAGAAGATCCTGAAATGGCTGCATATATTGAAAAAGTGCGCTCACCTTACTTGAACTGGCTTGAAGAAGAACTCGGTCACACGCACACGACATTATATCGGCGTGGTAATTTCAATGGGACTTTTGATCAATTAATCTGTAATGCATTGCGTGAACAGAATGACAGTCAAATTTCCTTATCACCTGGTTTTAGGTGGGGAACGAGCATTCCTATCGACTCCCCGATCACTATGGAACACGTTCTTGATCAAACTTGTATGACATATCCTGAAACTTATCGTACAGACATGACTGGGGAACAATTGAAATTAGTTTTGGAGGATGTGTGTGACAATTTATTCAATCCTAATCCATACTATCAACAAGGCGGTGATATGGTTCGCTTAGGGGGTATGAATTATACCTGTGAACCACGACAAACAATTGGGCACAGAATTAGCAATATGACGCTTGATGACGGAACAGCTATAGAGGCCCATAAAAGCTACTCAGTTGCTGGCTGGGCGACTGTCAACAACTTATCCTCAGGCCCGCCTGTATGGGAACAAGTAGCGGATTACATCCGTGATCATAAAATAATCAGTGTCGATAAGGTCAACACTCCTCATCTAGTTGGTGTAAAAGATAATTTGGGAATCAGTTCGTACTAAACAGCAAAAGTGTTGACAAAATAAGCTATTAATAAAACTTGGGGTAATGTGATCAATGGTAAGAACAATGCAATTTTCCAAGACTTAGTGGCATCTTTCAAAACCATAATTTCCGTATAATCTGTGGATACTCCCGCCATTAAAAATGCAAAGCTGTTACCAGGTGCATTTGCTCGAGTTAGTAAGTCTCCTGCCACAGGAGCGGAGCCTTCAGAGCATACCTCTATAATGGTAGCAAAGAATAATGTTGCACTGAGTCCAAATAAAGTTGGACCAAAGTACGCCTGAAATGTGTCCACATCCAGCAGTAAACGAATTGCAGTGGCCAACAACACACCAAATAATATCCAGCGTATAACCATCCTCGACTCGATAACACCGGATTTAAGCATAGACATAATCATGGCACGATCATACCGAATGAGAGACAAACGCTTTTTAGCCTGTGGAAGAAATTGAAAATCAGCCGGCAAATCTATTGCATAAGGGTTTTGAGGTAATACCCCACGATCTACCAATGCATCAAAGATAATGCCAGAGATAAAAGCAATAGCCATTGAGGCTAAGATAAAGAAAATCGTCCAGTAAAAACCTATTAATGCAATGAGAATTATGGTCAATGAGAAAGAATTCCATGGGCTTGCAATTAAAAAAGCCATTACTTGACCAAGTGAAGCCCCTCTTTCATAGAGTTTAGCTCCCACCATTAAAATCCCATGGCTGCATAAATCTAACAATACTCCACCTAATACAGCTCTAATGATTCCTTTAAAACCTGTACCCGTACCCAGCAAAGAAATTACAAACTCACGCGGTACTTTAGATAGTGCCGCCAACAACAAGATACCTAATACTAGACCCCACCAGACAATGTTAACTAACTCGAATACAGATTCTGTGGCCAACCCTAGTTGACTCTGCGGATCAAACACATTCATCAAGTAGAGAACATAAGCCAACACAGTTAAACTTAGAGAACCCCATAGTAAGTAGTCAGGCCTAGGACTCTTGCTTTGTCCGGCTTCTTGAGTATTACAACAATTAGACATGGTTGTTTGTCGTCCTGTACAGCGTAAGTCTTAGATATTGGATTCAACTATACTTTGAAATGTAAACAATATCGATCATTTAAAGTATGGAATCTAACAGCCCAATAATCGTCTGGTTTAGACAAGACCTCCGCATTTCTGACAACTGCACCCTACACAACGCCTGCAAAACGGGAAAACCCCTTATCATGGTTTACATACATGACAGCTCACTCGGTGGCGAGTGGAATATGGGATCAGCAAGCCGTTGGTGGTTACATAAAAGCCTTGAGGCGTTATCTGCTGATCTTCGCCTATACAAAACACCTCTCATCTTGAGGCAGGGCAATACGCTAGAAGAACTTGGTAAACTTATTCACGAAACACAGGCGCAAGGTTTATTTTTTTCACGGCACTATGAGCCTTACAATATTCAACTTGAAACTGATATACACACTCGTTTTAGTCATAACATTGAAGTAAAAAGATTTAAAAACAACTGTCTTGTTGAGCCAGAAAAGATTCTCAATAAGAGCGGCGAGCCATTCAAAGTATTTACACCATTTTACAAATGCGCAATGCGAGAACTCAATCCTCCTGCGCCAATCCCTGCACCAGACTCTCTAAACAATTATTCTCAAGCGATACCATGTGATGAGCTCACCGACTGGGGTTTGCTACCAGACGAAAAACTCTGGGGCAAAGAATTTAAAAACAATTGGCAGCCTGGAGAAGAAGGCGCACATATTAATTTTGATGCATTCAATATGCATGCCTTAAGCAAATATAATGTACTAAGAAATCGCCCAGAGTTTATTGGCACATCAAGACTCTCACCCCATCTGCATTTTGGAGAAATCGGACCACGACAATTATGGCATAGGGTCATGCACTCTGACCAAGCTATAAATCCAGGTAGTGAGTCATTTATTAGAGAGCTCATGTGGCGCGAATTTTCATATTATCTCCTGCATTACTGGCCACAATTACCTCATGAGTCTTTCAAGCCAAACTTTAATGAGTTTCCTTGGATTAATGATATGGAAATGCTTACTGCATGGCAGCAGGGTAAAACAGGCTACCCAATAGTTGATGCGGGCATGCGTGAACTGTGGGAAACGGGCTGGATGCACAATCGTGTCCGTATGATTGTTGCCTCATTTTTGATAAAGCATTTGCTGATTGATTGGCGTTATGGAGAACAGTGGTTTTGGGATACATTGGTCGATGCTGACTTAGCTAATAATTCTGCCAGCTGGCAATGGGTTGCAGGGTGTGGCGCAGATGCAGCACCTTACTTCAGAATTTTCAATCCCCAACTGCAAGGCGAAAAATTTGATCCAGACGGTGTGTATGTAAAACAGTGGTTACCAGAACTGAAACATTTACCCAAAAAATTCATCCATAGTCCATGGGACGCTCCTGAGTTGGTGTTAAAAGAGAGCAGTATCGAGTTAGGCAATGATTACCCACACCCTATTGTTGACCACATCGCAGCAAGAGACCGCGCATTATCTGCATTTGAAGACATCAAGGTTAAAACTGGCACTGACAATTAATGCATTATCAGAGTATGACGCAGCTATAAAACCCAACGTTATAACTCTAGCGGTGTAAAGACTTTGGCTTTTTAATACTAGGCTACGCAGTCGGTATCTTTTTAAACCAGATGCTTATTTTTGAGATATCAATACTAAAAAATGTAACGTAAAGTACTGGCACAAAACCAAGTGTTAGTATACTCGAAAGAGCCAAACCGAATATAATGACTACTGACATCGGATACCAGAGCTCCCCACCAAAAAGCATCATAGGCATCAATCCAAGTACAGTCGTAAGTGTTGTCATCAAAATTGGCCGCATTCGAGCTAGACAAGCTGTAATCGTGGCATCATAGACATTGAGACCACTTTCACGTTCACTATCAATTCGGTCGATGAGTACATTATTTATTGATGAAGATTTGGCGTGCTTGATCTATTCATGCTCACATTGTGAGGAACTTTGCCTGGCGAAATATCAAATGACC
>Ga0181552_10001505_pt1 | contig 17655 bp, 12 predicted proteins | sample 011ome_18_FD_130583 | JGI IMG/M metagenome (GOLD analysis project Ga0181552, IMG submission 130583) | Coastal salt marsh microbial communities from the Groves Creek Marsh, Skidaway Island, Georgia - 011501BT metaG (megahit assembly) | ecosystem: Environmental > Aquatic > Marine > Intertidal...
CGTCTGGATGCTTGACCAGAAGTCGCAAGAGCTCCTGCCCGGTATATCCTGTTGCACCTACAATGCCTGCTTTGATCAAAACTGTACCTCGCAATACTTGCGCTTTGGCAAGCCAGTAAAAAGGGGGCGGTATGATAAAAGCACTTCCCTCAAAGATAAAGGGGAATGCCGTTTTAGCCTCAGGGTTGTAATGGTATCATTCGAGGCTTTATTTTAATCAGTACAGGCATTTCATGCTCTGGTTCAAAGCCCTACATATTATCGCCATGGTCTGCTGGTTTGCGGCAATTTTCTACCTGCCCAGGCTGTTTGTTTACCATGCCATGAGCGATGATGAAATCAGCAACGAGCGATTCAAGATCATGGAGCGCAAGCTGTACCGGGAAATCATGACCCCTTCAGCAATCGCAACCATCATATTTGGCGCTATTCTCATTGGATACAATCCACAATTCTATTTTTCACAGGGCTGGATGCATGCCAAACTGTTTTGTGTGGCGCTTCTGCTTATATACCACGTCCTCTGCTGGCAACATCTCAGGAAATTCCGGGACGATAAAAACGAGAAGACTCATATTTATTTCCGTTTTTTCAACGAAGCACCGGTTATTCTACTGATCATCATTATCATTTTGGTCGTCGTCCGACCTTTTTAAACCAGGATATTCTATGACATCGGAAATAAATCATTCCCGCTCAGAAACCCTCTTCGCATCAGCCAGAAATGTAATTCCAGGCGGCGTTAATTCTCCGGTCAGGGCCTTTAAGGGGGTAGGTGGTACACCTGTTTTCTTCAACAAGGGAGAAGGAGCCTGGCTATTTGATGAAGACGGCAACCGCTACGTGGATTATGTCGGATCCTGGGGCCCCCTTATACTGGGACATCGCCATCCAGCCGTGGTACAGGCACTTAAGGAGCAGATGGAACTGGGTCTCACCTTTGGAGCACCTACAGAAAAGGAAGGTGAGCTAGCCGGACTTATTACGGAACTTGTTCCTTCCATTGACTCGGTCAGGCTGGTCAATTCAGGTACGGAAGCAACCATGAGTGCTATACGACTTGCCAGGGGATTTACAGGCCGGGACAAAATACTCAAATTTGAAGGCTGCTACCATGGTCATGTTGACTCGCTCCTTGTTAAAGCCGGGTCTGGCGCTCTTACACTGGGATCACCTGATTCTCTTGGCGTTCCACAATCCACATCATCTGAGACCTATGTCCTCCCATATAATGATCTGGATAGCGTTGACAGCCTGTTTGTACAATCCGGAAAAGAGATTGCCTGTGTAATTATCGAACCTGTTGCAGGCAATATGAATCTTGTTCCTCCCGGACCAGGTTATCTTGAGGGACTACGTGCCCTATGCAATCAGTTTGGTGTTGTCCTCATTTTTGATGAAGTCATGACCGGGTTCAGGACAGCTCTTGGCGGTGCCCAATCCGTTTACAACATCATCCCCGACCTGACCACTCTTGGTAAAGTGATTGGCGGTGGTTTACCCGTTGGCGCTTTTGGTGGCAAAAAAGAGATCATGGACATGCTGGCCCCCAGTGGCCCTGTTTACCAGGCAGGCACGCTGTCCGGCAACCCCCTGGCGGTAACGGCAGGACTTACCACGCTGAGGGAAATCAGCAAACCAGGATTCTTTGAGGCATTAACAGACAAGACAGCTGCATTGCTTACTGGCTTGAAAGCCAGGGCCGATGCGGCAGGCATACCATTTACTACGAATCAGGTCGGCGGCATGTTCGGCTGTTTTTTCAGTGAAGACGAAAAGATCAGCCATTTCAGCCAGGTAATGGCCTGTGATACCGAACGATTCAAGCACTATTTCCACCAGATGCTCGATAGCGGCATCTACCTGGCACCCTCAGCTTTTGAGGCAGGTTTTGTTTCCGCTGCCCATGGTGACGTGGAATTACAACTGACTCTGGATGCCGCGGAAAAAGCCTTTGCACGCATATAATAAAACCAATAAACACACTAATGAGAAAGGGAACCACTATGAAGAAGTATCATGTCTACGGCATCGGTGCCGCCCTGGTAGACCAGGAATTTGAAGTACAGGACAGTTTTTTTGAACACGAAAGTATTCAAAAAGGCATCATGACCCTGGTGGACGGCGAATCCCAGGCCACACTGGAACAGCGCCTGCTGGACACATTCGGCCTGAAAACCCGGGCCGGAGGCGGCTCCGTAGCAAACTCTATGTATGCCATTTCCCAGTTTGGTGGAAACGCTTTCTTTTCATGCAAGGTCGCCAATGATGATGCCGGCTCTTTTTACCTTGAACAGTTGGGCCATAACAACATCCACACCAATCTCGATAACCATAACCGGGATGATGGTGTAACTGGCAAATGCCTGGTTATGGTAAGCCCTGATACGGAACGTACTATGCTCAGCTTCCTGGGCATTTCAGAGTCCCTGTCAACTAGCGAGATTGATGAAGATGCGCTCAAGGATTCAGAGTATGTCTATCTCGAAGGGTACCAGGTCACCTCGGACAGCGGTCGTGCAGCTTCCATTCATGCCAGGCAGGTTGCAGAGAAACATGGCGTCAAGACTGCCATCACTCTGTCAGACCCGGCGATGGTCCAGTTTTTCCGCGGAGGCCTGCAGGAAATGATCGGTGATGGCGTGGACCTGATTTTTGCCAATGATGTAGAAGCAAAGGAGTGGACAGGTAAAGAAACTGTGGAAGAAGCAATCGAAGGCCTCAAATCCATCGCCAAACAGATCGTGGTTACCTGCGGTTCTGAGGGTGCCCTGTTGTTTGATGGGGAAAAGAACATCAGCATCGAGCCGCATGAGGTCAAAGCAGTAGACAGCAACGGTGCCGGTGATATGTTCTCCGGGGCTTTCCTGTATGCCATTTCAGCGGGCCATGATTTTGAAACAGCGGGCAACCTCGCTAGCCTGGCTGCGGCCACAACGGTCAGCAGTTTCGGCCCTCGCCTGCCTTCAGAAACTCATCAGGAGATCAAAGCCAGAATTATTGGTTGAACTGATTCAGGCCAGATATTCTGGCCATTTTATCTTAGTACAAAAACAACCGGGATCTCAATCGAGATCCCGGTTTTTGTATTCCGGACCCGGAACCCTGCTTATTTCTGGTCAACCATCTCTAAAAGGTGTCGAACCAGCAACAAGTTTAAGGATTCTGATTCCTGATTACTCAACAGACGCTTTATCTTCGTCAGTTATATCTTTCATGGTCAGGCTTATCTTGCCTCGGTCATCAATCTTGAGAACCCTGACCACAATTTCCTGCTTCTCTTTCAGAAAGTCTGTCACATTTTCCACACGCTCCTGAGCGATCTGTGAAATATGTACAAGACCATCCTTGCCAGGCAGGATTGTGACAAAAGCACCAAAATCAACAATCTTGGAAACAACGCCCTTATACAGCTTACCTATTTCGGCTTCTGCAGTAATCTCCTCGACCATAGCAACAGCGGCATCACGTGAAGTAGCATCCTCACCATAGATACGCACGTTACCATCATCATCGATATCGATTGAGGCACCGGTCTCTTCAGTAATAGAACGGATAACTGCACCACCTTTACCGATTACATCCCTGATCTTGTCAGGATGGATTTTAAGGTTGGCCATGGAAGGTGCATTTTCAGAAATCTCACCTGGAGCAGAAATCACCTTGTTCATTTCAGCAAGGATATGCATCCTGGCGTCATAGGCCTGGTCAAGTGCCGTCTCCATGATTTCTTCAGTAATCCCCTGGATCTTGATATCCATCTGCAGAGCAGTAACACCATTGGCAGATCCGGCTACCTTGAAATCCATATCACCCAGGTGATCTTCATCCCCAAGGATATCAGTCAAAACAGCTACGCCGTTGTCTTCCTTGATCAACCCCATCGCAATACCGGCAACCGGTGCTTTTACAGGCACGCCCGCATCCATCAGAGCCAGAGAGGTACCACAGACAGAGGCCATGGAACTTGAACCATTGGATTCAGTGATTTCTGAAACTACACGAATGGCATATGGAAATTCTTCGTCTGATGGCAGTACGGCTGCAACACCACGACGCGCCAGTCGACCATGGCCAATTTCACGACGTTTCGGACCGCTCATAAAACCTGTCTCACCCACACTGAAGGGAGGGAAGTTGTAATGCAGCATGAAGTTGTCTTTCTTTGTGCCGGAAAGATCTTCAATGATTTGTGCATCACGTAAAGCACCAAGAGTTGCCACGACAACAGCCTGAGTTTCCCCACGAGTAAACAGGGCAGAACCATGTGTCTTGCTCAACACACCAGTTTCAACCTCAATCTGACGAACAGTTTTTGTATCACGACCATCAATTCGCGGCTGGCCCTTGATAATATTCTGACGTACGATTTTCTTTTCCAGGGAAGCAAAAATACCCTGGACTTCTTTTGCAGTCACTGCTGGCTCGACATCTTCACTGACAAACTGTTCTACAGCCTGGTCACGCAGTTCTTCCAGTTTATCCTGTCGCTGCATCTTGTCAGAAATCTGGTAGGCTGAATTAATACCATCACCAAAACTGGCAGTAATAGCATCAGTGAGTACATCATTGGTGGCTGGAGGCTCCCAGTCCCAGGCTGGCTTGCCAGCTTCGGCCTGGAATTCATTGATCGCCTGAACAACAACCTGCATTTCCTGATGAGCAAAAAGCACAGCACCAAGCATCAGGTCTTCACTTAGCTCTTTCGCCTCTGATTCAACCATAAGTACTGCAGCACCAGTACCTGCAACTACCATATCCAGGTCAGATGTCTCCAGAGCTTCTGCGTTTGGATTCAGAAGGTAACCATCCGTATCGTTATAACCAACGCGAGCTGCACCCAGTGGGCCAGCGAAAGGAATACCGGAAATAGCGAGAGCGGCTGAAGCACCGATCATGGCCGCAATATCCGGGTCAACATTTTTTTCTGAAGAAACGACAGTACAGATAACCTGCACTTCGTTCATAAAACCTTTAGGGAATAAGGGACGAATCGGCCTGTCGATCAGGCGGGAAGTCAGGGTCTCTTTTTCAGTTGGACGACCTTCCCTCTTGAAGAAGCCACCTGGAATCTTACCGGCAGCATAGGTTTTTTCCTGATAGTTAACTGTCAGGGGGAAGAAACCCGCATCGGGGTTAGCTGACTTTCTTCCTACGACCGTGGCAAGTACAGTTGTATTGCCTATTGTTACAAGCACTGCTCCGGTGGCCTGACGAGCAACCTTTCCTGTTTCCAGGATGACAGTGTCATTTCCATATTTGAATTCTTTCCGAATCGGATTAAACATAATGTATCTCTTTTCTTTTCGTACGAATCCTGGCCGACCCCATGCCGGCCAGGTCAGGAACCCCCAACGAAGTTACATTGCACTTTATTGGAGGTTCTGGGTTTTACCTGCGCAGACCAAGACGCTTGATCAGATCAGCGTAACGGTTAAGGTCTTTACGTTTCAGGTAATCGAGCAGCTTACGACGGGTATTCACCATGCGGATAAGTCCACGGCGTGAATGGTGATCGTGATTGTGCTCTTTGAAGTGGTTTTGAAGCTGGTTGATATTGTGAGTCAGCAAAGCTACCTGTACTTCGGGGGAACCAGTGTCACCTTCAGACAGGGCATACTCGGCCACAACTTCAGCTTTCTTTTCGGCTGATAAAGCCATAGTGATATCTCCTGTTAATATGCGTTAATTGAATCCAACATCCTTTTAACTCAGTATAACCATGCATATTTATAGTTACCTGAAATGCAATCCTTACGCCCTGCCACCAACAGACTTGTCTGCAGGGTTTAAGGTGTGTGTACCATAGCACACATCAGCGCCCTTATACACCCTAATTCTGCCGGTTCAACAGCCTTACAGGCTTGACGCGGCCATCATCCAGAATACTGCCAATACCAAAGAAACCCTCATCATCATACAACCTGACTATTCCATTTGTGGGGAGCGCGCGGGCTATTACCGGCTGCCCCTGTCTCATGAAATCAGCAGTGATCATGGGCAAAGTGACTTTTACCAGCTCTTCTACTGCCAGATCAGGCGGGTATAGATAGGAGTCCAGCGCTTGAGCACCTCCCTGCTCAGCCGCTTCCTCGAGCTTTTCCAGGGTGACACTTTGCGACTCGGTGAAAGGCCCTGACTGCAAACGTCTCAAAGCAGTGACATGACCGCCGACACCGAGCATATCGCCCAGGTCATCAGCTATCGAACGGATATAGGTTCCCTTTGAACAATCCACTTCCAGGTCGACTTCATCGCCACGGAAATCCAGCAGCTCAAGCCGATAAATGGTGACATGCCTGACTTTCCGCTCCACCTCCTGTCCTTTCCTGGCAAGTTTGTATAAAGGGACGCCTTGATGCTTCAGCGCAGAGTACATGGAAGGTACCTGGGTGATTTCACCCCGAAAGGATTCAAGGCATTGCTCGAGCTCCTTCAAGCTGACAGTATCATCGGTACTACTGACAATATTCCCCTGGGAATCACCGCTATCTGTTTTAATACCCAGGCGAATGGTGGTTCGATAGGACTTGTTAGCATCGAGAAGAAACTGGGAAAGCTTGGTGGCTTCACCAAAGCATAGTGGCAACACCCCTGTAGCAAGAGGATCCAGACTACCGGTATGACCCGCCTTGGCCGCATCCAGCAATCTTTTCACGCGTTGAAGACTGCGGTTGGAAGATTCGCCGGTTGGTTTATCCAGCACGATAATGCCGGATATCTTTCTGCCACGTGCTCGCCTGGCCAACTGAAGCAACCTTTATAACGTTGAAATGGATTTATTGGTCGTCATCATCATTATGCTGATGATCACGTTCATCCATGGCAAGAGCCTCATCAATGAGACCGGTCAGGTACTGACCCCGGGCCAGGGTATCGTCAAAGATAAATTTGAGCTTAGGAATAGTACGCAAATTGATTTCCTTTGCCAGCATGGACCTCAGGAAACCGGCCGCCTTGTTTAAGGCTTCAATGCTGTCATTAGCCTCTTCCATCGTGCTTTTACCCAGCAATGTGACAAATACTGCAGCGTGAGCCAGATCCTTGCTAACCCGAACGCTTGTCACTGATGCCATACCAACACGCGGGTCACGAACCTCGTTCTGTATAAGCAGGGCAATTTCCCTTTTTAACAGGTCGGAAACCTTGTCTACCCTGTTAGAGACTCTACCCATACTTTGCTCTGCTTGTTATTGTCACATTCAGAAAACGAATCCTTTCCTTACAGTGACCTGGCAACTTCCTTGCGTTCAAATACCTCGATCTTGTCACCCACACGTACATCAGTGTAGTTCTTTACGCCGATACCGCATTCCATACCATTCCTTACTTCCTGGGCTTCATCCTTGAATCTGCGCAGTGATTCAAGCTCACCTTCGTAAATGACCACGTCATCACGCAATACGCGGATAGGCTTGCTTCGATAAACAGTCCCCTCAATAACCATGCTACCAGCGATAGCACCGAATTTAGGCGACATGAATACATCGCGAACTTCGGCAACACCAAGAATCTCTTCCTGAAGCTCTGGCGCGAGCATGCCGCTCATAACTGCTTTCACATCATCAATGAGGTCATAAATGACACTGTAGTAACGCATTTCCAGCCCTTCATTTTCAACGAAGGTTCTGGCGGCTTTGTCGGCTCGAACATTGAAGCCAATGATGGTTGCTCTGGATGTCTGGGCCAACTGGACATCTGTTTCTGAAATACCTCCAACACCGGAAGAAACCAGGTTCACGGAAACCTCTTCATTGCCCAATCCCATCAATGCAGAGGAAATTGCTTCCAGGGAACCACGTACATCAGTTTTCAGAACTACATTGAGCACCTGTTTGTCAGCATCACCCATGGTAGCAAACATACTTTCCATTTTGGCCGCCTGCTGTTTCGCAACCTGGGTTTCACGGAACTTGTTCATCCTGAATTCTGCGACTTCCCTGGCTTTCTTCTCATCCTGGACAATCAGGAAATCATCGCCCGCATCAGGTGTACCGTTTAGCCCCAGAATCTCGACAGGAATTGAGGGGCCTGCTTCTTTAATCTGCTTGCCATTTTCATCAATCATTGCCCTGATCTTGCCGTACTCATGACCGGCAAGAATGATATCCGACATTTTTAGTGTACCGTTCTGAATCAGAACAGTTGCAACCGGACCACGCCCCTTGTCCAGACGAGATTCAATAACCACACCCTTGGCATCACAATTTTCGATTGCCTTGAGTTCGAGCAGCTCAGACTGGAGCAGGACAGCTTCCAACAGTTCAGGAATTCCCTTGCCGGTCTGGGCTGATACCTCAATAAACTGGGTTTCACCGCCCCATTCTTCAGGCGTCAGCCCTTTGGCTGCCAGTTCATTTTTCACTCGGTCAGGATCAACGCCCTCCTTGTCCATCTTGTTGATAGCAACCACCAGTGGCACTTCCGCTGCCTGGGCATGTTGAACAGCCTCTTCAGTCTGCGGCTTAACTCCGTCATCACCCGCAACAACCAGAATAACAATATCAGTCGCCTGAGCACCGCGGGAACGCATCGCACTGAACGCAGCATGGCCTGGTGTATCAAGGAAAGTGATCATGCCGTGTTCGGTATCCACATGATAGGCACCGATATGCTGCGTGATACCACCGGCCTCACCGGAAGTCACAGAAGATTTACGGATATAGTCCAGAAGTGATGTTTTACCGTGGTCAACATGCCCCATTACGGTCACGACTGGTGCACGCGGTACTTCTTCACCTTCATATTTGATGGATTCAACGAGATTTTCTTCAATCGCATCATCAGAAACGGTTTTAGGTTTATGCCCCAGTTCCTCAACCAGCAGGACAGACGTATCCTGATCCAGAATATGGTTAACCGTGGCCATCACCCCCATACCCATCAATGTCTTGATAAGCCCGGCACTCTTCAGATGCATACGTTGGGCGAGATCCCCAACGGTGATTGCTTCCGGGATTTCAATTTCACGTGAAATAAATTCTGTTGGTTTTTCGAATTTGTGCTCTTTCTGACCCTGGCTTAACTTGCGACGACCACCTCTGCGACGGGATCCCCCTTCAAGTTCTTCTTCATCCAGAATGAAGTCATCACTGGATCGAATGGGCTGGAATTTCTTCGGCTCTCCAAGATCCCTTTTGCGTAATCCTCCCTTTTTCTTTTCGATACCATCCGCTTCGGCACGCTGGCTGTCTTTACGGACTGAAGGTTTCTTGGCTTCCCTGCGGGATTCCGGTTTCTCCTCTACAGGAACTTCCACCGGGGAGACAGACTCTTTCGCTGGGCTGGTCGGAGAACCAGAACTTGCAGCTTTCTCAGCAGCAGCCTTTTCGGCTTCAGCTTGCCTGGCCTTCTCCGCTGCTTCACGTTCAAGACGTTCCTTTTCTTCCTGCTCAAGACGCTCAGCTTCCTTGCGCTCTGCTTCCAGCTGGGCTTCTTCAACACTGCGCTTGACGTAAGTTCTTTTTCTGCGAACTTCAACATTCACAGCTTTGCTGCGGCCCTGGTTATCCGACGTCTTAAGGGTCTCTACCGTTTTACGCTTGAGCGTAATCCGACGCGGTGTAGCACCAGCAGAGGTATCCTCGCCATGCTTGCTTTTCAGCGACAACAGCAGGGTAGCACGCTCATCATTAGTCATCGTGTCATCAGCTTTTGTCTGGGGCAGGCCTGCTTCCTTGATCTGTTCCAGTAGACGATCCTCAGGAACTCCGACCATTTTAGCTAGCTCAGTGATTGTTACATCAGCCATTCAACTCTCCGACTTTTGCTGCTTGAATGAAATCTATTTTTTTTCAAAACCTGGAAATTCAATCGTAATTGATTCAGGACTTTTCCTCTGAAGAATCTTCAGTAGACTCTTCTTCAGCCTCATCTTCAAACCAGGGTGCCCTGGCTGTCATGATCAGCTGACCTGCACGCTCTTCATCCATGCCGTCAATGACCATCAGTTCATCAATGGATTGTTCGGCAAGATCTTCCATGGAAAGCACTCCAATTTTGGACATGGCCAGTGCAAGCTCATTATCCATTCCTTCCATATTCAGAAGGTCATCCTTGATACCAGCCTTGCTGATATCTTCTTCTGAAGCAATCGCCCTGGTGAGCAAGGCATCTTTGGCCCTTGAACGCAGTTCATTGGCAATTTCATCATCAAAATCCTGGATATCAGAAATCTCTTCCAGTGGAACATAGGCAATTTCTTCCAGGGTAGTAAAACCTTCCTGCACGAGTATTTCTGCCACATCTTCATCTACATCCAGGCTATCCATAAAATTCTGGATAGTTCCAGCAGATTCCTGCTGCAGCTTGTCAGCCGCGCTTTCCTCACTCATGACATTAATAGTCCAGCCGGTGAGCTCACTACCCAGACGAACATTCTGGCCATTACGGCCTATAGCCTGGGCCAGATTATCTTCTGCCACAGCGACATCCATGGTATGAGCATCCTCATCTACCACGATGGAGGCTACTTCCGCAGGGGACAGGGAATTGATAACCATCTGTGCAGGATTGTCATCCCAGAGAATGATATCGATGCGCTCATTGGCCAACTCATTGGATACAACCTGAACCCTGGAGCCACGCATCCCGACACAGGCACCAACTGGATCAATACGGCCGTCGTTGGTTTTAACCGCCAGTTTGGCACGCGAGCCAGGATCCCTCGCTGCTGCCTTGATTTCAATAATTTCTTCGGAAATTTCAGGCACTTCAATCTTGAAAAGTTCGACCAGCATTTCCGGAGCTATACGGCTTAGCAGTAACTGCGGACCACGCAGTTCTGTGCGAACCTCAACCAGCAGGGCACGCAGTCGATCATTAATACGGAATGTTTCCCGGGGAATCAGATTCTCCCTTGGGAGCAGACCTTCGGCATTGCTACCAAGATCCACAATGACATTATCCCTTGTCACTTTCTTGACGGTACCAGATACAAGCTGGCCCACCTTGTCCTCATACTCGGAAACAACAATCTCTCTCTCTGCTTCCCGAACCTTCTGTACTATTACCTGCTTCGCGGTCTGGGCAGCTATACGACCAAACTCCACGTTATCAATTTTTTCACGGTAAACATCACCAGGCTGAAGATTCTCATCTTTCTCATGGGCTTCTTCGATAGTGAACTGCGATCCCAGCAATGCCAGTTCATCGTCAGGTACGACAGTCCAGACACGGTAGGTTTCATAATCACCGGTGTCACGATCAATAATCACTTCGCAGTCGATTTCCTCGTCTACGTAACGCTTTTTAGTGGCGGACGCCAGTGCTGACTCTATAGCACTGAAAATCACATCCCTTGAGACACCTTTTTCATTAGAGACGGCATCTGCCACCATTAAAATTTCTTTGTTATTCATCTCGTTGCTACCTTTCATGCCCCATCGGGGAATTACAACTCCAACTGCATTACCCGGCCTGAACCTGGCTTACCAGGTTGGCCTTCTCGACCAGTTCATAAGGAATCACATATTCTTCATCGCCGATAATAAGTACGACCTCATCATCGACAATTCCTTTTAACTGGCCCGTAAATTTCCGCTTATTTTCAAAACTTTCTGTCAGCCTGAGCTGGACATGCCAACCCAGGTAATCCTGAAACTGCTCCAGTTTGAACAACACCCTGTCCAGCCCAGGTGAGGAAACCTCCAGCGTGTACTCGCCGCTGATAGGATCTTCCACATCGAGGATACTACTAATCTGCCGGCTGGCATTTGCGCAATCCTCAACATCTATTCCATTGGCCTTGTCGAGGTAAACCCGCAAGATGGAATGTCTGCCCTGGGGAATATATTCAATCCCCCACAGCTCAAAACCAAGCGCATTAATGGCAGGTTCCAGCAAGTTTCCCAACTCGATTGTTTTCCTGCTCATCGTCAATTCACGCTCTTGCCAAACAAAAAATGGGCCCAAGGCCCACTTCCAATTACTGCTATCTGGGTTCAGACCCTGCCTACGAAAAAGCCCCTAAAAGGGGCTTTCAATAAACCGGCTACTGAAGACTGGTAGCGGGGACAGATATAGAACCTGCGACCTTCCCCTTGGCAAGCAAGGCCTCTGCCTTATCCCACCTGCAAACACCAGTCTGTCTGCATAATTCGTAAACTTCCTTTCAGGGTTGAAATTGGTATCAGGGGCAGGATTTAAACCTGGGACCTTCCCCGTGGTTATAAAGCGTCGAGCCCGAGGGACGGTTTCTTTAAAACCTCAGACAATTAATGTCTGCTGATGCACAATTTCTTTAGCCCTGGTTGAAATTGGTAGCGGGGGCAGGATTTGAACCTACGACCTTCGGGTTATGAGCCCGACGAGCTGCCAGACTGCTCCACCCCGCAACACATCAACTTCAACTTTATTTCCGGCAACCAAAAGGGTCATCGGAAAGGGCGGGAATTATAGGGGCGAACTGGTTCATGGTCAAGACCAATCACCCTTCTTCCATACCCGAACAGAAGGATTCCTGCTTCGAATCACTATTTTTTAATCCAGGAGCTCTGCGAGCCCCCTAACCACAGAATCCTGCTTCGAGCCGGTTTACCTGACTTTCACATGGGCAATTTCCAGTCTCGAATCAACTTCTGTGATCCAGGGGAACTTCGTTCTCCCTGGAGTACTTCAGGTAAACCCCAAAAATTAGCTGAACTGAATGGTACAACCAATCTCCAAGGTATATTTGGTGCCGAAGGCCAGCACTTTGTTTTAACTATAAATTGTTGTTTTTAAAGGCTTCATATTATCTTTTAGTGGTATAATGGCAGAAATTATGACAGGAGCCTGCCATGAAGCTGCCCAAATACGTACGCCTCAGAAACCAAACCCTTTTCTATCAACGGGATTACCCAAAATGGTTTCAAAGAAGGTACGGTCTTAAAACCTTTTCCCGCTCCCTGAAACTTAAAACCAGCCAGTACACTGAGTCAGAACTTCAAAAAATGATCGCTGATGCAGCAGAGAAGTTTGACTTGAACATCAAATTGTTGAGCAACTCCGACCCTGCGATGCTGACAGATACTGAGCTAAATAAGGCAACCGCAGTATTCATTGAAAAGCTGGCGTATAGACATGGCCAATTCGCTGACGACAAAGATTGGCAGGATGCTGCCTTTTATCTTCATCCCGAGCTGGATGAGGCTAACGATCCATACAGGACAGAGGAAGTTCACTTCAGAGGAGAAGAACCGGTTTTTACCACCCGACAGGAAGTAATGCGAAGAGCATATAAAGCGCTGACCAGTCATACTGCAAGAAAGCCAGTTTTGATTAGCGATGCTTGGACCAGTTATATAGATATAAAGAGTATCGATATCACTTCAGATAAAGGAAAGGGGAAAACCGAACAAAGACGGCATGAGAGAGTATTGGCGTGTATTGGCGACATTCCACTCACACTTCCAAATTCTAACTTTCTTATAAGAGAAGGCCTCAATAAATATTATGCGGAAAATAAGGAGCATAAAACTCCACAATCTATAAAGCGCGAGACTCGAAAGACAATTGCCGCTATCAACCATGCGCTTAAAAATATGGGTGCAGGCTGGAAGCTCGATAATATTTTTTCAGATATTAGCGATTCGCCATCTAAGAAGAAAAAGACTTTTGAACCAGCTCATCGCATTCATATTGCACTGCACGCACTACAGGAAAAAAATAAGCCACACTTTGCCGCAATGGTGGTTCTCATGATGCAGTCGGGAGCGATGGCCAGCGAGATACAAAGACTGAATCCTGAGGAAGTCCAGAAACAGTTATCAGCTGTTACGCCGGCGATAATATTTGGAGCGGATGAAGTAATTACAAAGACTGAAGAGAGGCGTCGGATAGTACCTATTGTTTTTGGAGTCGATTACCTGCGCCGCCATTTACCAGAAACGATCAAATACTTAAATAATGGCAAAGCAGCCCTATCAAATGCTTCCACATCTCTAAAGAAATATATTAACAAAAATCTAAAAACGGAAGGTTATACAGCACATTGTTTTAGGCACACGCTCCAAGCATTGGCGGTTTCAAAGAATATAAATGGAAGGCATACGGCCGCAATTTGTGGCTGGTCCGGCAAAGACGCTGGACTGAGCAAACACATGCTTAAGTATGGCGTGGAGTATCTGAGCCATGATGAGGGATTTCTGCAGGTTAAAGAGAGCGCCTTGAAAATTCAGGAAGAAATTCTTCAAGCAATAGAGCAGCTTAAAGATCCCAAAGTCATTAGCCTTTCAGAAAGGACTAATTGATGGAATGAATGTGTAGTGGGTGCATCTGATAGTAAGCACTTACATATTTGTTGGTGCCTAATAACCAGCCAGTTTTATAGCTTTAATTTAAAGCAATTCTAGAGCAGATTGCTTATAAACTATTGTTTTTACTGTCATTTATGGACCGTTCACAGCATCAGCACCTTCCTTTAATGACTAGAAGTACTTGTGATTTGAACAATACAACTAACAACAATCGGTAAAGAAAAATGAAAAACAAATACAGTCGTTGTGCAAGACAGAAAGCCATTGATGCTAAATGTAAAGATTGTAGTTATGACTCACTGGCCAAAGGGTCTTGGCGTTACCAAATAGAAAACTGCTGTTGTACTGACTGTCCTCTCTATGACTTCAGACCTATAACTTTCAAAGGCTATGTGGATGTAAACAGTGATATGTGATTTCAACACTGGGTTAACTGTAATAACTATAGCTTTCTAGTAATCACTATGACTAATAACTAAGAGCGGAGAGAAGGGAAGGCCCTATGTTAACCACATCTCCTCTAGCCCAGTGTTCATCGGTATTTCAGCCAACACCAGAGCTGCTGTTACAGCTAGACCAGTACATTATTGAGAGTAAGGATCCACCTGATGATTACGACTGTCAGAGGTTCTTGACTCCACTGTTTCTCATTGATGAACCCAATCTTCGTCCAGCTTTAGATGTAGTCTTAGTGGAACTCTATGGACTCTTTAAGTGGCCAAACCAGAATAAGTATCGGCAGACATTAGAGCAGATGTTGGAATATGTAATCCTGAACCTAGCGTTGGGTGCTTTAATTAACAACTGGACCCTCATTGATAAGAATAAGAGTCATTACAGCAAAGGCTATTCGCCCTATACCACTGAGTTTAGCTACAGCGCTTTGATGACCGTCATAGACACGCTAAAGCAGGCTGGGCTTATAAAGCTGTTCAAGGGCGGTAAGTACACTAAAGCGTCTATGCTGACCCGAATCTTTCCAGTCAAAACCTTCAAACAACGGATATATGCCTTTGGTTTAGCAGTTCAACAGTCGATAAGACCGCCCTATCTCACTATCAATGAGCCAGAGGATGGCTGGGACATCGTTAAAAAGCTGAACGATAGTCATCCAGATAGGATGTTTATGAATGCCATTAACGAGGAGTTTAAGACTCATTTATGGCCTTGTAAGGGTCCTGTCGTGATGAAGCAAAAATTCAATGCCTTTGCCGGGGGCAGGATCTATACGCCCTTCCAGACACTCATGGCTAATACTGTGCCGTTAAGAATGCACACTTTGATAGATGGCGAGCCAATCGCAGAGGTAGACTTTAACGCCAGCCACCTCAGAATGGGATTAGCTGTTTTTGGTGGTGAAGATGCTGGTGACGATCCTTACCGTAAAATTGCTGATTATGCGCAAACCACGAGAGATAAGGTTAAGGTATACATTACCCATGCTATGAGCTGTAGTAGTGCTAAATCTGCTGCTGAGGCACTGAAAAACAAAGGTTATGGGGGTCCTGAGATAGAGACTCTAGAGAATGCAACTAGGCATTGTTATCCCAGTCTGAGACTCTATGACGGACTGGGTATTCATCTACAAAGCCTAGAGGGTCAGATACTAATGCATGTCATGTATCAAGGAGTCACAGAGGGAAATGTAGTCCTTCCTATACATGATGCAGTAGCGGTCAAGGCACAGGATGCACAGTGGGCTGCACAAAGAATGGAAGCTGCATGGGTGCAGGCGTGTTGCAAGAAAGGAGATGCTGCTAGACCTAGACTAAAATTAAACAGGCTGCCCTTTAATAGTTAATCTTAGACGAAAATAAGATAATATTAGTAAGTATGTATTGAGTAAAAGCAACTGAGAAAAGTGAGGGTTTTATCGTGATTATTTCCAAAAAGAATTTTGTTGTCTGCAGCTCAGTCTTAGTTGTATCAATAATGCAATCTAGCGCTTGGGCACAAACTAACAATATCTCTCGCGGTACGGGCACTTTGGATAATCTTACCACTGGGTCTCAAAACTCGGCTTTTGGTGAATATGCACTAGAGCAGAATACTGAAGGATCATACAATACTGCTTTAGGTCAAAAATCTTTACAGCAAAACACAACAGGTTATGCAAATACAGCCGCAGGAAATGATGCTCTTAGAGAGAATACAACAGGTAAACATAACGTCGCGGTAGGCGATAGTGCATTGCAGTCTAATTTAACAGGAGCCTTCAATACTGCTGTAGGAAATAACGCTTTACTACAAAATACAACCGGCGGTTGGAATTCTGCCTTTGGCTATTTGGCCTTGAATCGCAATGAAACGGGTGCCAATAATGTAGCACTAGGCACCCAAGCTTTGATGAGAAATATTTCCGGGATGGGAAATGTCGCTGTAGGCTCGTCTGCGCTAGATAAAAATACTGCAGGCAATCAAACCACAGCTACTGGCCAACTAGCTATGTATGAGAATACAATTGGCAGATACAATACTGCCGTAGGGGTTTCCTCATTATTTAACAACACAACAGCAAACTACAATACTGCTTTAGGGGCGAGATCATTATATCTCAATACAACTGGTAATCGTAATGTTGCTGTAGGTTCAGATGCACTAAACCGTAATGAAACAGGTAATTTGAATACCGCTCTTGGACATCGAGCTTTACGTTCAAATACTACTGGGACAAATAACACCGCCATAGGAGGATATGCTCTTGACTCAAATAATGGCACTGCGAATACGGCAGTTGGCTATCTTTCCATGTATAAGAACACTACTGGAATAAGTAATACAGCCATCGGCAATCAATCTCTAATGGAAAACACTACTGGGAGGCTCAATGTTGCTATAGGTCTTTCTTCATTACGGAATAATACCGAAGGCTATCAAAACATAGGTATTGGTGCTAATGCATTGTACGAAAATACAACTGGCGTAGATAATGTAGGTATTGGGGCGGACGCTCTAAGGGCCAATGTCACTGGCAATGCTAATGTTGCTGTAGGCGTAGGTTCACTTAGAAACAATACAACAGGACTCGCCAATACAGCGGTAGGAAGAAGCTCGTTGTACACAAATACAACTGGGACGGCTAATACGGCAACAGGCTTGTTGTCCTTGGCCTCCAACACTACAGGAAGTAATAATTCCGCTACCGGTATTAATGCACTCAAAGACAATACAATAGGTGAATTTAATACGAGCACCGGTGCGTATTCTCTGGCAAAGAATATATCAGGTTCAGCAAACACAGGCTTAGGGGCTGGCTCTTTACAAGCAAATACAACAGGAAGCTATAACAACGCTACAGGAAGTGCCTCCCTATTCAATAATACCATAGGCATTGGTAACGTTGCGCATGGGTCCTCTGCCTTATACTCGAACACTTCGGGAAACTATAATACTGCACTAGGCAATCTTTCCTTATTTC
>Ga0181552_10001509_pt1 | contig 17635 bp, 14 predicted proteins | sample 011ome_18_FD_130583 | JGI IMG/M metagenome (GOLD analysis project Ga0181552, IMG submission 130583) | Coastal salt marsh microbial communities from the Groves Creek Marsh, Skidaway Island, Georgia - 011501BT metaG (megahit assembly) | ecosystem: Environmental > Aquatic > Marine > Intertidal...
GGAAAGCATGCTGAGGTACTTCGGAGGCTCGGATTGGATTGGCACTTTGGCACCACCCAAGCGAGCTGATTGTCAGTAGGCCCGAAAAGCTGGGGAGGAATCCATCCAAACGTGGGGCAACATTGACCGACCAAGCTCTGTCAGTCGAAAATCAGTGTCAGTCTCTTCTACATAACCTTGGCTAACTAGAGGTCCAACCCAGCGCTTTTTCTGCAGGGCTGTGAGGCTTGAAATACTAATGTCCTTCCTGCACATGAGACCTCGCATTACCTTGCGCTGCAACACTTCTGCATCGCCCGATATCACAGCAGAAGCCGCAGAGAGCATCCCAGACTCAACAGTTTCATGCCATGTGCCAAGCCGCGTTTGATTCTGCACCACCAAGCCGGGCAGTTCACCTAACGCGCCCAGACCTAGACCAAGCACATTCAGCCCTTCATCCGCACCATAACCCAGCACGTTGAGCGCCAAAGTCCCCTGTCGCTGAGCAACCGCTAACTCATGATCGGGTTTTGAGAAGACATTAAGCCCAACCCATTCATACCCCGCACTAGTCAAACCCTGTTGCAGCGAATTAAACATGAACAACCGGTCCGCCAGGGAGGGAAGGTGCTGGGAATCAACGGCGATCTGATGTGGGAACAATGACTCTCGCCGTTTGAACGGCAGACACGTCAGCGAGTCTGGATTTAAGGAGCAAATGGCCTCGACACTCTGCTCACACGATTCAGCGGTCTGTCCTGGCAAGCCCAAGAGATAATCCATGCTGATCGACTCAAAGTTGACGCCGTGAGCAATCGAGATCACGTCCTCGAGCAATTCGAGAGACTGAATGCGCCCGATTTCTCGCTGAACATTAGCGTCCACATCACGCACTTCAAGTTTAATCTGCCCGATACCCAAACCTTTAAGAAAGTTCAGTTGCGCCCGCGAAGTCCTTCTGGGATTGAGCTCCATGGAAAATTCCGTTCCCGAACTCACGTCAAAAAGACGAGCGATATGCGAGAACAAAGTCGCCAGGGCAAGCTCAGAGAGGTGATTTGGAGACCCCCCTCCAAAATGCACGCGAGACACTGATCGTCGATGCCCCAGTTTACGCGCCACCATCTCGAGCTCCCGCTGAAGGGTCGCGATATAGCGCTCTTGTTGGTCAGGTTGGTGCTGCACAACCGCAACGCGATCACAGGTTAAGCATCGCGATGGGCAGAAAGGCAGGTGCACGTTAAGTGCAATAGGAGTGTCGTCTCCCGCAGCCAAGCGAGTAAAATGCGGTTGCAGCGTCGCCTCGGTAATCGGCGTAGCGTGCTCCCCCAAAGAATGGGTGTCCTCTGGCCTGATCGGCGGTGACGCCAATTCCGGAGGAGACCTCCCCCCTACTGTCGAACTCATCTTTGCCCCCTACTGCCCTGCTGGCTGGGTCACCACGTGGCGAAACCGAGGACTGCAAACGGTAGCGTCAAGCAAGCTCCAGTCAGTCTGTTTTTTTTGTCAGACCGCTCTAGCCCCACATTATTCCTGTGGTGCTCCGGCGTCAAGGAAAACATAGACAATTGCTAGACATACTCACCTGAGCTTGCGGGTATTGACCTCAGCCCAGCGCCACAGGGCCGTTTCGCCCATAGGAACCATCAGAAAGCAGTGCTCCAGCACAGCGAGTAGTGCCAACCAGGCGATCAAAAACAGCGACAGTGCGGTAGCGGGATCAACTGCAATCTGCCCATAAAAGAACAGCAAATAAGTACAATATGTTGCTAACGTCGTCGAAAACAACATAAACCAGCTATTTTTACCTGAACGCAGATAGCTGGTGATATAGTGCATGTTGTCGGGCAACCACTCACTATTGAAGTGCTTCACGCCAAAAAAGAGGTTGAGCTTGGTGCTCCATCGCATCAGCCACAATACCGCCAGCGTGTTCTGAATCGTCGGATTAGGGAGTCCTGCACCCAAAATACACACAATTCCAACCACTGCCACCACTAAAAATTCGTGGTAAATGGTAGTGCCCAGAGCGTTATAGAAACGCACGGGCAAGCTCATGGACTCAGTCGCAGGACGCTTAACGGGTCCGGTGATGTAACCCATCAGATAGCTGAGTTCGAGCCACGCCCAGATCACGAGGCCCATCGCAAAGCCGGTCACTGTCGCCATAGTTGTATGGCTCGCGGCATTGCCCTGTACTCCCCAGATGGCAGCCGTCGCGAAAATTGTAGACAGCAAAAAGATGGGCTGCTGGAGCGCCCGCGGCTGGTGCACACTCATTAGTGCTAGGCCGGTCATTAACCACCACAGCAGTACAGCGACCCCCAGGGCTAACCAGATCACTGGGTCTTCCCGGTCGCCGCAATGTCGTTTGACACAGCTCGCGCAAGAATGTCGGCAAACAGTCCTCTGTTGTCTACGCCAAAGGCCTCAAGCGCCATCCAGTATCCTGTATCAGGATCTGAAATCACCAGACTTCCATTGTCCAGTAACGAGAGGCTGAACGTCCCACCTGAGTGGAGATCCCTGACACTCCGCTCGCGGACAAGGCTTCTTAGAATACCGCGAAGAAAACTACCTTCTCCGGATTCAAAGACTGCCAAGGTCATTTGGGTTTTGGCATTTAAAACGTCGATGCGACCACGAGGGCCATCGACAAACAGTAAATCTGCAGAGGAGACTGGGAGGGCGGTCTGCTGAGGGGGTGGTGCATAGCGAACATCCTCTCTGGATACTCCCCACACCCACAACAACGCCATGGCGAGAACAACCCAGACCATTGGGTATCCGAGTGTTCTCCCCAAGTATGTTTGCCCCCCAGCCATTTCTTCAACCCACCGGTAGCGGGTTACCTCCTGTATGGACCCTCACGGGCACCGCAGTCTGCTCACCTGAAGTCACCTTATAGTGCTGACTCGCAACCGAAGCAAAAGCGTCTGCCGCGCGTTGTAGGTCAGGCAGCCCTCTAAGCAGGGGCCTGACTGGACGCGAGTACCAAGCAGAGACATTGGGCCACAACAGCACCCAATAGAGCTTCCTGTCCGCAACCGGCTTCAGAAGAATATCGCCCGTGCCGTCCCGGTAGGCACGCATGTCTGCCGCAATGATTTGCTCGATCGGAATATTGGCCATCATCGGCAGTGCCACCCCCGAACGAATCACCAGACGCTCACTGGTCAGGGTATAAAGAATCGACCTTGCGTAAGCCCTAGCCAACCAGGCCAGCAGTACCAAAACAAAGACTGCCAACCCGGCCTGCCAGACAAAGGTACCCATCACCTGTGCCGCAGACACGCCTTCCATCAAACGGTAAACAGTGTGTCCTGCAATCAGCAAGCCGAAGTACAGCGCAAGGTGAGGGATGTAAAACACCCGTTTTGCCATCGCTGCAACAGTAGGCCGACCCTGCCAAACCATGGTTTCCCCGTCGGGCAGGCGTTCGGGCAAGCCTTCTACAGGCTCGTCTTCATATTCAGTCATACCCATATCAGTGGTTCCGAACGCATTGGCATGGCGTACAGGTGACCTCCGCCATAGAACGCTGTAATACGATCCTCTTCCTGTAAGGTGACTTCATCGGGGCTTGAAAGTCCCGGCACCTGTGCAAACTGATCGGACCGAATGGATTTGACGTTGATGGACCCGTCAGAGGAGACCATTGCCAGGGTCATGGGTAACAGAATACGTCGCCCGCCCGCATCAAGCTCTGCGTAACGGAAATGCGGCTCGGCACGATCCACCCATAAATCAACCACCGTCGCGGCCTGCTTTCCATCGCAGCCAAAGACAGCCTGCCCGCGAGGATCAGGGTCGCCGCTATTGACGCTATGGTCGCTGTCTACCCGCAGAGGCACAATGCGCGGGCGGCCATCGACGGTGAGATCTGGCTTGTCTGGACGAATCGCCCAAGCTGCCGCGCCCACTCCGTCGACCATTGGATCGCCATTCGGATGCATTGGCGCACCGCTGGCGTCATAAATCGGCGTGGCATTGACTTCGTATTGTGCAGGTTCAGGGCCCGGTTTCACTCGCTCACCCTGGCCATGCGCCAATCGATAGGTTTTGGGCGGTGGCATACCACCGACACCTGTGCGCAGTTCACCAGAAGACATCTGCAGAGGCCAACCCTCACGCTTGCCTTCCCGGTGGAGATAGCCCACTAAAATAAAGAACAGAATCCAGAACGCATAGAGCGCGAGCTGCGCCACGTCCACGTATTCAGTAATTGCACCAGTACCCATAATCAGGTCCTCCCAATGTGGTCATTAACTCGGAAAATCCGCTAACCCGAGACGTTTGCCGTCTTGGCCCGTTTCGCCGGGTCGCCTAACCAGCCGACCCATTGCAGCGAGCGCTACAAACAACAGCGCAATCTCGATGTGATAAACCGCTCCATAACCTGAAGCGGGTGATTGCATTGCGACACCTAACAGTCCCGCATCTGCCCAACCCGCAACAACGTCACGGATTGCACCCCCAGAAAACATGGCCACTCCGGCGGCAGCGGCCTGCACCGCGCCCCAAGCGCCCAAAGTCAGGCCTGCCATCTTGTCGCCGCCAAATACCATAGCGGCAGTCAGCATGCCGACTGCAAATAAACCATTACCCAGACCGATCAAGGCCGCGCCAATCTGAAACAACCCGGGCGCCTGAAACGGGCCACTGAGAATCACTGCTGCGAACGCGAAGATACCGATCAGGATACCCATTGATGCGGTCCTGATGGGGTCTGAGCCCTTGCCGAGTCGTCGCGACGTCAAAATGAGGGCCAGCACCATACCGCCCGCAAACATAGCGGTGAGCAAGGTGGTATCGCTGACCGACAGACCCAGTACCTCTGCGCCATAGGGCTCTAGCAGAATGTCCTGCATCGTGAAACCCATCGTTCCCAGCGCCAGTACCCACAGCAGGCGACGCGCTTGGGGTAGCGCGATGAAATCGCTCCAGGCGTGACCAAATGAGGGGCGAGCCAAGGCGTGGTCGGTGAGTTCGGGGCGCCGCTGTTCCTGTTTCAGCATTGCGACGACGTTGAGCACCAATGTGATCACTGCGGCACTCTGGATGACTTGAATGAGTCGCACGTAACCGAAATCTCGCAGCAGCGCGGCAAAGATCAGCGCACTGCCGATCATGCCGATCAACAACATCAGGTAGAGCAGTGCCACAACCCGAGGCCGGGTTTCTTCGGTGGCAAGGTCGGTGGCAAGCGCAAGCCCCGCGGTCTGCGCGACATGCATGCCCAAACCGGTTAGCAAAAAAGCGCCCATCGCCGCGAGCGGCCCCAGGAAGCCCGGACCTGAGTGCGCCTCGGTCATGAGGATCAACGCAAAGGGCATGAACGCAAGGCCGCCGAATTGCATCATGGTGCCGGACCAGAGATAGGGGATTCGACGCCAACCTAAATAAGAGCGGTGATGATCTGAGCGATAGCCAATCAAGGCTCGGGTCGGCGCCATCAGAAGCGGTATGGCCAGCATCAGCGATACCCAAGACGCTGGCTGACCCAGCTCAACAACCATGACACGGTTCAGCGTGCCGGTCAGTAATACGATGGCCATGCCGGTAGAGAGCTGGAATAAAGACAGCCGCAACAACCGACCCAGAGACAGATCGGCCGAAGCCGCGTCGGCAAAGGGCAGCCAACGGTGCCCGAAGCCCGCGATGCGTGTCCCTGCATTGCCGGCGGATCGCGTCATCGTCGCTTAAGCTCCATGGCGTGAGATTTATAAAAACCAACGTCGATGCGATGTGATCGACCCGCACTCCAGGTCTGCATCAGTCCTGCCTCATCCAGATGTCGCGAGAGACGGCCCGGCGAGACGGGCTCAATCGACGGCGCACGATCTGCCCGCGGGAACAGTCGTCCCGTCGCGTGCATCAGTGCCAACAGCGGTGTCTTGGGGGCGAAGGTGAAGACCATTTTCTGGTTAATTTGCTGCGCCATCGCCTCGAGGGTCTGCACTCCATCCATCACGTCGTAGTGAATCAGAGAATCCATGGCGACGGCGTAATCGAAGCAGCCCAGATCCATGTCGCGCATATCACCCACTAAAAAGGTCACATCAAGATCTTCACCGCTATCGCGGAGTCGCTCCCGTGCCAAGTTGACCAATGTCGGGGAAAGATCTACCGCAACCACGTCGGCGCCACGTCGTGCTGCTTCAATGGCCAGCGTGCCAGTGCCGCAGCCGGCATCGATCAGAGTGCTCCCTGAGAGGTCCTCGGGCAGCCAGCTCAAGAGCGTCTCGCGCATGGCATCTCGCCCGCGACGCACCGTACGCCTGATGCGACTCACGGGCGCATCGGAAGTCAGCGCCGCCCAGGCGTCAGCCGCGGTGCGATCGAAATAGGTTTCGATCTCGTCCCGGCGCGTTTGATAACTCATCGATGCCATCAATCAAATCCTAAGAAGTCGAACAGATCGCGATCTTTCATTGGCTCACAAGGCAGCGGATCAGTTCCCGCCCACAATTGCTCGGCAAGCTGCAGGTATTCGTCACACACTTCGGACAGGCCTGGCGAATCTTCGAGTTCAAACAGAGTCGACTTTTTCAGCCTGCTACGGCGAATCACATCGAGATCTGGGAAATGTGCCAGCCGCTTAAGGCCTACAGCCTCGTTGAATCGGTCGATCTCGTCTGTCGCAGCACTGCGGTTGGCGATGACACCCCCCAGCCGCACGGCGTAATTCTTGGACTTGGCCTTGATCGCAGCTGCGATGCGATTCATGGCAAAAATAGAGTCGAAGTCGTTGGCAGTGACAACCAGTGCGCGCTCAGCATGTTGTAATGGTGACGCAAAGCCACCACAGACCACGTCACCCAATACGTCGAAGATTACGACGTCAGAGTCATCCAACAAGTGGTGCTGTTTCAAAAGTTTTACGGTCTGACCGACCACGTAACCACCACAACCGGTGCCCGCTGGTGGTCCACCTGCCTCGACGCACATTACGCCGTTGTATCCCTCGTACACATAGTCCTCGGGCCGCAGTTCTTCTGCGTGAAATTCGACTGATTCCAGCACATCTATCACCGTCGGCATCAGAGCCTTGGTAAGCGTGAAGGTCGAATCGTGCTTTGGGTCACAGCCAATCTGAATCACGCGCTTACCCAACTTCGAAAACGCGACTGACAGATTCGACGACGTGGTGCTCTTGCCTATACCGCCCTTCCCGTAGACGGCAAAGACCTTGGCACTGGTCTGCATCAGATCCTCTTCCAAGTGAACCTGCACGCTGCCCTCGCCGTCTCCGACGTTTTTACCCGGATCAATGTTGTTGACCGGAATATGCTGATTGGGTGAATTCATGCTGCCACCTCCCCCGTGACGCCCTCGAGGAAATCCTCGAGGTCTTCTCCTGCCCGCCTTAGGGCATCGATGCTTTCTTCATCGGCCCCCCAGTACTGACGTTCTTGTGCTTCTATCAGCCGGTTCGCCAATCTTGCCGCCGAAACCGGATTGAGCTCCGCCAAACGACGACGCATGTCCTCATCCAGCACGAATGTTTCGGACAGCTGTTGATAAACCCAAGGCGCAACATCGCCAGTGGTAGCTGACCAACCCATGGTATTGGTGATATGCGCCTCGATCTGACGCACGCCCTCATAGCCGTGATCAAGCATCGACTCGTACCATTTCGGGTTGAGCAGACGTGTGCGTGTCTCCAGAGCCACCTGCTCATTGAGCGTTCGCACACGGCCCGCACCACCCGAAGTATGGTCAGCGATATAAACCGGTATCCGTTCGCCACGGGCTCTTTTTACCGCGCGACTGATACCGCCCAGAGTGCCAAAGTAATGATCAACAGTGGTTACACCCAGTTCAACGGAATCGAGATTTTGGTACGCCAGATCAACGCCCTCCAGCACTCGGTTGAGCAGGTCTGATTGCTGTGTCACTTTGCCATGTCGGTCGTAGGCGAAGCCCTTGCGCTGGGTGTAGCAGTCGGCCAGCTCTTCTTCATCTTCCCAGCGACCGCTATCGAGCATCAGGTTCACGTTCGACCCATAGGCTCCCTCCGCATTGCTGAAGACACGCAACGCGGCCTGTTCAAGATCGCAAGCATGTTCTGCCTGATAAGCCAGAACATGCTTGCGAACATAGTTCTGACTAACGTCCTCATCCGCAGTCGCCGCCAGCCAACTTGCCTCTGCAAGCAATTGCGTTTGCATGGGTAACAGATCGCGGAAAATACCGGACAGCGTGACCAACACGTCTATTCGCGGACGACCGAGCTGTTCGAGCGGGAGCAACCGGGCGCCCACCACGCGGCCGTAACTGTCATGTCGTGGCTCTGCACCCAACAACGCCAGTGCCTGAGCAATGCTGACGCCCTCGGTCTTCAGGTTGTCGGTGCCCCATAAAACCAGCGCCACCGATTCAGGCAGTGCACCCGTATCTGTCTGGTGACGGGCAAGCAGTTGCTCGGCCTGCCGCCAACCCTCAGAGTGTGCAAAGCTTGCTGGCAAGCGGAAGGGGTCAAATCCATGAAGATTACGCCCCGTAGGCAAAATCTCCGGTGCTCTGATGACATCGCCACCTTTCACCGGTGGAATAAATCGTCCATCCAATGCCCTCAGAATCCCGCGAAGTTCGTGATCCTCGCTCAGGGTCTGGGCGGCCACTAACAGTGTCTCTGCCAACTCAGCAGAAGCACCCTGCTCCGCGGCAGTCATCGAGTTTTCCAGCACTTTTTGCAGGGCTGAAGCATCGCCAGCCCCAATCGCTGTGGCGAAAGCCTCGGCATCGCAGTCGTTGGCACCGCCCGACTCGGCCATTGCCAGCAGCATTTGCTGTCGGTCTTCAACCTGAAGAGGTTGACCCACCACATGCAGACCGAAGGGAATTAGTGCCCGTTCTATTTCGTCGAGCTGGTCACGCAGCGTGTCCATGCGACTGGGCCACTCTTGTGACGACCAAACCGCACCCTCCTCACAGAGCTCACAACGAGCAGCGATAGAGAGCACCGTATCGATCATGGCCTGCTCTGCCTCCTGCTCGATATCAGCGGGACGTTGGCGCCAGTGATCAATTGCCCCCCGCAGATCAACCAGGTGTCGATAGAGATCTGAATGCGTGACCGGCGGAGTGAGGTAACTGATCAGCGTTGAGGCTGCCCGGCGCTTGGCAATCAGCCCCTCAGAAGGGTTGTTAGCGGCGTACAGATAAACATTGGGCAAATCGGCGATCAATCGATCGGGCCAGCATTTGCCGGAGAGACCCACTTGTTTGCCGGGCATAAATTCGAGGGAACCATGGGTGCCAAAGTGCAGGACGGCATTCGCACCAAAGTCATTGCGCAACCAACGGTAGAAATGGGAGAACGCATGGGTCGGTGCGAGGCCGCCTTCGAACAACATGCGCATGGGGTCGCCTTCGTAACCCATGGGAGGCTGGATACCGACCAGTACGTTGCCGAAAGACTCACCCAGGACGAACAGGTGCTGACCATCGGTCCATTCTTTACCCGGAGCGGGCCCCCATTGCGCTTCTATCTCCGCCAGCCAAGGCTCCGCGCGAACGTGGTCATCAACAGGCACTCGCTTGTACACATTGGCTTCAGCACCAAATTGCTTGGCATTCCCTTTAAGGATGGCGTCACGAAGTTCAGCCTGAGATCCCGGGAGATCAACGCTGTAGCCCTCATCGCGCATCGCAGAAAGCGTATTGAATAATGACTCGAATACGCTGAGGTGCGCCGCAGTGCCTGCTGCACCGCTATTTGGCGGGAAGTTGAACAGAACAATGGCTACCTTGCGCTCAGCAATGGGCGTATGCCGCAGCGCCACGAGCCGCGCGACGCGATCCGCCAAACGGTCGATCCGCTCTGGCTCGGGTTGCATGTCAAATTTTTCGCCGGCTGAAATTTCGGAACGACCACCGAACACCATTGACCCGGTCGCGCCATCAAGCTCGGGAATGGCCACCATCATGGTTGCCTCGACGGGCATTAGGCCCATGGATGAAGCTTGCCAGTCCTGCAAACTTTGGAACTCGAGACCCTGCACCGCTAAATAGGGCACATCGAGGGATTCAAGCAATGCCTGAGCGGCATCAGTGTCGTTATAGGCAGGCCCACCGACGAGTGAAAAGCCCGTGAGCGATACCACGGCGTCGACGATCGGGCGATCACCCTCCATAAAGAAGGCATTGACAGCGGGTCGTGCATCCAGGCCAGATGCAAACGCGGGAATCACCCGCAACCCGCGCGCTTCCAGCGCCGCAATGACTGCATCGTAATGCGCACTGTTACCTGACAGCGCATAGGAGCGCATTAATAGTATGCCCACTGTACCTTTGGTCGACGGTTTGATGGTCTTACCGAGCACCTTCGGATCGTCGGTAATGCGATCCGGCAAGCTTTGGTGGTACAGACCGGTATCCGGATATTCCAGCGGCGGCTCATAGGTCAGCGCATCCCGGATTTCGGCGTGTGCGTCATTGGCGTAACGATTGATCAGAAACGCCATCATGCGCGACAGATTGGTTTCAGACCCGGCCAACCAGTACTGCAAGGTCAGAAAGTAAGCGCGGACATCTTGGGCAGTGCCCGGTATGAACCGCAACAACCGGGGCAGTCGTCTCAGCATGGTCATCTGCTGCGCACCGGCAGAGCGGCCGGTCTTGTCACCGCCACCTCGGAGACGCTTGAGTAGCGCCATCGCACCGGTCGCTTCCTTGTCCATCCGGAATCTACCCATTCGCGTCAGCCGCATAATCTCCGGCGCCGACATACAGCAGATCATGGCGTCGCAGTGCTCTCTTCGTTCCGAGAGCGCGCCACGAACCGCTTCAATGTGGGCCTCAAGGAACAGCATGGTGACGATGACGATGTCTCCTTCCGCAATCGCAGTCAGCGCCGACTCGAGTGCGGCAGGGTCGCGATCCCACTCTGTTGCGGCGTGCGAAGAAACGCGGAGAGAAGGCACCTGTTTTGACAGCGCATGCGCAGCACGTGACCAAGCGCCATTGACGTGGTTATCGAGGGTGACGAGCACCACCCGCAAGGAGCGATTGGCCTCAGCGACTGTAGTGCGCTTTCGCTTCATACAGTGTCTCGACATCGATCACAGAGAGTCCCTGCTCCAATGCAAAGTGCTCGGTGTTGCGCCGCGCTTTACCACGGACAAAGAACGGTATTTTTCTCAGCTCCTTCTCGGCTGACACCGCCCACGCCACAGCGCCGGGCTCTGCTGGAATCATCGGGGTCACGTTATCGGGTTGTTGCGCACCCCCGCCCTCACCGCCAAGGTGAGACGGTACCGCGCCATCGTTGAACTCAAAGTCATCCCGGAACATGGTGAGCAGATGCTCTTCCAATCCCATAATCAGTGGATGAACCCAAGTGTCGAAAATGACGTTGCTGCCCTCAAAGCCCATCTGCGGCGAGTAGCGAGCCGGGTAATCCTGAACGTGTGCAGGCGTTGAGATCACGGCACAAGGAAGGCCGAGCCGCTTGGCAATATGGCGCTCCATTTGAGTGCCCAGCACCAATTCGGGCTGTAACTCGGTCACTGCACGTTCGACGGCGAGGTAGTCATCGGTGATCAGGGCTTCTAGCCCATACTCCGTCGCCAAGGCGCGGACGTCGCGAGCCCGCTCCCGGCTATAGGTGCCAAGACCCACCACCTCGAAGCCCATTTCGTCTCGCGCCATTCGCGCTGCGGCCAAGGCATGGGTACCGTCGGCAAAAATGAACACTCTTTTGCCCGTGAGGTAGGTCGAGTCCACCGAGCGGCTATACCAAGGTAGACGGCTTTCGCCGACCGACTCGGGATCGATATCCAGTGCCAAGGTCTCTATCACCTCGGCGATAAAGTCTCGTGTGGCGCCCCAACCCAGCGGCACGGTGGAAATGATGGGTTGCTTAAATTGTCGCTTGAGCCAGTCGCAGGTCAGATCGCCAACCTCCGGGGCTAGATTTACATTGGCATCGGCGTCGGGAATTCTCAGCAGATCGTGGGGCGTCGCATCGAGGGGCGCGACTACATTGACCCGCACACCCATACTCTCGAGCAGTCGGCGAATCTCTGTCACATCGTCTCGACACCGAAAGCCCAACTTAGTCGGACCAATCAAGTTCACTGATGCCGGCTGATCGGCAGGTCGCGCCGAGCGCTCCTCACCCGGCTTCGGCGCCCGAGCAGCCAGCAACCCGCGCACCAGCTGGTAAAAGGTCTCACTCGCGCCCCAATTTTCCTTGCGGGTGTAGGCGGCCATCTCGATCGGAATGACCGGCGCGCTCAACCCTGCGCCCTTAGCTAGAGCACCGGGTTGATCCTGAATCAACTCCCCGGTGCAGGATTCGGCCACCAGCAACACCTGGGGCTGATAGCGGTCGCAGGCACCTTGCAATGTCTGGATCACCATCTCCGCGGTGGAACCACCCAAATCCCGTGCCTGGAACGTGGTCCAAGTGACGGGGGGACGGCGCCCCTCCCGCTCGATCATGGTGAATAACAAGTCGGCATAGGTATCGCCCTGAGGCGCGTGCAGAACAAGATGCACATCGCGCATCGACGCGGCAATGCGAATTGCGCCGACATGAGGCGGCCCTTCATAGGTCCAGAGCGTTAGCTCCATGAGCCCACCTCCAGTTGCCGTTCTCTCACCAGCGGCCTAGCGAACAAACCGGCCAGATCGGCGACCTGATCGAAGCCCTGGATGGGCGTAAAGATGAGTTCAATAGACCACTTGGTTCTGAATCCCTCCGCTTCCAGAGGGTTGGCAATACCCATTCCGCAGACGGTCAGATCCGGGCGATGTTCCCTCACCCGCGCCAGCGCGGAATCTAGGTCGGAGCCCTCCACGAGCGATACGCCACTCCCCAGCCGCCGCAGTTCGTCGGCCATCAACGTTTGATCCAGATACGGCGTTGCTACCTCGGTCAGTGACATGCCGCACTCGTCACGCAGAAAACGGGCGAGTGGGATTTCCAACTGGGAGTCGGGAAGGAAATGGACGCTCCGCCCTTCTAATGACCCGCGCACCCTTGCCAATGACTTTTGCGCGCGAGCGACAGGAATCGCCAACGCCTCCTGCACCGCTTCGGCGTGATGGCCCCATTCGCTTGCCGCGGCTTCGAACCAACCTAAAGTACCCTCGATACCGAGCGGGTAAGGTGCCGATACCAATTTTGCACCGCGCTTGGTGAGCGCAGTCACCGTATCGCTCAGATAGGGCTGGGCCAGCAGCACTCGTGTACCGGGACCCACTGGCGGTAAATCGTCGGCCCGCGCAGCAGGGAAGAAATCGACCTCGGTGATACCGAGTTGGGCGAAGTGGCGTCTGAACTGCTCTTCGACAATGTCGGCAAGCGTACCGACCACCATGAGGCGCTGGCTTCCCTCTGATAGGACAGGTAGATCCGGCACCATGCTTGCCAAGCATTGATCCTCGCCCTGTGTGAAGGTGGTCTCGATCCCTGAACCACTGAAAGCGGAAATCCTGAGGCGGTTCTCGTGCACACCCTGAAGTCGCGCTGCTGCATTCGCCAGATCCAGTTTGATCACTTCTGAAGGGCACGAGCCCACTAGGAACAGGCGTCGAATGTCAGGGCGGCGGGCCAACAGCTCTGACACCACGCGATCGAGCTCCTCATGACAATCGGCCATTCCGGCAAGATCGCGCTCCCCAAGGATCGCTGTGGCAAAACGCGGCTCGGCAAAAATCATAACGCCCGCTGCGGACTGCAGCAGGTGGGCGCAGGTGCGCGAGCCCACCACGAGGAAGAATGCATCCTGAATGCGACGGTGCAGCCAAATGATCGAGGTCAATCCGCAGAAGACCGCGCGCTCGCCCCGCTCAGTGGTGATGTCGGGCAGCGCATCGGCATCCGCGCGTGCAATCACCTGACTCATGACTCCAATGCTCCCTGGACACCGAGCACGGCATGTGAGCCATCTGCGTCGGCTGAAGCAGTTTGTTTCGCGGCCTGGAATTTCAGCAGGAATTGGAGTGCATTCACCACATAGCTGGCGTAAGCCGCCAACGCCACCCACATCTGCTCAGTGGGTGTGCCCCAACCGGCAAGCCACATCACCACATAGGCTGTGTGCAGCGCCATGACCAGCATGCTGACCACGTCTTCCCAGAAAAAGGACGGCGCAAACAGGTAACGACCGAAGACCACCTTCTCCCAGATGGCGCCCGTCACCATGATGGCGTAAAGCAGGCCTGTTTTGATGACGACCGAAATCGTCGCCGCCGCAAAACCCACACCATTCAACAGAAAATTCACGACCAGACAGAGACTGATGGCGAACGCCAAAAATTGCAGCGGCGCCAGAACCCCCTGCACCAACGTCCACACCGTGGCATCGCGACGCGCGCGTTCTGCCGGGGTGTATAGCGTCTGCTTCTGCCGGGTTGATGCCGGCTGATCCACGCCCATGCAAACCTCCAGCCGCAGCAGGCGCTACGGCACTTATTATGGGGATCAGAGTAGAGTTACGGCCTGTGACTGTCAAACCTTTTTTACATTTTGAACTTTAAGTTTTTTAGACACTTAGGCGTTGATCCAGCGCCAAGAATTTGCGCGGCTCAGGGGTGTTTTTGACATCTTAGGTGTGCGAGACTCGCCCCAATCTGAATCAAGGTGTCAACTTTGTGAGACACCTATGCCATTTGGAGGCCAAAAAGGTGTCAACTTCCGCTACGAAAAGCCTGGAGGCATTGCTGGCCAGCTTGGCTGATCTGCAACTCACTCTGAACGACAACCATGCGGTTCAAGCGGTGCATGCAGAGGGCAGCCTGGGGAGACATCTCCCTCGGGAAGAGCTGATCGGACGTCCGTGGCTCGAGCTCGTACGGGAATCGGACAAAGATCATGCCGAAGAGGCGTTGCGCGCCGCGCAGGCTGATGCCGGCACCGCGCATCGCGTCGACGTCGCGCTGTCGTCTGGCCCCGATGAAGAACCCATACCCGCCACCTGCTGGCTCTGCGCATGTATGGAGACCCAAACGGTAGCGGTCGCCTGCGTGGACCTGAGAGGCGAGACCAGTCTTCGCCAACAACTGGTCAACGCACAGCGCACGCTGGAACAAGATTACTGGAGCAACCGGCGACTCGAGGCCCGTTACCGACGCATGCTAGAAATGGTCGCAGAGGGTTTTTTGGTCGTAGACGATCTGTCTGGCCGCGTGCTGGAAGCGAACAGCGTAGCCGCAAATCTGCTATCCCTCGAGGAAGGGGCGCTGGTCGGTCGTGTCTTTCCTGTCGGTCTTGATAACGAGGGAACCCGCGCACTGACTGAGCTTCAGCGGGAGGCGCGCAGCACCACTGCAGTGGTGCAAGGGCAGATCACGACCAGTCAAGGAGACGCCCTTTCCATCGGCGTCACCTGTCTAAGGCAGGGTAATGAAACCCGACTACTGATTCGTCTCGCCTCCGTGTCAGATAGCCAGACTGACCTCGGCATGGGCGACGACAGCTTTGAAACATCGCCAGACGGCATTCTGATTACCGATGATGACGGCGTCGTGATCGCCGCCAACGCGGCCTATCTCGATATGGCTTGCATACAGGACGCACAGCAGGCGACTGGCCGCCGCGCGGATCGCTGGCTGGGCCGCTCAATTGTTGACCTCGACGTGCTGCTGGGCAATATCCAGCCAGACAGGCCCCTGCAGTTGTTCAGCTCTGTGCTCCGCACCGAACTGGACACGCAATTGGATATCGAACTGTCTGCCGTGCAGACCAAACGATCCGGACGCTCTCTGATTCTGATGTTCATTCGCGACGTTAGTCGACGGATCGACAGCGAGGAAGGCACCGAAGTCCATCTGCCCCGCTCCATCGAGCAAATCACCGGCAGAGTGGGAAGGGTCCCGCTGAAGCAACTGGTGCGGGAATCCACCGACGTGATTGAGGCGCTGTGCATTGAAGCGGCACTCAAACTGACTCAGGACAACCGGGCGGCTGCGGCTGAATTGCTGGGGCTGAGTCGACAAAGCCTCTATACCAAACTACGTCGCTTCGATATTGGTGACTCCGAGGACAACGTCGCTTAAGTCATTCTGATTTTTTATTTGACACTCAAAGTGTAAATACAAATTGACTTCACCCTCCACGGCGGCCAACATGGCGCTATGGATCAGTCTGCCCCGGTCAGCGTAGCAGTTGGCAGGGCGTCACCGGGCGCACTGCTTGAACTCCTCAAACCGATCACGTGGTTTCCGCCCATGTGGGCGTTCCTATGCGGCTGGGTATCTGCGGGACCCGGTTCAGGGATCAGCGGGTGGGCGCTTCTCGCCGGCATCGCGCTCACCGGCCCGCTGGTGTGTGGCGCCAGTCAGATCGTTAACGACTGGTATGACCGCGACGTTGATGCACTCAACGAACCGCATCGTGCCATTCCCTCCGGGCGGGTGCCAGGCAATACGGCGCTCTGGTTCGCCATGCTCTGGACGCTGGTTGCTCAAACCTGGGCATTAATGCTTGGGCCCTGGGTGGCGGCCGCGACCTTCACAGGTCTTGTTTTGGCGTGGGCTTACAGCGCACCGCCGCTGAGACTAAAGCTGAATGGGTGGTGGGGTAACAGTGCCGTGGCACTGAGCTATGAAGGGCTGGCCTGGATTACGGGTGCCGCCATTGTGCTTGGCGGCGATCTGCCACCCGCACCGATTCTCATCATTGCCCTGCTCTACAGCACCGGTGCACACGGCATCATGACGCTCAATGACTTCAAGAGCGTCGACGGCGACTTGAAAATGGGCATTCGTTCTCTGCCCGCCCAACTAGGCCGCGAGCGCGCAGCCAAAGTCGCCTGTCTGTTTATGCTCGTTCCGCAGCTCATTGTCATCGCACTGCTCTTGCACTGGCAACTCGCGCCCTATGCCGCCGCGGTCACCGCAGTGGTGATGGCTCAGTGCCTTGCCATGAAGCGCTTGTTATCTGACCCCAAGCAACTGGCGCCGTGGTACAACGCGACCGGCGTATCGCTCTATGTGCTGGGAATGATGAGCGCCGCCGTGGGCCTCGGAGGCTGGTTCGCATGATCCTGACCTCGAACCAGGCCTCAACAGGACTCAGTTGGTGGCACATTGTTCGACTGGGTCTCATACAGACCTCGCTAGGCGGGATCGTGGTGCTGACCACGTCGACGCTGAATCGCATCATGGTCGTCGAACTAGCCCTGGCTGCGACCATCCCAGGATTTCTGGTCACCATTCATCACGTCGTACAGTTAGCGCGCCCGCGCATCGGCTTCGGCTCCGATGTGGGCGGTCGACGCACGCCCTGGATCATCGGCGGCATGTTTATTCTGGGTCTGGGCGGCGTGCTCGCTGCGCTGGGCACGACGCTCATCCCGAACCAATACTGGCTGGGTCTGTCTGTCTCGGCACTCGGCTTCTTTGCCATTGGCGTCGGGACCGGTGCGACCGGCACGTCCCTGCTGGCTTTACTCGCCAAGCAAGTGACACCAGAGCGCAAGCCAGCTGCTGCAGCACTCGTGTGGTTCATGATGATCATCGGTTTCGCGGTCACCGCAGGCGTGGCAGGGCACTTTCTGGATCCCTACTCCCCAGAGCGCCTGATGATGGTCACCAGCATCGTATCGGCTCTCGCGATCATGGTGACGCTAATCGTCATCCGCGGCATCGAACCTCAAGCGCAACCCGACGCGGCGGCGATCTCCGATACGCCGCC